>Ga0190367_1002271_pt1 | contig 9987 bp, 7 predicted proteins | sample 4872181011_MG_FD_171838 | JGI IMG/M metagenome (GOLD analysis project Ga0190367, IMG submission 171838) | Hydrothermal vent microbial mat bacterial communities from Southern Trench, Guaymas Basin, Mexico - 4872-18-10-11_MG | ecosystem: Environmental > Aquatic > Marine > Hydrothermal vents >... | reverse complement strand
CTTCAGGGAGCTTGAGGAGGAGGTGGAGAGCAGGAGGAGGAGGTTTGAGGAGTTGAGGCAGGGGTATGAGGAGTTCTTGCGGCAGCAAGATGAGATGAGAAACGCGGCCGCCGTGCTTCAAGTCCTCTCGGAGCAGGGAAGGATAGAGAAGGCCCCGAGAGATGAGCTCTTCAACTCCCTCCTCTCCTCCACGAAGCTTCTGAGCAAATCCCTCGCCCGGGATATCGTGAAGCTTCACGCCGAGGAGATAGCGGCCGGAGCAGGGAGGGAATTGGGGCTTGTTCAGAAGGCTCAAGAGCTCCTTCGAGGGAGGGCTTCGACGAAGATCTTGAATGAGAAGCTGGAGGAGAGGATAAGAGGGAGGCTTTGGGGAACGGTGAACCAGCTTCTCTCCAGAATAGAGTTCGTGAGGGGGAAGAAGGGCAAGCTCTCTCCGGATGATATTCAGACCTTAGCCGATGATTTCCAGCGCGAGGAGAATCTGGAGGTCGATGTGGAGATCGTGCGGCTCGGGGTTCAAAAAGCCTTGGAGAACCCGCAGGAGGAGGTGTTCTTGGTCTCAAACGATCCGGATGTGATCGAGCTCCAATTCCTGGCGAAGAACTTCGTGAAGGAGAGGGAGAATCGAGATCTCGAGAACATGAAGTACACGGAAGTCGGCTTCCTCATCACCCTCTTCGAGAGGCTGCGAAATATCTCCCGAAAGCTCTACCGATTCTGGAGGGCTTTTGAGGAATATGGAGGAGAGGATAAGCTTTGAAAGCCGGGGCTTCAGGCTCTTCGGAAATCTCCACCTCCCTCATCCCGGCGCTCCCTGTGTGATCTTCGCTCACGGACTTGAGAGCAGCAAGGACGGGAGGAAGTGGAGGTCTTTCGCCCCCCGCTTCGCCGAGAGGGGATTCGGGTATCTGCGCTTCAATTTCAGAGGATGCGGGGAGGGGGAGGAGAGGAGCGAGGGGGAGCTCATAAGGAGCGATCTCTCCGCGAGATCCGAAGATCTCCTGGCCGCTTTGGATTACGTATCCTCCCGCGGGGCGGGGGAGATCGGAATTCTGGGATCGAGTTTCGGAGGGATGGCGGCGCTCGTCGCGGCCTCCGGAGATCCGCGTCCCAAAGCCCTCGTCCTCCTCGCCACCCCTCTTAAGCTTCGAGGCCTGAGAGTTCCCCCTTCTTTCGTTCAAGATGTCGAAAGCCGCGATCTTCCGGCTCTCGCCTCGAAGATCTCCATCCCCGCGCTCGTAATTCACGGAGAGGAGGATGAGCTCGTTCCCGTTGAGGATGCGAGGATCTTATACGAGCGCCTCTCCGGCCCCAAGGAATTGAGGATCATCCCCGGCGCCGATCACGTTTTCAGCGATCCCTCGCATCTTGAGGAGGTGCTCTCCCTCTCGCTCTCCTGGTTTGAGAGATTCCTCTCATCGCACTAAAATATATCGGGTTTCAAGGGTTGACTTTTGGGGGTTGGGAGATGAAGATCCTGCTCGTCGATCCGGCTTATCGCTTTTGGCAGTTCAGTCCTTTCGGCGCTTCCATGCCCAATCTCTCCTTCGTGTATCTGGGAACTTATCTCAAGCACAAGGGGTATAAGGTCGAGATCTTGGATATGAACGCCGAGAGGATAGGTTACGAGAAGCTTCCGGAGATATTGAAGGAGAAGAAGCCGGATGTCGTGGGGGTTCCCAGCGCGATGACCTGTCATGTCCCCCAATCCTTCCGCGTGGTGAGAACGGCGAAGGCGGTGAATCCGGAGATCGTGACCGTATGCGGGGGAATTGTGGCCACCTTGGCGAGCGAGAGGTTGATGAGGGAGTGCCCGGAGCTCGATTTCATCGTCCGGGGGGATGGGGAGATCACGACCGTGGAGCTCCTCCAAGCTCTGGGAGAGGGGAGGAGGGATTTCTCTCACATTCTCGGCCTCACTTGGAGGGATGGAGATAAGATCATAAGGAATCCGGACAGGCCTCCCATAATGGATCTCGATTCCCTTCCCCTTCTGGATTGGAGCCTTGTTGATTTCTCCAAGTACTGGTTTGATCTGTACCCTCCCAAATGGGGACCTCAAGCTCTGCTCACCATCTCCCGAGGCTGTCCTTACGGATGTCGCTTTTGCTCCCCCAAGCTCGCCGCCGGGCGCTGGAGGGAGATGAGCCCTCGGAGGGCTCTGGAGGAGATAAAGCAGCTTTACCACAAGTGGGGAAGGAGGATGCTCTGGCTGTTCGATCTCACCTTCGGAATAAGGAGGGATGCCACCGAAGAGCTTCTGGAGGGGATTTTGAGAGAGGGGCTCAAAATGAACTTCGAGATCTTCACCCGAGCGGATCTCGTGATCAAGAGGAAGGACCTCCTCCCCCTCATGCGGCGCGCCGGAATAAGAATAGCCTCCATAGGAATGGAAACCCCTCTCCGCAAGGATATAGAGAAATCGGGGAAGGTGAGCGCGAATGTGGATTATGTGAGAATAGCCAAGGAGGCGGCCAAGCTCCTTCGCAAGCACGATATCGACATCTGGGCCACTTACATGTGGGGCGATGTGGATCACACTCCCGAGGATGTGGCGGCGATCTGGAAGTTCGCCGATGAGCTCGATTGCACCATCGCGGTGTTCTGCTTCATCACCCCTCATCCCGGAACCCCTTATTATGAGATGATGAAAGATCATCTCCTCTCCGAAGATCTCTCCTGGTTCAGCGAGGATAATCCGGTGCTCAAAAACCTCTACATGACCCCGGATCAAATGCGCATTCTGGAGCAGGAGATGCTGGCGAATTACTATCTGAAGCCCTCAAGGCTCCTCCGGCATGCGGTTTTCGGAAGCGAATTCGCTCGATGGTGGTACAGGTTTTTGATGAGAACTTGGAGGGAGCAGGCCCCTACGATCTACAAGATGTGGCGCGAGAGGATGGGGTGGAAGGGTTATAATAAGGAGAGCGAGGAAGAGCTGAGGAAATGGGCGCGCAAGGTGCTCGGGGTGCCCGCACAGACGAGAATCTTCCAGAAGCTCATAAAATCGATCGTGAAGCTCCTCCCCCTCCCCCAGCTTCCGGAGCCGGAGATGGCCTGAGGGAAGAAGAAAGGGAGCTTGAGCTCCTCCGCAAGCACTTGGAGCCCCTGCCCGAGCCGGTCGCGAGGCCCTTCTTCATCTTCCTGAGCGGCCTTCCCGGAACCGGAAAGAGCTATCTCTCCAAGCGCTTGGCTCAGAAGCTCCCCTGTGTCGTCATCGAGAGCGATGCGATGAGAAAGGTGCTCTTCCCCCAGCCCACCTACACTCCTCAGGAGAGCGCGAAGCTCTTCCGCCTTCTCTACCTTCTGATCAAAGAGCTTCTGGAGCGCAATATAGGGGTGATTCTCGACGCCACCAATCTCATAGAGAGGCACAGGGAGCGCTTTTACGCTTTGGCCTCTCGCACCAACGCCAAGCTTCTCGTAATTCGAACCGAAGCCCCTCCTGAGGTCGTGAGGGAGCGTCTCGAGATGAGGAAGAAGGATCCGGAGAACAAATCCGATGCCGATTGGGAGGTTTACCTGCGCATGAAATCCGTGGAGGAGAAGATAAGGCATCAGCATTTCACCGTGGATACCACCAAGGACATCACTCCTTTTGTGGAGAAGATCGCTCGCGAGGTGAGGAAATCCTGGAGCTGCTGAACTCTTGAGAATACGAAGGGGAGGAAAAGGGGGAAGATGGAGGATCTCAAGATCTTCTCGGGCTCCACACATCCGGAGCTCGGCGAGAGGATATGCAGGGATTTGGGCGTTCCGCCGGGAAGGGCGGAGCTTATCGAATTCAGCAATGAGAACTTGTTCGTCCGGATATTGGAGAACGTGAGGGATTGTGTGGTCTTCGCCGTACAGCCCTTCTCCTCTCCGGTTCAGCGGAGCGTGATGGAGTTCCTCATCATGCTCGATGCCCTTCGCAGAGCCGGAGCCAAGAAGATCGTGGCCGTCATCCCTTACTACGGATATGGGAGGAGCGATAAGAAAGATCAGCCACACGTTCCCATAACGGCGAGGCTCCTCGCCGATCTCATCACCGCGGCCGGAGCTTCCCACATCCTCACCGTAGACCTCCACTCCCCTCAAATTCAGGGCTTCTTCAACATACCGGTGGATGAGATCTCGGGCTTCCCCCTCCTGAGAGATTACTATCGGGAGAGGAGGGAGGAGCTGGGAGATCTCGTGGTGGTGGCTCCGGATCTCGGAGCCGCCAAGAGGGCGCGCAATTTCGCTTCCTCTCTTGATGCTCCTCTGGCCGTGATCGAGAAGATGAGGGAGGGGAATGTGGAGAGCGCCAAAGCTCTGAGCCTCTTCGGGGAGGTTCGGGGCAAGACGGCGCTCCTCGTGGATGATGAGGTGAACACGGGAGGCTCCCTCATAGCGGCCGCTCATCTCCTCTTGGAGAAGGGGGCGAGGGAAGTTCGGGCTTGCTGCGTTCATCCCATCCTCTCCAAAGACGCCCCCCGGCGCATCGACGAAAGCCCTATAAAGGAGCTTGTGGTCACCGATACCGTTCCCGTGCCGGAGGAGAAGAGAGGGAGTAAGATAAAGGTGATGACGATTGCTCCTCTCCTCGCCGAGGCGATCCGGCGCATTTACAGAGGGCTTCCGGTGGAGGAGGAAAATGGGCATTTTCGATAAGCTCAAGGCGAAGATCTTCGGAGATCCGAACGAGAAGGAGCTTCGGCGCCTCTGGCCTATCGTTCACAAGATAAATTCGCTTGAGCCCGAAGTTCAGAGGCTGAGCGATTCGGAGCTTCGGGGGAAAACCCTCGAGTTCAAAGCGAGAATCGAGCTCGGGGAGAGCTTGGATCAGCTCCTCCCCGAGGCTTACGCCGTGGTGAGGGAAGCGGCTCGCCGCACCCTCAATATGCGCCATTTCGACGTTCAGCTCCTCGGGGGGATCGTGCTCCATGAGGGGAAGATCGCCGAGATGGCCACCGGCGAGGGCAAAACCCTGGTCGCCACCCTTCCCGCTTATCTCAACGCGCTTTTGGGTCGCGGTGTTCACATCGTCACCGTCAACGATTACCTGGCCAAGCGCGATACCCAATGGATGGGCCCCATTTACCACGCTCTCGGCCTCACCGTAGGTTGCATACAGCATGAAGCTTCCTTCATTTACGATCCCAATTATCATTCGGAAGATCCTCGTTACGAGCATTTGCGCCCCGTCACCCGTCGTGAAGCTTACGAAGCCGATATAACTTACGGAACCAATCATGAATTCGGCTTTGATTACCTCCGAGATAATATGGCTTTGGATCTCTCGCAATGTGTTCAGAGAGAGCTCTTTTACGCTATCGTCGATGAGGTGGATAACATCCTTATAGATGAAGCGCGAACTCCTCTTATCATAAGCGGACCTTCTCGTGAATCAACACAAATTTATTATCTTTTCGCGCAAATCGCGGCGAGATTGAAGAGAGATGAAGATTATCTCGTAGATGAGAAATATCGAATTATCACTTTAACCGATAAGGGCATAAGTCGAGTGGAGAAATGGCTTAAAATCGAAAATTTGTATTCCCCTGAACATGAGCATTTGGTTCATTATCTCGAAAATGCGCTTCGAGCTAAAGAGCTTTTCAAGCGAGATAGAGATTATGTGGTTAAAAATGGAGAGGTGATAATTGTTGATGAGTTCACGGGCCGATTGATGTTCGGCAGGCGATACTCCGATGGGCTTCATCAAGCAATAGAAGCAAAAGAAGGGGTAAAAGTAAAAGAAGAAAATGTGGTTCTCGCCACCATCACCTTTCAGAATTATTTCCGAATGTACAAGAAACTCGCGGGAATGACCGCAACTGCAGCAACCGAAGCTCAAGAGTTTCACGAAATTTACGGTCTTGATGTTGTTGTGATTCCGACCAACAAACCTTTGAGAAGAATAGAATATCCGGATGTTGTTTACAAAACCGAGAGAGCGAAATTCAATGCTGTGGTAAGGGAAATCGAAGAGTGTTATAAGAAAGGACGCCCTGTTCTTGTGGGAACCACTTCGGTGGAGAAATCCGAGTATTTGAGCGAATTGCTGAAACGCCGGGGGATTCCGCATCAAGTTCTCAATGCGAAGCATCATGAGAAAGAAGCGATGATAATCGCTCAAGCCGGAAGGCTCGGAGCTGTAACCATCGCTACAAATATGGCGGGAAGAGGTGTGGATATCATTTTGGGAGGAAATCCCAAAGGCAGAGATCCGAAAGAATGGGAAGAAGAGCATAAGAAAGTTGTGGAGCTGGGAGGACTTCATGTTATCGGAACCGAAAGACATGAAGCAAGGAGAATAGATAATCAGCTTCGCGGACGAGCGGGAAGGCAGGGAGATCCCGGAAGCTCCAGATTTTACGTATCTTTGGAAGATGAGCTTCTCAGAAGATTTGGCGGTGAGCAAATCAAAAAGATTATGGATTGGCTGGGAATAGATGAAGATACTCCTATTGAGCATCCAATGGTCACCAAAGCGATCACGCAGGCTCAGATAAGAAGCGAAAGCTATCATTTTGAAATAAGGAAACACCTTGTGGAGTATGATGATGTTTTGAATAAGCACAGAGAGGTTATTTACGGAGAGAGGAGGAAGATTCTCGAAGGAATAGATCTCAAAGCGAACATTCTGAATATAATTGAAGAGGAGATAAAGCATCAAATTCAGCTCTTCCTCCCCTCTCAAGATCGAGAAAGCTGGAATTTAGAAGGGCTTGTGCGAAGCTTAAGCCTTATGCTTCCCTCAGTTCCATCTCCGGAAAGCTTATCTTATATGAGTCGAGAGGAAATTGAGAAGAAGCTTCTGGAGCACGCTCATAAGCTTTATGAGGAGAGGGAGAGGGAATTCGGGCCGGAGAACATGCGCCTTATAGAGCGTGTGGTGATGCTCCGATCTATCGATCAGCACTGGATAAGGCATTTGACCGCTATGGAGAATTTAAGGCAGGGAATCGGCCTTTATGCTTACGCGCATATCGATCCTCTGGTCGCTTACAAAAAGGAAGGGCAGAGATTATTCAATGAGCTTATAGAGAGAATAAGGCGCACGGTCGCTTATACTATTTTCAAAGCTTCTATAGCGAGAAAGGAAGAGCGGGAGAAAGTCCCCGCAGTCGTGCCGAGATCCAAAAGGAAAATAGGCAGGAATGATCCTTGTCCTTGCGGGAGCGGCAAGAAATACAAATACTGTTGCGGTCGCAATGTGTGAGCCATGAAGAACAGCGAGATCGCCAAGATATTTTCGGAAATAGCCGATCTTCTGGAGCTTAAAGGAGAAAATCAGTACAAAATAAGAGCTTATAAGAAAGCAGCTCAAGTTATTGAGAGTTATCCCATCCCTATAGAACAACTTTACAAGGAGGGCAAATTACAACAAATTCCGGGGGTGGGGGAGAGCATCGCCGCTAAGATCGTTGAGATATTGCGCACGGGAAAATTGCGTTATTATGAGAAATTAAAAGCGGAATTTCCCCCCGGAATCACAAGCCTTCTGGAAATACCGGGAGTAGGTCCCAAAACCGCTCTCTCCCTCTGGAAGGAATTGGGAATAACATCAATCGAAGATCTCGAGAGATTAATCGAGGAGAAGAAAACCGCCGTTCTCTTTCGCTTAGGAGAGAAGACGGCGGCTAATATCATAAAACATGTTCAATCTCAACGTCGCAAAGAGCAAAGAATTCTTCTCGGAAAAGCTCTACCCATTGCAGAGAGAATTGTTGAAGCTCTCAGAGAAGTTCCCGGCGTTCATGATCTTATACCTGTAGGAAGCCTGCGTCGATTTAAGGAAACTGTGGGAGATATAGATATCATGGCCACCGCAGATGAGCCGGAGAAAGTGCTGGATGTATTCGTGCATCTTCCGGGAATTCAAGAAGTTCTGGCTCATGGAGGAACTAAAGCGAGCGTGATCGTCGAGGAAGGCGTGCAAGTTGATCTGAGAGTTGTGGAGAAAGATTCTTTCGGATCGCTCATTCAGTACTTCACCGGAAGCAAAGAACATAATATCGCTTTAAGGGAGAGAGGTTTGAAACAAGGTTTGAAGTTAAGCGAATATGGGATAACGGATCTCAAAACGGGAAAACTGGAGAAATTCCCCACCGAAGAGGAGTTTTATGAGAGATTGGGATTGCAATGGATTCCTCCGGAGCTTCGAGAGGCGAGAGGGGAGATCGAGAGAGCGGCTCTTCGAAATATTCCGAAGCTTGTCGAGCTAAAAGATCTCAGAGGAGATCTTCATGTTCACACCAAATGGAGCGATGGGCAGGATACCATCGAAGCTATGGCTCTTGCGGCTAAGGAGAGAGGGTACGAGTATATAGCAATTGCAGATCACTCCGCCGGAAGGGGAATTGCGAGAGGATTAGGAGTTGAGAGGCTCAAAAAGCAAATTGAGGAGATAAAGAGGTTGAATCAAAGGCTTTCGGGAATAAAGATCCTCGCCGGAATAGAGGTGGATATAAGAGCCGACGGCACTTTGGATCTTCCCGATGAGATATTGCAAGAGCTCGATGTAGTGGTGGCGGCAATTCACTCGGCGATGAGTCAAGATAAGGAGAAGATGACGAAGCGGATTATTGCGGCTTTGGAGCATCCCTTGGTCAATATCCTCGCTCACCCCACTTGCAGGATCATCGGGGAAAGGGAGGAAATTGATGTCGATCTTGAAGAGATCATGCGCGTGGCCGCTCGCACAGGAACCGCTCTTGAGATAAACTCCATGCCCGATAGATTGGATTTGCGAGATATATATGTCTCTCGCGCTCGAGAGCTCGGCGTCAAATTGAGCATCAACACGGATGCGCATGCCGTTCATCATCTCGATTACATCAGATTCGGAGTGGGGGTGGCGAGGAGGGGGTGGTGCGAGCCCAAGGACATCATCAACACTTGGCCTCTCGAAGCTCTGGAAGACTTCTTCCGGAAGAAAAGAGCACTTCTGAGATGACTCCCGAAGAAGCGATCTCTCATCTTCGCAATTCCATCCTTTCGGGAAAGCACTGGTATCTGGCTCTTCTTGAAGCTATAAGCCTCTGGACGATTCCCGAAGAGGAGGTGGAGGGGCGTCGCTACAAATACCTCATAGCAGGGGAGGCCTTCAACTGGCTCCTCTTGGCCGAGCGCCTCTGCCGCGAGGTTGAGGATTTGATACCGGAGGAGGAGAGAGCGAATTTGCTCCTTTGCGGATATCCCCCTCTGGATTTATCGAAAGAGGAGTTCAAAGAGATTGTGGGGCCGATCAAATATCAGGGGATTCTCAATTACTTCTACGGGGTGATGGTGGAGCAAGCTCTTCTCGTCGCGGCCGAAAATGAAGTGAGGAAGGAGTGGGGATTTGCGGATTGCGAGGATTGGGTGGAGGAGGAGGCGTTCCGCAGGGTTTACGGAGAGGAGGAGGAGATCTTGAGGAGGGAGTTCTTCAAGGAGAGAGGAATGCCGTTCCGCGAGGAGCTCTCCCTCTCGGAGCTTGAGGAGTTCACCTACTGGCTTTTCCGCTACAGGGTGAGGGAGTTCCAGAAGGAGAGGGTGGCGAGCGATACGAAGAAAGCCCTCCGGCAGCTCGAGATCATGAGGAGAGGAGTGGAGAAGCTGATGAGGGCGAGAGGAGGGAGGGATGAGGATACTGCTCGTGCAGCCGTGTGTGAGGAAGGGCCTCTCCCTGAAGACCCTCTGTCATCTCGAGCCTCTGGGCTTGGAGATGATAGGAGCATCTCTTGAGGATCACGATCTTGAGCTCGTGGAGGCCGAAAGCCCCTCGCAGCTGAGGGAGAAGGTGAGGTCTTTCGACCCTCACATCTGCGCCCTCTCCTGCTCTTACACCAAAGATGTGGGCGTCACTTTGGAGCTCGCCTCCGCGATCAAAGAGGAGAAGAAGGACATTCTCGTCGTCGTGGGAGGGCATCACCCATCTTTGAAGCCCGATGATTTCCTTCATCCCGCCGTCGACATCATCGTGGTGGGAGAGGGGGAGATCACGATAAGGGAGCTCGTTCGAGCTCTGGAGAGGGG
>Ga0190367_1002270_pt1 | contig 9993 bp, 8 predicted proteins | sample 4872181011_MG_FD_171838 | JGI IMG/M metagenome (GOLD analysis project Ga0190367, IMG submission 171838) | Hydrothermal vent microbial mat bacterial communities from Southern Trench, Guaymas Basin, Mexico - 4872-18-10-11_MG | ecosystem: Environmental > Aquatic > Marine > Hydrothermal vents >... | reverse complement strand
GGATAGCTCCCTTCCTAGGAATCGTTAGGGGCATGCTATTCGGGGGTCTCTCGGCTCCGCCCTGCGGCTCAGGGACGAAAGCCTTTGCCATAAACACGAATGGAACTATTCTAGCCTGTCCAATAGCAGTAGATGTAAAGTGGTCTAGAGTGGGAGATATTTGGAGCACTAGTCCGGGAGAATTAGAGAATCTGTTTAAGATAGAAGGGCCGTGCTCTAGCTGTGAATTTTTCCGGTACTGCGGCGGCAGGTGCCTCTACACTTACTATGAGCGTTTGTGGGGGGATGAGGGCTTTAAAAAGGTATGCCGAGCTACCAGGTATCTAATCCGGCTATTGTTGAAGTTAGGGAATAGGATAGCCGAATTGATAGAGGAGGAAAAGCTAAGTATAGACGAGCTAAACTATCCCGACTTCCTAAATACTATAGAAGTTATACCATAATCTGAGTTAATTACTTAAATTCGAGAAAGAATTAGAATTTCCGGAACTATCTCTCGGTTTTGAGCCCTGCTATATAATCGTATGGTCCCTGTATAGCGGTTATAAGCAGGTGGTCTGCCTCCTCTCCTAGGACTAGCTTCGCTATCTTCATCACGTTATCTAGTGTAGGATCTCTTCTCGCCTTAGTTACTAGAGGCTTATATTCGGGGTGTTCGTAAACTAGCATTCGAGCGGCTTCCTCGAATAGCCTCCTACCATCACTGTTAAGCTTGTCCATGCTGAAATACTTGAAATATCCGGTTATCAGTTTCCTTAGAAGGTTTTTAACTTCCCTACCGAACATGTACGGGTTTTCCAACTTCAACCCCGCATCTATATTTGGGGTTCTACCTTATAGTTAGTTAATGACATATTTATGTTAAGCGCTTAGCCGAAACTGAAAATCGGAGTAATGAACCCCTTCTCGGCTTTGAACAAGCATAGTTTCCGTAAAATTAACTTTTCCTCAACACCTCTGCATTTCTTAACAATTTTAAGGGCTTTCTCTTGAAGTTCTAGACTCGGCTTACACCTTGTATAGGCTATAGACACGTGAGGCCTAAACTCCTCATACCTATCCTTGACATAGACGCCGAATACGTATCCTAACACCTTTCTCACCTTGTGGAGCTTAGCCACGCATCCGGGCGTGGGTATAACAGCTATATACCTCGGCTTCGCCCTGGAAGGGTAGGCTTCTAAAGACTTGAAACACACTTCTATTACGCCGATTTTAACGGGTCCTCTTTCTGCTTTATCGACAAGCATCTTCTTCTCGCGGTTCCTTAAGTGGCCTAAGTATAGGAGAGTCAAGTGTCTCTGGTTTAGCGGTATGGGCTTGTAAGGCTCTTCTATAAACTCGTCGAATCTTCTTAGGGGCGCGGGGTAGCCTATGAAGTAAGTCGGCATTAGGGCTTCACTGTAAGTGGAATTACTTTCTCTCTGATATAATCTAGAGCTGTATCCTCGTCTATCTTAGAGAAGAAGACTATAACACAGTTTCTAGTAATTCCGACTACTAAGCCTTCCTCGGCTTCGAACACCACGTACCAAACTTTGCCTAGTTTTAAGTATTCGTTGTAGAGAGAAGTATCCGCCAGTTGTTCCCCATACAGGGATAGTTTATCTACGCCTGGAAGCTTAACGTTATCGAAGAACACTACTTTGGTTGAACCCGGCTTTTCCTCGTGGAGGGTTTTTAGAGTTTCGGCCGGTATTTGGGCTTCCAGTATGGCGGATTTTTTAGCTGAGAGAATAGAGGAGAAGAGAAGAGCAATCCTATTGGCTCTAGGCTTCTTAGCGGCTATTATGAGCAGCAACCTATCCTCGTATGGGTAGAACTCGAACCTGGTAGGCACGGAGATAGGAGCTCTAAACTCCTCCCCTCTGTACCTTAGAGAGATCACGAAGCTCTCCTCTACGACGCCGACTAGCCTTCCCTCACTCATTTCTAAGTCTCTCACTTCAACTCCTACTTCTACTTCTCTACCGTCAATTTCCTCGACCTCTAACAGTTTATAGTTTTTAAGCTTAGAGGCTATAGTGGCTAAATCGAATTCCTCGACGACTTCGAATATTTTAAAAGTTAAAACCATTCTGTACACCGTTAAATTCTTCGACGATAAAATATTAAAAGAGTACGCCAGTTGGGAATTTTGCCGGCGTTTATTAAACAATCAACTATAATAGGCGTGTATTTGTTTAATCCTTAAGGGGTATCAATGCCAGCGACGTTAAAGGAGGTTATACTGGAGAACTTCATGTCCTATAAGTACGCGAGAATACCGTTGAAGCCAGGGCTCAACGTTATAACGGGTCCTAACGGCTCCGGCAAGTCGAGCATACTCCTGGGCATAGCCGTGGCGCTGGGCCAGACTTACACCGAGAGAGGGCGTAGGCTTAGCGATTTAATAAGGAGAGGAGAAGATGTAGCTAGAGTAACCGTAGTCCTCGACAATTCCCCTAATGGAGGTAAGAGACCTCTTCCATGGTTTAGGAGCGACGAAGTCTACTTCACAAGGTACTTGAGGAGCGACGGCCAATACTGGCACGAAGTTAACGGCAGAGTAATCCCTAAAATGGAAGTTTACAGGTATCTCTCCAGGATAGGGCTTAACCCTGATAATATGCTGATCATAATGCATCAGAATATGGTCGAAGAATTCGCGTTTCTCTCGCCTCAAGAGAAGCTTCACATGGTTGAGGACGCTATCGGGCTTAGAGGATATAGGAGGAGGATACTCTCCGCCCTGGAAAAGCTTGAGTATACGAAACAGGAAGAAGCTAAGATTAAGGAGATGCTAGCTAAAGCTGAAGAATCCCTCCAGTACTGGAAGGAGATGTACGGGAAACTCATAAAGAAGAAAGAGTTGGAAGAAAAACTTTCCCTTTTGCTCAGGGAGAAAGCTTGGATCGCGGTGAGAAATAAGGAAGTAGAGCTAGAAGAATTGAAGGCTAAAATTGAAGATTTAACTCTTGAAATTAAAAGAGAGAAAGCTAGACTCGGAGAGTATAGAGGGAAGTTAAAGCTTATAATGGACGAAATAACGGGCATCGAAGAGGCGTTTTTAAATAGTTCCCTAGGTGTAGAAGAGGGCTTAGCTGGTTTAAGGAAGAAATGGCTAGAGTACGCTGAGTTACTAGCTGAAGTTAAGCTCGCCGAGTTTAAGATTTCTCTCTCTGAAAAAGAGCTTGAAGCTCTGCTTTCAGAAGAGAAGAAGTTGAGGAGGAAAATTAGGGATTTGGAGAGAAGGGCGCTCGAACTTGGAGAGAGGGTGGAGAGCGAGAGAAGTCTAGAAGAAGTCGAGGAAGATATAAGAAAAACCGAGCTTTTAATAGCCTCTCTAGGCGATATACCCGAGAATGTAGCCGAAGCCTATGAGAAATACAGCTCAGCTTTTGAAGAACTCTCTAAGAGAGCCGAGGAAGTCGCGGAGAACAGGAGAAGAGCTTTAGAAGAGCTTGAGAAGAGGATAGAGCTCTGGAGGCATAAGCTAGTGTCTGTGATAACGAAGGTCGCTGAATCCTATAGGAGCTTCCTCCAGAAGTTCGATGCTGTCGGCGACGTTAGGCTAGTCAACCTGAACGATTTCGCGAACGCCGGATTGGAGTTGTTGGTAGGCTTTAAGGGGATGGAACCTACTCTTCTTGATCCCTACACCCAGAGCGGCGGGGAAAGGTCGACGGCGATTATGTGTTTCCTCCTCGCTCTACAGAATTACATAAAATCTCCCTTTAGAGCTGTGGACGAGTTCGATGTCCACATGGATCCTCGAAATAGAGCAGCTATATTCGATATGATAATCGAATTGGCGCGGAAAAATAAAGATATACAGTATATAATGATAACTCCCGGACCCTTAGATAGAATTCCAAACGACGCTAACATAATCCTGGTTCAAAAGGTTAAAACAGCATCCCTACCCTCCATCGTTAGGTGAGGAAATGAGCGTTAAAATAAGGTTAAGAGAACTTCTAGAAGAGCTGGCTGAGACTGCTCGGAGGACATCCGACCCGTTTAAGATAGATGTGAAACGGGTATTAGACGAGTTAGCGGAGATTCTGCCCATGTTGAAATATGAGGAAATGGTGTTAGACGCCGAGATTTTAAGTCGTGTGGTAGAGATTATAAAGGAACAGGAAGACTGGGTTAAAAATAGGTCGGCTATGCTCGTGCTGGGCCCTTTCATAGCTCTCTTAAAAATTGCATCACTATCTAAACAGGAGCTGGCTAAAGAGCTCGCCGAGGCTTGGCACCCAATAGTAGAGTTGGAGCAGATAACTTGGATTGACGTCTTTAGAGCTTTAAATTATCTATCGGCTAGGAGAAAATTCGCTCTAGAAATCCCGGAGGGGAAAAGGGTTGGGGTAGCCTCGAGCTCGGAGCTAGGAGAACTAGGCTTACTTTCCGAGCTGGATTTAGAGGAAGAAGCGAAGAAGTTGGAGAAGGAAATCGCAGAGAAGCTCGCGGAGAAAGGCGCTGTAGAATACTTCGAGGTAGTGAGGGGGGAAAGCCTATCTGAGGTTTTCGTTAAAGCCTACGTAATCTCTTACCTGGCTACGGCAGGCAAGTACAGCATAGTTTATGATCCACTAAGGGAGAAATACTATATCGTAAAGCCGAGTAATGGGGATTACCACACGGTCGTGGTGCCGTTGAGAGGTGTTCTTCATTCCGGCTAGGATCCCCTCTGCTAAGATAAGGAAAGCAGCCAGGCTCTTACTTTTCCGCAGTAGAGGAAAGCCGGGCGTTAAAGGTTGGGAGCTTAAAAAGTTGTTGGGGGAGGATTACTTAGAGGTAGTTAAGGCTTTAAAAAACGCCCTTGAGCCTTTCGGATTAACTGTGAAAGTCGTAGGAGAGAATGGTGAGGCTTTAAGCTTTGACGAGGATAAAGCAGTTCTTAGGAAAGCCCTTTTCGTCGTGGTTTTGAAAGAGCCCCCTACTCTTCAAGAGCTTAAGACTTCGGGTTGGAGGATAGACGATATAGCCATGCTCTCGGTCTCGCTCCTATATCTATTGTCTAGAGGGGGGAAAGCCTCTAGAAAGGAGCTACTGGATATACTATACTCTAAGTTCGGCAAGTGGAGGGTAAACTACGTAGTAGAGAGGTTGATAAAGCTAGGCTACTTAGAGGAAGAGGATGAGAATATAGTCATTGGGTGGAGGTCTAAAATCGAAATAGATTTCAACAAAATTTTAGGCATTCAGACTGGTTCCAGCCTCTAATTTCTCCACTTTCTGCAGGCTTTTCTTCTTATGTTCTATCCAAAGCTTCTTCACAAAAGCATCCACATCTCCCGTAAAGCTTAAAGCTATCTTAGATATTTCTCTGAAGTTAAAACCGGCCGCTCTCGCTAAGACCGCGCCAACTCCATAATTTCGTAGAGCTTTCACGCTACTCCAGAAATTGCCACAACCCCTCCCTCTTCTACTCTTGCACTTTTTAAGCCTTGAAGCCATTTCCCTCTCCCCTACCGTATCAAATGCTAATTTGTCAGAGCCACAGGCAGGACAGGACAATTCCTCGACTAGCTCCATGGCGGGACTGCTCCAGATGTATCCGCAGTCTAGACAAGCTAGAGAGACAAAACTTGACAGTAATTTTATTTTGAACATCATCAAAGAGATTAAGTCCCTCCTCTCCGGAGATACAGGCTCCAAGAACTCTCCCATAAACCGGAAGTGCTCGAGAGTGAGCCTAGTGGGTCCAACTGCGATTTTTATCTCGAACTCTCCACGCTCTAGCTTCTCTACTACCTCTAGGGCTTTCTCCAAGTCCATATCCTTGTAGAGGACCTCCTTCAAAGCCTCTCTATAGGGGGGAGTATCCTTCAAGGCTATCACGAGCTTCTCTACGTCTCCCTTCGCCAGCTTAGCACCGGGCTCTACGACTCCCATTTTCCTAGCGACTTGCTGAAGCCTCCACCTGAAAGCCCTGCTCTCCTCGACGGCGGCGTACACGTACTTTTTGAACTTTTCGACGGTCGTATCCCTTAAAACAGCTTCTACCTCTTCCACGCCTATCCCTCCGCTTCTTAACACGATCCTGTAGGGTTTCTCGGAGACGTAGACAGGGAGTCCGAGGAGCTTGGCAAGCCTGTAGGAGATGTACTTGCCTAGTACCCTGTTCACCCTATTGCCGAAGTGCATGTGAACCACTATGAGCCCCTCCGCGTCTTCTACTACTATTCGTTTATCCGTGGGTATCGGGACTCCCTCCTTGACCATGCAGTACACGTTTAGGATAGCCTTCTCTACGGTTCTCTTATCAGCTCTATACTCCCGGGAGATATACTCAGCGATCTCGCTTAAACTACGCCCCTCCTCAACTATTTCCTCTACAAGCCCTCTTATCCTCCCAACTTCCTGAGCCACTCGGTAGGATACGGGTATCTCCTCGCCCACCCAACTTGGTATAGCGCTCCTATAGTCGTCCACCGGCTTGACGTAGACGACGTTCTCCGTCAACGATAATACCTCCCAGGGCCTCCCGGCCATTATAAACCTAGCCCCTGGCTCGCAGTATTCAGAGACGAAGAAGTCGTCCAGTAAGCCTACGAAACCTCCGCTTTCTCTGTCCACCACGTAGTACCGCTTGACTTCCGGTATCATGGATAGGACGCCGAAGAAGTAGCTGTAGCTCCTATCTCCAGGCCTGACATAGCCTCCCCGCAACCTGACCAAACCTATATCCTCAAGAAACTTAACCAGTTCGTCGAACTCCTCCCTGCTTAAACCCTGGTAGGGCGCCGTCCTCTTGATAACTCCATAGACTTCGTCTAGAGTATACCTACCAGTTAAGGCAAAGCCAACTATCTCATGAGCTAGAACGTCTAAGGGTTTAGGTGGAGGACGAGAGGGTTCAACCCACTCTTGCTTTAGAAGCTTCACGAGAACTATAGCTTCAAGAGCATCATCGCTATCTCCGACTAATACAACCCCCCTGCTAACCCTGCCTACCCCGTGCCCAGACCTGCCTATTCTCTGTATAAGCCTACGCACTTCTCTCGGCGAATTATACTGCACTACAAAGTCTACGTGACCTATATCTATGCCGAGCTCCATCGAGGAAGTACATATCACGCCTTTTATCTTGCCGCTTCTGAGCATCTCCTCTATTCTAACCCGCTCCTCCTGGGATAGACTGCCGTGGTGGACGTATACCGGCAGTTTAATATCCCATAGTTTAAGCCTGCTCCCGAGCATTTCGACCGTTGGCCTAGTATTGGAGAACACCAGAACGCTTCTATACCTCTCTACAGCCTCCCTTATGTACCGCAAGCGGGCCGCCACGCCCTCTGAAACCATAATCCTCTCCGCAAGCTTCACATCATCCTCGCCAGGGTCGGGCCATACAACGTCTACCTCTATCATCTTCGCTACTGGAGTATACACCACTCTACACTTCCTACCTGGGCCTACTAAAAACTCCGCTACCTCCTTGGGATTCCCTACGGTGGCCGATAAGCCCACTAGCTGGAAATCCTCGCCTATAATTTTCCTAGCTTTCTCGAGAAGAATAGCTAACTGAACTCCACGTTTGCTGTCTGCGATTTCGTGGACTTCATCTACTATGACCCACTTTAGATTTGAGACATGACTCCTTAATCTCTCTCCTATGAACAGGAGCTGAAACGTCTCTGGAGTTGTTATCAGCATATCCGGCGGTTTAAGAGCCTGAAGCCTTCTCTCCGATGGCGAAGTGTCGCCATGTCTAACCGCCATTTTTAAATCCAGTTTTAAAGACCACCACTCTAATCTGTTCAGCAAATCTCTGTTAAGGGTTCTAAGGGGGGTTATATAGACAAGTTTTATACCTCCTCTCTCCATATCCAGTAGCTTAGACAATAGGGGGAGGAACGCCGCCTCGGTCTTCCCCGTCCCCGTAGGCGCTACTATAAGGACGTTTTCCCCAGCGAGCACGTGGGGTATAACCTCTACCTGGGGCGGAGTAGGCTCTTTAAACCCCTTCTCCGCCCAGAGTTTTCGTACAAACGGGTGTAGCTTCTCAATTACGTCCAAGAGTTCACCAAACAATCTACGAGTCTACGATATATAAGCTATATTAAATACACTTTTGGAAAATAGCGTAGTAAAGCTTCTCGCTGAGCGTTCCTAACCCTATGCCGGACATTAGTAGCCAGACTATGCCTCTCTAGGCTATTAAACACTCTAGATCCCCCCGCGGCGTGGTTAACCCCTATTACCGATGAAATTTATTTCTTTTCAGGCTTTATTTTGAGAGGGGAAAATGGAGGTCTTTAGAGAAGAAGAGGTAAAGTTGGGGGATTCCCTAAACATAGTTAAAATACCTTTAAATCCCGTAGGGCCGTACGCCGTTATAGGGTGTAGAGGGTGGGTTGAGCAGGGCAGGTACGTGGAGAATCTCCACAGGCACTTGGACAGACTTGGTGAGGCTATAGCCGCTAAGGGCTATTATTGGGGCGCTTCGGACTATGGCTCCGGCGGCTATCCCGTTAAGAAAGCTTTGAAGAGTATTAAGATGTTGATCGAGTATATGAGAGAGAAGTATCGGATAGAGAAATTCGTAGTTTTAGGCACTTCTATGGGCGGCCATATAGCCCTTATGTACGCGATAGAATACCCGGAGGATGTATGCGGCGTAGTAGATGTCTACGGCGTAATAGATGTAGAAAAGCAAGTCAGATATGTCCTTAAAATGCTCTCCATGCTGCCTGTGGCGATTTTTAAAGTTAAAAATTTGAAAGCTTTAAACTCTGCTTTCCGCTTCCTAGGAGATGTTAAGAGGGAGTTTGGAGGCGAGCCTAAAATGTTAAAGTTTACGGAAGAGTATGTTAAGTATTCGCCTTTAAGAAGGATAGGAGAGCTTAAAGTCCCGCTTTTGGTCATTCATGGAGATAGAGATTACGCAGTCCCCTTAGAGTTTAGCCGGGAGCTCATTGAGAAGCTTAAGGAGGAGGGCAAGGGCGATCTCTTATACGAGTTTCACGTAGTTGAGGGGACTGGGCATGATGAAGAGACTATAAAGAAATCCATGGACGTTATATACGGTTTCCTAGAACACTGTTTCAAAAAATATTAGGGAGTTATGGCGACTTTTAAGCCCTCCTTATTTAGAACTACTTGGAAAGCCTTCTCTATATCGTCTAAGGGGAATCTATGGGTTACAAGCCTCTCTAAGTTCACTCTTCCGCTGCCCGCCACTTCTAGAGCTCTCAAGAACACTTCCTTGTTGTAAATGAAGCTACCGATTATCTTCCTCTCCCCGTAGTGCACGGCGTTTAAATCCAGCAAGGCATCCTTGGGGGGCCAGACTCCGGCAAAGACTACTATTCTACCTCCCTTAGCTGTGTATTTTAAAGCTTCGGACACAAGAGACGCCATTATAGTGCCGCCCGTCGACAGTATGGCTACATCTACTCCGTAGTTCCGCGTCTCTCTCATAACTACGTCATAGACGCTTTCTCTCATCGGGTTGACTACGACGTCGGCGCCGAAATCCTCGGCGTATTTAAGCCTCTCATCTAGCAAGTCGCTCACCAGCACTCTGCCAGCCCCCATAATTCTAGCTAGGGAAACCTGCAGGAGGCCCATCGGACCCGCGCCTACTATTAATACGGACTCCCCCGGCTTTAGCTCGGCTTTTAATAAGCCGCCGAGGCTCGCGGCTAGGGGCTCTATGAGCGCGCCCTCGGTATAGGTCATATTTCTGCCGAGTTTATAGACGTTCTCCGCGGGGACCTTCACATATTCGGCAAATGAGCCGTCTAGCTTGACGCCGAGCTCGGCCGCTCCCCCTATTCCGCCGAGACTTAGACAGAGATTATGCCTCCCTGTTCTGCAATATCTACAGTTTCCGCAGAAAATAAAGGGGAGAACGGCTACTCTATCCCCTTTCTCCAAAAAATCTACTTTTTCCCCGACTTTCTCTATGACACCCGAAAACTCGTGGCCTAGGATAAGCGGTTTTTTAAAAGTCGAATGCCCAGTGTACTTTCTTAAATCGGTAGGGCATATAGTCGTGACCTT
>Ga0190367_1002268_pt1 | contig 9994 bp, 16 predicted proteins | sample 4872181011_MG_FD_171838 | JGI IMG/M metagenome (GOLD analysis project Ga0190367, IMG submission 171838) | Hydrothermal vent microbial mat bacterial communities from Southern Trench, Guaymas Basin, Mexico - 4872-18-10-11_MG | ecosystem: Environmental > Aquatic > Marine > Hydrothermal vents >... | reverse complement strand
GAGAGAAAGCAAGAAAATACGTGAACACAGCAGCATACACGCAGTTTAAACAAGAAATAAAAAACATAACACCGTAAAACATGAATTCCAACGTTCAAAACCCCGTTGAAGAAGTAAGTATAAGCAGAGTTGTTCGCGGAGGATTCTACCTATACCTTACAAGCATAGTTAACAACGCTTCAGGGTTCCTATACTGGCTAGTAATCCTAACCATAGGAGGCTCAGAAATCCTAGGATACACCTCGACAACAGTAGGGCTAGCAACCCTAACCACAGGAATACTAAGCTTCGGAGTAAACAGGGGAGTACAGAGATTCCTAGGGAAAACACTAGGACAAAACAACATACAAGAACTAAAAACCTACTTCTGGACAACAACCTACTTCCTACTAGCAACATACACAGTAGCAGCCATAGCAATGTACACCCTAGGCTCCCTAGGACTAGTTTTCGGAAACTATAAACCACAAATGTTCCAAGTAGCATCAATCCTAATATTCCTAGGAGTAGCATCATCTTTCATAGCACTACTAATAACATATCTAAGAACAGAGTTCATATTCGTAGCGTCAATAATAGGGAATGCGCTGAAATTCGCACTAGGAGTAACCCTAGTACTACTAGGCTACGACTGGATAGGAGCAGCCCTAGGATACGCAATGGTCTCCGCTGCGAACCTAACAATAGGCTTAACCTACGCACTAAAAACAATAGGGCCAAGCCTAACATTCAACACAAAACACCTCACAGAAGTACTTAAAGCAGGAATAGCAAGCTGGCTACCAGGAATAATAATGCTCACAGGCCAATGGCTAGGAGTACTAGCAGTCTTCGGATTCTCAGGAGCAGTTGAAACAGGACAATACTACATAGCATTCGCAATAGCGAATCTAATACTAATGATAGCAGCATCTCTGGGAACACCTTTACTGCCAACACTTAGCGGAATGACGGATGGTAGGAAGAGAATGTGCTGGAGAATACTAAAAATAGGGTTAGCACTAATGACGCCGATAACTGCAGTTCTGATAGCGTATCCATGGCTACCAACCTTAGTTTTGGGAGGAAAATACCCCAACATAGCACCAATAATGCTCGTTCTCGCTCTATCAACAATACCTTTAGCAATAACATTCCCAATAACAAACCTGGTTTACGCTTACGGAAACTACTTTCAAGTGTTGAAAATAGGTTTAGCTCAGAACATACCGAGAATAATACTTTATTTAACAATAACACCAATACTTGGAGGACTAGGGACAGCGATAGCATACCTAGCAGGCTCAATAACAGGGCTAACCCAAGCATCAAGAATAGCAAACCATGTAGGATTAAAGCTAAATTGGGGGAAAATAGGGAAAACGCTAGCAACACCATTAACCCTAGCAATGATATTCATGCTTCTACCCCGTAGCTTATGGCCAATAGGAGCACTAACAATAATAGCGCTAACCTTAGTAGTAAACATTAAACAGAAAACACTAACAAGGAAAGACATTGAAGAAATAATTAAGGCAGTAGCTCCGAAGCAAGCAGCGGAAAAAATAATAGAGAAAATGGGCTCAATACTGAGCATACTTACAGCAGAAAGTTAGAATTCCATATGAGCGGTGAAAGAGTAGAAGCCATCAAACGTAGAGCTAGAGTGTTCCTGGAATTAGCTAAAGAACTTCTATCTAGAAACATTCCAGACATAGCATCCTTCAATATACACCAAGCATGCCAGCTAAGACTTAAAGCTACACTACTACGCTTAAGAGGAACAATACCCAGAATACACGGTATTAGAGAGCTTATAGGGTTTCTCACAAACACCCTGGACGAACTAGAGTTCAAACATGTAGCTGAGAAGATTAGGAAATTCGTAAGAGAGCATAGGGAAACACTAATAGACATAGAATCAGCTTATACAGAATCAAGATATAGCATAGCAGTACCCACTGCAAACTCTGTCAAGAACATGTTTGAAATAGCTGAGAAGCTCTTCAAACTACTAGATGAAGTTGAGGAAAATGTACTGGGCTAAATACCATGTGAAACACTTGAAAAAATGGAGAGAATACGCTGAAAAAATAGCTAAAGCAGCTAAAGACATAGTACCTGAAGCAAAAGTATACGTTATCGGGGGGGCAGCGGAAAAAAGGCTAACAGTTCTAAGCGACATAGACATACTCATAGTAGTTCCTAAAAAATCAATGAGAAAAAACCTTAGAGTAAACATACTGGAAAAAGCTATAAACACCTACCAACTACCATGGGACGCCCCAGTCGAAATACATATAGTAGAAGAGAAAGGAAACAGCATGTACAAAGGAAAGAAAATACCGATATTAGAGTAGGAGATAAGTTTTGACCAAGCTCGAAGAATATAAGCTTCTTCTTGAAAGATCTAGGAGGTTTTACGAAACAGCACTTATGCAGATAAGTAGAAGGTTCTACGACTTAGCCGCTTTCAGTCTAGAACAATCTCTCCAACTATACCTTAAAGCACACCTACTTAAACTAGGCTTAGACTATCCTAGAACCCATAGTGTTAGAAGACTACTAGAACTAATATATGAAGTAACCAAAAATGGGAAAGTTAAAGAACTAACATCAAGGTTTAGTGTTGAACTAGGCTCCCTAGAAGACGCCTACATAACCTCCAGATACGTAGCTAGAGAATACAGTTTAGAAGAGGTTGAAAGACTTAGAAAAGTTGTAGAAGAGGTTAAACATGTTGTCAGAGAAGCTACTAGTTAAGGAGGCAAAGCGTAAAGCCGAAATATTTAAAAACCTCAACAAATACTTGCAAATAATCGCTAAAACAGTTAAAGAACTCGACAAAAACGCTGAAATATACCTTTTCGGAAGCGTAGCAGAAGGAAAACACCTACTATCAAGCGACATAGACGTACTCGTAATCACAAACCAGCCTCCAGGAAAAATAATTTCAACCCTGTGGGAAAAAGGAATAAAAGACCCATTCGAAATACATGTGATCACTAAAGAAATGCTCGAAAACTACAGGAAAAAAGCAAAACTAACGAAAATAGCCTAACCAGCCACTTAAAATGCAACAAAACATTAGTTTTCTCATAGACGTGGAAAACACCGTACTATGAACAGCGGAAAAGTAGAAGCTATTAAACACAGAGCTTATATTCTCCAACTTCCGCAAAACACCGTAACCGCAATTTCTAGGTTAGGGTTTTGAGACTTAAAAAGCAAGCAGAAACTATTAGAAACTATCTTAAAGAGTTCGTTGAGTATCGTCGTACAGGAAAATCCGTGTATGCTATTGAAAGACTAGCCCAGCTACTTATACAGTCAATCCTAGATTTTGGAGCAATGCTAGCAGTTTACATGGGGTTGGAGAAACCTGAAACATACAGGGGAGTTATGAAGCTATTAGCTGAGAAACTAGGGTTAAGTAGATCCGACCAGGAATTTCTCGTAAGACTAGCTGGTTTCAGAAACATACTTGTTCATGCTTACACAAAAATAGATAGGAGGCTTGAGGAGAAAACATTTAGCGAAATAGAGGAGAAAATACCGAAAATAGTTTCAACAATAGGAAACTATGTGGGGAAAATAAGCGTAGACCCTCAAATTACCGAGCTTAGCCGTAAGCTTGAAAAAGTTTTTAGAAAACACAATGTTAAATTCGCATTCCTATTCGGCTCCATAGCTAGGAAAGGTTTTGGAAGAGACTACGACATAGCAGTATACATGGATCTAGAAAACCTGCTAGAACTAGGAGGGCTCATAGTCGATATTGCTGAAGCCCTAGGAGTAAGCGAAGACAAAATAGACCTAGTACATTTAAACACAGCACCCCTAAACATAGTCTACACAATACTGTTAGAAGGCAAACTAATACATGGAAACAGAGAAGAAGCACTAAACTACCTTTACAGAAAATACTTAGAAATACTAGACATAAACGAACAACATAGAATAATAGAAACACAGCAAAAACCGCGTGAATAATACACCTAGTAGACAAGGTTCCTAAGAACCCCGTATGCACTTAAAACAAGAAACAGCTCCAATACCCTACTTAACACGCTGAGAAAGACATCTAAACTAGTGTAAACACCACTACATAGGGAAGCCATTAAAAAGCCTTAAACACCACCATTAACTATTAACATGAGTTTGAAGAGAATTAAATTAACCTTTACGGGGAACTTCCAAGACTAAAGTATAACTATACTTAATAAACACAATACCTATATGGTTGAGTGCGGGAAGCGGCTGAAGTGACATTACCTAAATTTATTATTGAAGAACTTAAGGAGAGAGCTGGTAGAGCTGGAGTAACGGTTGAAGAATACTTACTCGACATATTAGTGGAGGATATTGATCCTGTTGAAGGAGCAAGCAAGTATATTAGAGGAGCAGAAGAACTCATAGAGCAAGCAAGACAAGAACTCAAGAAAAACGATCTTAGACAGGCAAGCGAAAAGATATGGGGTGCATGCGCGTTAGCAATTAAAGCACACGCTCTTGCTAAAAAAGGTATAAAACTTGAATCTCATAGAGACTTATGGATTTATAAGAACGAAGTTGCTAGGGAACTTGGAGAATGGGTTAGAACAGTATTTAGACAGGCAGATTCTATGCATAAAAACTTCTATGAAAACCTAGCAACGAGAGAGGACGTAGAAGACGTATTAAAAGAAGTAGAAAAGCTAGTTACAGCATTATCCAAAACACTAAAACATTATTGAAAATAGCTAACAATAAGAATCAAAAACTATTACAGGAAAACCATAGTTCTTAACTCTAATTAGCTTAGGTGAAGGAGTTGCTAGCGGAACCTTTTCTCACCGTGCTAAGCGGTAACCAGCTCTCCATGGGCGGTAGCTATTACACAATCATTTCTACCCGGGTTTAAGCCTCTTTGCTGAAGAAACATTCAGAAACTTCGAGGAGCCGGCTGCGTTTACGCTACTGCAGATGTTTCCATGTACTATGAGACTTCTCGAAACAGTATTAGCGACAACTTATTTTATCGGCGCAACGTAATACAGTAGCGTGGTCTTTATGCCCATAGTACACGTCTACATGTGGAGCGGGGTTTCAAGAAAAGCTAAAGCCAAGATAATAAAGGGAATCACCAAAGTATTTGAGGAACTCGGAATATCACCGCGCGGAGTCGAAGTAGTAATACATGAAATACCAAAGGAAAACTGGGGAATCGAGGGAGAACAGGCAAGCGAGAAGTTTAAGGATGTAAAACCACCATAACCCCAAACCATCCACGGCTATTGAAAAACACTAACGTTATTCACCCATCAGCGCTGAATGCTTTGCATCGAAACAAACTATTACCGGGTAAAGGTAGGTAGTGAAGTAATGTGGTTTCACCGTAGTCGAAGTAGTTGGGAGTATCCTAGATGTACACTGTTTCTACATTGAGGTTTTCTGCTAGTTTACATTGCTTCTCATCGGATGTAATGAGTACTGCCTGCTTAGCTAATGCTTGAGCAATAAATAATGCATCGTAAACTGTTACCTTGTTCTCAATAGCTATTTTAAGTGCTTGGCTTAAGTATGGGGTTTGCGGCTCAACTACGAGCAAATACTTTTTCAACTCTAGAAGGTCGTTTAGAATTATGAAGGCTTTCCCAACACTTATATCACTCAATAACATAACCCTTCTCCAAATAGCGTTTGCAACCTCCTCCACAGCTAACTCTAGAGTATATGGTTTCTCAAGAAGAAACCCTTTAACCCGCAACCACCCCTCCTCCTTCAAAAGAAACTTTGCAATAGCTGAAGAATCAATGACCCTCCCTGTCAAGCCTAACCCACCCCGACACCGTCCCCGCAGGAAGTTCAGGAACATCCTTCAAATCTTCCTCAATCTTCTTAAGAACCTCCTCAGCCTCATAACGAGACACAGTATCCTCAATAAACCTCCTAATAACCTCACTCCAATTAACATTCCTCAACCTCCTCATCCTCTCCTTCAACTCCTTAGAAACCCTAACACATACAACAGCAGACATACAACCACCGTAAAACAAAAATGTAATACAAAAATATAAACCTACCCACGTATAACATAAGGTGAAACATACGCACCATATATCAAGGAGGACAGTAAGAGTATGTTGCCGCTTAAAGAACTAGTTAACCGCCTCCAACAAGCTTCTAAGGATTTAAAGAGAACTCTTGGAAACAGGTTTGTAGGGTTAATGCTTTTCGGAAGCTATGCTAGAGGTGAAGCTTCCGAAGAAAGCGATGTCGATGTTCTCATAGTCCTACATGGGTTAAAAGGTTTTAAAGCTAGAAGTAAAATATACTCCATTCTAGCAGAACACGTTAAAAAACCCATAACACTCGTAGATGTTGGTTTAGAAGAGGTTTCCAGGAAAGACCTAGAAGCAAACCCCCTACTCATCAACATGCTCTACGACGGCATAATAATCTACGATGAAACAGGAATCTTAGAGAAACTTAAAAACGATGTTCTCAAACTAGTTAAGAAAGCACAACTGGTAAGATATAAAACACCTAACGGAAAGTACGGATGGAAAAGAGCTGATGGGAAACCATTAGAGGCTGTAGAAACTTGAAACTTAACCCGCAAAGCGAAGTACAGTACAGAGTAAAGCTCGCAACAAGATATTTGAAAGAAGCTGAAGAAGCAATTAAACGCAAAGACTACAGAAACACAGTAGCATCATCCCAGCTATGCGCTGAAAACGCAGCTAAAGCCATAATAGCACTATACAGAATCCCTAGCTGGAGCCATGACCCATCACATGAACTACTCGAAATAACCCCCAACTTAAAACCTAAACTAAGAAAACTAGCTGAAGAACTAGCTGAAATAGCTAGAAAACTAGCACCAGAACATGGAAGAACAACATACGGCGAACCAGCCAAAGGCCTAACACCATGGGACATATATAGCGAAGAAGACGCAGTAGAAGCCCTAACAATGGCGAGAAAAGCATGGAAAACAATGAAAACCATACTAAAAGAACAAAAACCGCAAACAACACCTAAGTCAATAGCTAACGAAGAGAAAACACTAAACACCCTAGTATTAGAAGGGTAATGCGGAAATGGATAATTCCTAAAAGCGTTCTTAACCACATATATGAGGAACATAAGGACCTCGTTGAAACACTAAAAATTCGAAGCATTATGGAACTTAGAGAAGCAATCGCTAATATCCTGCAAAACCCCGACGAAACACATGTAGATAGGTTTAAAAACAACGTAAAATACTACCTCAAAAGAATAAACAACCTATGGGTCAACATTATCTTAGAAGACAACACTGTAAAAACAGCATACTTAATAGGGTCTAAAAACTATTAGGAAGTTTAAGGAGAAAAGATGGCAGTAACATCACTACTAGACATAAAGCTCAAAGAACTACTAAGAAGAATAGAGAAGAAAACAGGTATAAAACTCCCCAGAAAAATCATAAGCGCCTCCCTCAACGAAGGAGTCCTACACATAAGATTCAACCACCCTAAAACAAGAGAAACAAACGTAGAACCACTACCACTAAAAACCCCCACATACCTCTTCAAAGACGAAAAAACAGGCGAACCAACAGCCATAGAAATAATCAACATAAACGAAGCACTAAAAGAACTAGAAGTAATTAGCTAGACAAAATATAGGAAATGTTACAGTTGAAACCTAAGAGAAAGTTATTAAAGGTAGTCTAGGTTGAATATAAACTTCACAGTAAAAAGCATCAAGATTAAGAATTTCAGAGGAATAGCTGAGGGAAAACTAAACGAATTTACAGGAATAAATATTCTCGTCGGACGTAACGCTACAGGTAAATCAACAATACTAGAAGCACTATACATAGCGTTAAACCCTGAGGGAGTAGATTTCATCGTTAAAAGAAGAGGATGGTTTGGCTTAACAGCTCTCGATGGTCTTTTCTACCGTAATTCAAGAAAGTTCAGCATAACTATAACCTTCAGTGATAAATCCTTACAAAAAACCTCCATAGAAATCGCTATACCTGTTTCAACAGACTTAAGAACATTAAAAGACCGTGGCCTCAACGTCAAAAACATTAGATCCCTATTTGTAAGTGGTGAAGGTAAACTGTCTACGAGATCTCGTTTCTACATTGATGATAAAGGACAAGTTGGGAGAGTAATACTAGGGTCACGTGAAAGTATTTTGCCCTGGCATGTAGCATTTATCGATTGGAATGCTGTTTTAAGCTATGGTGAACCTGAGGAAGCATATACTTACATGATTGACGTAGGGGGATTTGAAGCTAAGAACCATGTAGTTGAAGTTTTAAGAGAAAGATTAAAGGGTTTAGCTACTATAGAGCCTCTTAAGAAGGACGATAAGGTGATATTATATGCTGTTTTTAAAGATTATGCCGTACCCTTCTACTTACTTGGCGATGGAATTCGCTATACACTAGTTTATTTAATGCTTCTTTCTGCTTGCAAAAAATCTTTTCTTATGCTTGAAGAACCTGAGCTACATACTCATCCTGGGCTTTTAGAGCTTACAGCTAAAGGTATTGTTGAAAGCTATGTTAAACGTGGTAATCAAATATTCTTTTCCACCCATAGCTTAGAATTAATAGATATGGTTTTAAATGAAGCTGTAAATCGAGAACTAAGAAGCGATGAGGTAAAAGTTTATCGTCTAACATTACTTAATGGGAGTTTACATTCAAGAACATATACTTTAGAGGAATCTGCCAAACTTAGGAAAGAACTAGAATATGATTTAAGAGGCTAAACTTGACCAAAATCATCTTATTCCTTGTAGAAGGAGCTACCGAGCAAGCTCTTTACGTGAAAATATTGGAAAAACTAAATGCCAAAAAGATCAGTTGTGAAAAACTACCGAGCAATATCCATTTTCTCCTAAAAACTCTGAGAAAACCCTATTCACGTCTACTATGCTTATGTAGAAAAGAAACAATTTTAGCAGTTATGGATTGCGGAGGTTATAAGCAATTAGAGATGTGCTTGCGTGAACTCCTTCGAAGCGAACTAATAACTAATGCCTTAAATGAAGGTCTTTCAACAATCATTATAGCATCTGATCGTAAACATAAACCCATAGAGGGAATTAAGGGCCTATTAGCCTCAATAATTAGAGATGTCAAACTTAACTATCGAGAAATAAATAAAGGACTCTTCATTGTGCAATTCAACAAGGTTAACGTTAAACTCGTAGTTATCGAAGAAGGCTTAGAAAAACATAAACACCCAAATGCCACAGAGCAAATAGAAGACCACCTAGAACCCCTAGCAAAAACAATATACCCCCGTCTATGGAAATACGTAAAGACATTCAAACTAAACACAAAACAAACCATAGGTATAATAGCAGCTTTAACCTCAAACTACAAAGGATCCCCAGAATTCACGGCAATACTCATAGAAAAAGCATCACTTAACCAACTCAAACAGCATCTAACCAAAATACTTAAAACAATAGAAAACGAACTCCCAGACTATCATTCAAAATAATATCAAAGAAAAATGCTCAAACCATACACAACCCTAGACATCATAGCACTAACCCTAGCACTAATACACTTCGGAGTACCACTAACATACTACTGGTACATGAAAACAAAATACCTAAACAAACCATGGAACATAAAAACAAACCCAAACTACAAGCCAAAAGTAACAATAATAGTACCAACATATAATGAGGCTAAGTTTATCCAAAGCAAGCTCAACAACATTTACGCCCAAAACTACCCAAAGAACTTAATAGAAATAATAGTCGTTGACTCAGCAAGCACCGATGGAACCCCCGAACTTGCTGAAGAATGGGCTTCTAAACACAGAAACATAAACATGAAGTTAATTAGAGAAAATGAAAGAAGAGGTAAAGCCCACGCACTAAACCACGCGCTAAAATATGTCACAGGAGACATCGTCATCATAGCGGACGCGGACGCCATATGGCCTAGCAACGCCCTCAAAGAAGCTTTAAAATGGTTTGCAGACCCCATGGTCGGTGCTGTATCATGCCT
>Ga0190367_1002266_pt1 | contig 9997 bp, 10 predicted proteins | sample 4872181011_MG_FD_171838 | JGI IMG/M metagenome (GOLD analysis project Ga0190367, IMG submission 171838) | Hydrothermal vent microbial mat bacterial communities from Southern Trench, Guaymas Basin, Mexico - 4872-18-10-11_MG | ecosystem: Environmental > Aquatic > Marine > Hydrothermal vents >... | reverse complement strand
GTGGTACGATAGGAGGGATGATCTACGGGGTGGTAGGGGAGGTTGCAGGACAGTATGGCTTAGCGGTACTACCTGCTTTCGGGCTCGTTGCACTAACCGTGGTTCTGACAGCGTACAGCTATGGACGTTTGGTTCGAGTTTTGCCCGAGGCAGGAGGTAGCTATACTTACGTGCGTACTGCATTTCGACATCGAGGGTTAGCGGTAGCGACGGGGTATCTACTCTGGTTAGCGTATGTTGTAGCGTGTGGGCTCTACGCCTACGTGTTTACCGCATATCTTCGGTACTTCTTCGAATACGTACCGCGCTGGCTGTCGATCATCAGTCTAGTGATCGTTTTTACTGCTGTAAACCTCTGGGGGGTTAGGGAAACAGGTTGGGTTCAGGATCTCATCGTCTACACAAAGATCGCTTTACTCGCTATTTTCGTGATCGTATGTGCTCCTCTCGCAATACCGGGGAATCTGCCCTCAGTACCCTTCTATTGGGGAACTATGGGGGTTGGCGTATTAGTAGTGGCAGCTCATGTTTTCGTAGGGTTTGAAGGCTTTGAGATCGTGGCGTTGTCTGCGGAGGAGCTTCAGAATCCGGAGCGTAACGTGTGGCGAGGAATGTTACTTACCGCGCTGACTATTACGGCGCTTTACATTTCTGTTGTAACGGTTCTTATGGGAGGATTACCTATTGAGGAACTGCGATCAGAGGAGCCGCTTGCCCGTCTCGGTGACCACTTGCTGGGGCGGTGGGGAGCGCTTCTCGCTGTAATAGGAGGGCTTATCTCCCCTGCTTCAGCTTTCAACGCTGCGCTCTACGGAGCATCTCGCCTCTTATACGCGATGGGGAGGGATCGCGTTACTTGGAGGGGGTTTGCGTGGCTTACAAAACGGCGAACACCGGCTTACGCGATTCTCGCTACTGCAGTGTTTGCCACTCTTCTTGCGATTGGGGGATATTTGATGTTTCTAGCCGCATCAGCGAGTCTCTCCTTCATCCTCATCTTCCTTCTCGTAAACCTTTCTTGCATACGGCTGAGGAAAACCACACAACCTAAGCTGGTGTACCCAGTCCTTGGAGCAGCACTCTGCATCCTCATTGCGATGTTTGAGAGCTGGACTTCATGGCTTTTCCTGTTACTGGTTCTTAGCGGCATTATGGTAGCAGACTATGCAGCACAGCGGTTTCCACCCCTTCCGGATTAGGTAGAGCGAGAAGTTAAGAAGACAAGAAACAGGCTAGGGTGAAGGTAGCTATTGTTATCGGAAGCGAGCGCGATCGAGAGTTTGCTGAGCGGGCAGCAAAGGTTCTGGACCGAGAGGGAGTTGCCTATGAGATTCGCGTACTGTCTGCACATCGAAACCCTGTAGAGCTGGATCAGTACGTTCGAGAGTCGGATGCGACACTCTTCATTGCCATGGCGGGGCTTTCAGCAGCGTTGCCAGGAGTTATTGCTGCTAAAACGGATAAACCGGTAATCGGAGTACCGCTACCAGTTGGCCCCCTCAATGGCGTTGACGCGCTTCTGTCTATCGTTCAGATGCCGCGAGGAGTTCCTGTAGCATGTGTCGGTATTGGCGCTGCTGAGAATGCAGCGTACCTAGCGCTTCGCATTCTCCGTATGAGTAAGGAGGGATAGCTGGTTTTTAGGAGGCTTTAGGCGTATCTAAAGTGAGCAGTAGCAAGAAGAAGCTGCCCTCCGATTCGAAAGATCAGTGTTGCTAAGACATCTGGAAAGGAGGTGGGAGGTGGTGCGAAGTAGGAGTGAACGGAAAGAATAGCATTTACACGATATCTGGTATGGGGTTGAAGCGTGAAGGGGGCAGTAGTGGTAACGAGTGTAGTATCGGGATGAGTTAGCGCAGTAACGCCTGTGACATCCTGAGGGCTTCCACCACTGTTGTAAAGCTCTACTGTAAAGGAAGCACTTTCACCAGATTGAATGCAACGACCATCTCCTCTGATTGTTGCACAAACTGATGTATCTGGGGTTAGAATTCTCGTATATCGGATGTGGGGTGCTACACCATCAGAAGGCTGTCCGGGTTGACCGCCGAAGCAGAGCCGAAGGCGTGCTTTGGGAGTGTACCATACTGCGCCATAGCGATTTCCGCAGCGTAGACGACGGTATTGTGCAAAGGGGTTTTGCTGTAAGAACCGATGGGGTGGAGTGTTTGCACCGTAGCGGAAAAGCCAGAGCTGGGGGTGAAGAGGGTTTGCTATACTGGGGAGGAAACAATGGCGAGCGTAGAGGCGTAAGGCTGCGTAGTTGCGGCGCTCAGTAAGTAGAGTGATGAGAGTATGGTGAAGGCATTCTGCTTCGTAGATCACCGTTCGTAGGAGCATAGTGCCTATGCCTTGACGGCGGTAATTGGGGTCTACAACTAGGTTAACTATCTCAGCGTAAGGAGGGAAGACGGTGTCTAGAGCAACGCACCCAACTACATCTCCCTCTACGGTAGCTACGAACCCTCTACTCTCGCGATTGTCGGTTGCCCAGTAGTCAAGTACGGAGGAAGGGATACGCCACCCAGCGATTTGCTGTAGGCGTGCAACAGCACGAATGTCCTCTTGCTCCATTGGACGAACCTCTAGGTGATCTAACCGCGTACTCAGCGTGCGTAGCGAGCGAGAATTTGATCAAGTATCCCCGAGAGATGCGATGCGGCAACTGCACCCACGATACGATGGACTTCACGTCCATCTACGAAGAAAAGGGTTGTAGGAACTGCCTGTACTCCCATATAAGAGGCAAGCACTGGGTCCTCATCGAGGTTCAATTCAGCGAAGGCTACGCGATCACCATACTTCGCAGCAACTTGGTAAAACACGGGAGCGTAGGTGTGGCAAGCAGGGCAGTTGGAAGTGAAGAGGTGAAGCACAACGATGCGATTCTGGTCTACAAGACGTTTCAGCGCTCTTCGATCAACTCGGTGGACAATAGGTCGTGCCGGGGCTTCTGCTGGTTTTGCTAGCATGCGTGCGAGCTTCCTTTGAATTAAGCGCTCCAGCTCTTCGTCTTCGGATACATGCACGGTGTGGGGTGTGTGGCATGTGCCTTAATAAGTTGGAGCATAAGCGACTTAGAGGACGTTAGTGTCGATGAGTTAGGGTTAGAAGAAGTGGAAGAGAGCCAGCGTGCGGCGTGTTGTTTGGCTGGGGGTTGGGCTAGCGGTTTTCTACATAGCAGGGGCGGTCGTAGATGCAATTAACGCGCTGACGGTTCGGTGGGTAAAGGGCGATGTTTCTGCGAGCCCGTGGTTTGGAACGAACTGGACGTTTCTTTACCATCAGGTGTATTTAGTCGTTCTAATGCTTGTAGCGATTCACATAGTACTCTATGCGGCAGTTGCAGCTGGCTACGAACAGCGGTTACATCCTCAACAAGCGCTACTGTTTCTATGGGGATTGCTTCCAATTCTCAGTACAGTGTGGGATATGGTGTTTGGCGCGCTTGTGGTGGGGTCGCCGATCTGGCACCAAGACATCGCCTACTGGTATACTCTCTGGGATCCTATCGGGTGGAAGCTGATTCGCGTCCCCATTCCAGCGTGGTTTGTAATACCCTCATACGCGATACGCATTTGTGTAGGGTTGCTGCTTTTACACGTATACCAGTATGCACGGTCTAACGGGATAACTTCAGTAAGGGGAGCTATCTTGGGGTATGTGAAGCGGTATATCCATCGGTTAAAGTAGTGTGAACCGTGTTTTCTGCACGGACTTTGGTAAGCTTTGTTAGACGTGCGCGGAAGGGGGTGTGCGAAAACGGTGGACGTATGCTAGAGCAGGAGTAGATGTTCGAGCGATACGGCGTGCGCAGCGGGGGATACGAGAGATTCTTGAACAAACGTTTCAGTTTCGGAAGGGAAAGTTTGGAGAGGTAGTAACGCGGATCGGTCATTATGCAGCGCTGATCGATATCGGAGATGAACAGATGCTTGCTCTTCATGCAGACGGAGTGGGGACGAAAGTGCTGATCGCACAGCTGATGAACCGCTTTGATACGGTTGGTATCGACTGTGTTGCAATGAATGTTAACGACCTTGTTTGCGTTGGTGCGGAACCTGTTGCGCTCATAGACTACTTGGTAGTAGAGAAGCCCGATCAGCGTATGATCAAAGCGCTTATGCAGGGTCTTGTACGCGGTGCTAGAGAAGCCGAGACAGCCATCATCGGAGGAGAGACCGCTGTCATGCCAGATGTTGTTCGAGGAGCAGTGCCTGGCAAAGGCTTCGATCTTGCTGCACTTGCGGTAGGGGTAGTTTACCGAAAGCAACTGGTTACGGGTGAGAGGCTAGAGCCTGGGGACCTTCTTGTTGGGTTAGCGAGTAGTGGGTTGCATAGTAACGGGTATACGCTGGTTCGAAAGGTGTTGTTAGAAGAGGCTGGACTTTCGGTTTACGACCGACTACCAGAGCTTGGAAATCGGCGGTTAGGGACGGTGCTACTAACACCGACGCGAATCTACGTAAAGCCTGCCCTGACGCTAGTGAAGGAAGGGGTCGCACACATGCTGGCACACATTACAGGTGGGGCGTTTTCCAAGCTTCGGCGGTTTGAGGAGTATGCGAGAGTGGGGTTTGTGCTCAACCGGTTGCCGAAGCCGCAGCCGATCTTCAACCTCGTTCAACGGCTTGGAGCAGTGGCAACAGAGGAGATGTATCGAACGTTCAACATGGGGGTGGGCTTCGTAGTTGCAATTCCAAAGGATAGGGTTCGGGAGGTCTTATCGATCTTGAAGCAGTTTCGCGTAGGAGCGCGTGTGATTGGATATGTGCGCCGTGAACCAGGAGTGCGAATCGAAGCACCTACAGGAGAGCAGTTCGAGCTGTAGGAGTTACGGATATAAGAGCGAAACGGGTGGGTGGGTTGCCCGAACAGCTAGCGCGACGGCTAGCTGAGCGCGGGGTCAAGGTTCTGGACATCGTGTTCCCGGATCTCTTCGGGTATGCACGCACGGTAACGGTACCAGCGCGGGACGCTGACAATGCTGTAGAGGGGGGAGTGGGGTTTGACGGATCGTCGGTGCTTGGGTACCTGCCCGTAGAACGCAGCGACATGGTGGTGCGTGCTCGTGTGGATCGGTTATTCGTACCCCCTTGGAGTCCGAAGCGAGCTATTGCGTTAGGGGAGGTACTTGGAGCAGGTGGGCAGCCAACGGAGCTAAACCCGCGGCAAGTGCTTGCACGTGTAGTAGAGAAGGTGCGGCAGCAGGGCTATGAGGTGCGGTGTGGGGCAGAGCTAGAATTCTTCATTTTGCAGCCAAAGGAGCGATTAGGAGCGCTTGTGCAGAATCTAGAGCATGGCGGATCAGGTGCAATCGAACCGCTGCCCCATCTAACGGATGTTTCCTACTACTTCGCTCCACCGCCCCTTGATGCGGGCTACAACCTGAAGTTAGCGCTCGCGGAGGTTTTGGAGCAGCTAGGTATTCGCGTAACGAAAATGCACCATGAGGTTGCGTGGGGTCAGCATGAGGTTACAATTAGTGGGAAGGATCCGCTAGAGGAAGCGGATAACCTGTTCTTAACGAAGGTGATCATCAGCGAGTTAGCGCGGACGAACGGGTTAGCGGCATCCTTTATGCCGAAACCAGTTTGGGGGATCAATGGCAGTGGTGTTCACGTTCATTTAAGTCTGTGGAAGGAGGATAGGAATGCGTTCTACGGGGGTGAGGCACAGCTATCTGAGCTGGGACAGCGCTTTACTGCAGGAATTCTGGCTCATGCTCGCGAGCTGTCAGCGATTGTGGCTCCGACAGTTAACTCATACAAGCGCTTAGTACACGGCTATGAAGCACCAGTCTATGTAGCGTGGGGCTATGCCAACCGAACAGCGCTCATCAGAATCCCTGTGGAAAGATGTCCGTCACGGTATCGTGTTGAGTATCGGCATCCGGACCCGATGATGAACCCCTACCTAGCGCTTGCTACAATAATTGCTGCAGGTATGGACGGGGTTGAGCAGCGTCTTGAAGTACCTCCACCTCGAGAAGATTGCCTTTATCACTTATCTCTAGAGAAAGCTAAGGAGGAAGGTGTCCCGCTGCTACCAGCGCATCTTGCGGAGGCGGTGGATCTGCTTGACAGAAGCAGCTTATTGAGGAGTATACTGGGAGAGGAGGTGCATCGCAACTTTATTAGCAACAAGCGGAGGGAGTGGGCGAGCTATACAAAGGAGTGCGGAGGCTGGGAGCAGACAAAGACAAAGATTACTGGGTGGGAGCTGCGTCATTACCTCTTTCTAGTTTAGTGCGGGACTAGGTTTACCGAGTGATTGGTGGGGGAATCCTCTCCCTCACGATATGCTCCTGAAGACTAACACCATGCTTTACCGTCGCGGCTACAAGAGCTTCTTCGTCGAATACTGCTTCGGGAGGGAATACACCAGGGTCAAAGACCCCCAGCGCTAGCTCCTGAGCAGCCACACCTGCGAATACGCCCGCGAGGAAGGCTGTAGGACGCGCATCGAGAGCTTCAACGTGATGCTGTACGATTGTAGCGGTATAGCGGGTTCGATCTCGTTCTAGCATACCATCGACAGTAACTACAACGGCGAGGTGGTATCGAATGCGAGGTGGGTCGCGCATAACCCGCGATACTATGTCAATGAGAGGAGCCTGAACGCCGGCTCTAGGAAGAGGTTTGCGTTCAGTAATTCTGAAGTAGCGTAAGGAGTCAATTACTGTTAGAAGGATGTCAAGGTTGGAGAACCCGTAATGAATCTCGACACGGCGTATACCTGGAATAGTGTGAGGGAGGGTAGCGATTAACGAGTCTGCCAGGTAAACGCAGGGAAGCGTACCAATAGGGTCTGGAAACGTGTAGTCGACTCTTCCAGAAGCGGGAAGCATCTCTTCGACCTCTCCCATCCGATACAAGATAGCGGGTAGTGTAAATGCGTCGAGGAAAGTGCGGAGGTTGGTAGGGAAGGAGAAGCGGTGTTCTTCGAATCGATGCCCAATCCATACTTCAACAGATTCCACTCGATCTAATTTTCGAGCGCCCAGCTTAGCGACGATGTTTACGAGTCCTGGACAAAGACCGCAGCCAACAACGGCGGTGACGCCTGCGTCGCGGAACTGAGGGTGTAGCTCGAGCTGTTTGAGCGTTACGTGGTATAGCCCACCCAGATCGATGAGGTTGCACCCTGTTTGAAGTGCGATCTCCATTACCTTTAGGTTGTGAATGTAGGGTGTAGTGTTGACGATCACGGAGTAACCGCCTTGCTTTACGTGCTGGAGGAGGGCTTCTTTGTCGCATATATCAATCTGCACACCGTCAGCTTTGTTGTTAGGAATCCTGTTAACGACTTCCTCGATGCGTGTAGAATCCCAGTCTGCGACAGTTATGTGCTGAATCTCCCGTGCTTGCGCCAGAACATGTGCGGCTACGGAACCAACCTCACCTCCCCCACCTAGAAGGAGAACTCGCACGGTGCAGAGTAAATGGGAGCTTTTAGCCTTGGATAGTCAATGGAGGAGTCGTACTGCTGTAGAAGCGTACACGAGCGCGGCATTCAGTAGGTCGGAGACGTGGATGTACTCGTCTGCCTGGTGGCATAAGCGTTCTAAACCGGGTCCGTATACTACTGCAGGCATTCCACGTAGTCGGAAGAACTTCGCGAAAGTAGTTCCACCAATACCGACTACTTCAACGCGTCCAATGACATCCCGAACCGTGTGGCTCAGCGTTTGGACTAGAGGGTGTTTAGGATCTGTTTCAGCTGGCGGCATATGCTTTACAATCTCTACAGAGGCGCGGAACTGAGGGTTTTCACGCTCCAGTTGCTGAATTATGTCCTGAATCTCAGCTACGATGCCCTCAGGAGTTTGACTAGGTAGGTAGCGGATATCTAAATCGGCGCGGCAAGACGCAGGAACAACATTGGTAGCAACACCGCCCTCTATACGTCCGACGTTGAGGGTAGGGTGACCAAGAAGAGGATGAGGGTCGTAGCGAAACGTGTGTGAAGTCACGCGCGTAAGGAGCTGTGTCATGAGGAGGATAGCGTTTACGCCGAGGTGAGGCATGCTACCGTGCGCTTGCTTTCCGTAGGTTGCGAGTCGGAGGAAGAGTGCTCCCTTTTCAGCAACCTCAACCTTGTCTCCGTCGGTTGGTTCGCACACAACCACATGGTCATAGCGTAGCTTAACTTCGTCGAGCAGAAAGGGTAGGCCGAAGGGGCTTCCTGTTTCCTCGCCAGCAGCACATACGATGTGAATTGAGCCCTTCAGGCGCACACCCGCTTCGGAGAGCGCGCGAACTGCGAGAAGAGCGGCGACTATAGACCCTTTGTTGTCCACTGCTCCCCTCCCATAGATTCGGTCATCAACTACGACGCCTTCGAAGGGAGGGTAGGTCCAGCCTTCACCAGCAGGTACGGTGTCCATGTGGCATACAAGTGCAAGAGAGGGAGTTTCGAACCCTGTTGAAACAACGATGTTGCCGCGCCCGGGTTCCTTCTCGTAGAAGCGTGTATGTAGTCCCCACTTTTTAGCTACTTCGTCGATCGCTTGAGCAAGCTTGGATTCGTTCGCGTTTTCGGTTGGTATTTGGATGAAGCGTCGGAGGAGGGAGATAGCGAGGTCCTTATAGCCCTGTACCGTGGCTCGTAGTTGGTCGAGCACGCGCCCCTGTTTGGTGATGTTTAAAGCCGTGTTTACAGTAGCATCTGTAGTGACTACTGGAGGCGCTCCTCTACGAAGGAGGTTATGTCGATTGCATGGCGATCTACGCCCATTTCATAAGGATCAGCGCCAAGGCTGTAGGCGGTGAGTTCGGTTATGTGAATAATCGGTATCTCAGGGCGGTAATTGAGTTCGATTTGGCTACGATCGAGTTGGATAAAGCAGAAGGGACACGCTACAACAATTGCTGTAGCCTTCTTCTGGGTAGCGTAGGCGAGGACTTCTCGCGCCATCTTAAGCCCAAGCTCGTCTCGTATCCCTCGAAGTCCTCCGCCACAACAAAGCCATCGCTCGTCGAGTGCGATGGGTTTAAACCCGAGAACCGATAATAGCTGAAGGACCTTCTCAGTCTCGTAGTAGCTATACGAAGAGGGACGACGTATGTGGCAGCCGGGGAAGAAGGCGATACGGGAGGGGCGCCACCGGCGCTGAAGGCGTTGTTCGATTAAGGTAGTTGATTGTTGTAGAATGTCGAGAATGTGAAGTACCTGTGTACGACCACTGTAGCGGACCCCGATTTCTTGCAGACGATTGTTAAACGAGCGAAGACGCCGGGGTTCGGCGGTTGCGTAGGCGTGTGCAAGACGGAGCGTATGTACGCACCCTGAGCAAGGAGTTAGGATGGGAAGCGCGTGTTGCTCAGCTATAGCGAGGTTTCGCAGAGCAACGAGAACTCCCCGGTCTAGAGAGTAGGAGAGCAGCTGAGGGCTGGCACAGCACGTAAACTGTGGCTCATCTATCAGTTCGATGCCTATCTTTGAGAAGGTGTAGCGAGTGGTGGCCTCGTATTCTAGACAGCGAACAGGTGTAACACAGCCGGTGAAGAACAGGTACTTCATCCCGTGAGCAAGTTGCGGAGTTGCTGAACGGCTGCTGGTGTTGGCATTGTTGAGGGAAGGTTCAACTCTTCGCGGAGATCGGCGATTTCGGTGTAGATCTTCCCGACCTCCAGAAGACGGGCAACAAATTCTTTCAGGAAAGGTGCTTGTTCAGGCGTTTGGTTTCGTATCCGGAACAGCTCGATTTCGAAGTCAACGCCACGAGGACATATTTCGTTGCATAATCCACACACTGCGCAAGCCCAAGGGAGGTCGTCGATAGGTTCTCCTAGCGCTAACAGAGCTGCAAGGCGGGGTATACGAAACCGTTGTTCGTGGCGAGCAGCAGGACAGTCAACTACACAAAAGCCGCAGAAAATACAACGGTTGATGCTGCTCAATCAGATCCTATACTTCTTGCGATCCTCCGCGATCTTTCGCCGCAGCGCCTCTACTGCAGCTTCTCCTTTGAGAAGCTTGGGAAGCTCAAGGT
>Ga0190367_1002265_pt1 | contig 10006 bp, 7 predicted proteins | sample 4872181011_MG_FD_171838 | JGI IMG/M metagenome (GOLD analysis project Ga0190367, IMG submission 171838) | Hydrothermal vent microbial mat bacterial communities from Southern Trench, Guaymas Basin, Mexico - 4872-18-10-11_MG | ecosystem: Environmental > Aquatic > Marine > Hydrothermal vents >... | reverse complement strand
TACTTAAGGAGATCTTTTATGATTGTTGAAATGGAAGAATGGGGAAGGCTAAAAGAGCATTACGAAAAGATGAAGAATGTCCACATAAGAGAGCTATTTCAGAAAGATCCTGATCGTGCAAAAAGGTTCAGGATTGAAGATGCTGGAATCTATTTTGATTATTCAAAAAACATCATAACAGATGAGACTATAAGACTTCTTATAGATCTTGCAAATGCATGCTCTCTGAAAGAAAGAATAGAAGACATGTTTGAAGGAAGAACTGTAAATGTAACAGAAGGAAGACCTGCACTTCATACTGCCTTGAGGAACATGTCAGAAAATCCAGTGTATGTAGAAGGAAAGGATGTTATGCCTGAGATAAAATCCGTCTTAAAAAAGATGATGGATTTTTCTGAAAGGATAAGAAGTGGAGAAAAAAGGGGATATACGGGAAAAAGGATAAGGAATGTTGTAAATATAGGAATAGGAGGGTCTCATCTTGGTCCTTCTCTTGCATGCAAAGCCCTTTATTTTTATTCAAAAAAAGACATAAAGGTATCATTTCTTTCAAACATTGACCCAAGTCAGTTTGTAGATGTCCTTTCTGAAAAAAACTGGGAAGAGACGATTTTTCTCATTACATCAAAGACATTTACAACTTTTGAAACACTGGAGAATGCAAAAAAGGTAATTTCCTGGTTTTTAGAAAGGGCAGGGAAAAAAGATGCACTGAAGGATCACTTCTATGCAATAACAGCAAATAAGGAAAAGGCTGTTGAATTTGGAATTCCTGAAGAAAATGTCTTCCTTTTCTGGGAATGGGTAGGAGGAAGATATTCACTTACATCTGCTGTTGGACTTCCTGTTATGATAGCTATTGGAAAGGAAAAATTCCTTGATATGCTTTATGGATTCTATAGCATGGACAATCATTTCAGATATACTCCATTTGAAAAAAACATTCCTGTCATTCTTGCACTTATAAGCATCTGGTATAATAACTTTTTTGGTGCAGAAACACATGCAATAATCCCTTATGACTATTGCCTTAGAGAATTTCCATCTTATGTCCAGCAGCTTGAGATGGAAAGCTGTGGAAAATGTGTGGACAATGAAGGAAAAGATGTTCCATATAAGACAGGGCAGATTATATGGGGAGGAGTTGGAACAGACTGTCAGCACTCATTTTTTCAGCTTCTTCATCAGGGAAAAAGATTTGTTCCAGTTGACTTTATAGGATTCTTTACTCCTTTAAACAGACCATATGATCAGCACAAAAAACTTCTTGCAAACATGTTTGCACAGTCAGAGGCACTTGCATTTGGAAAGGATGATCCTGTTCCATACAGAAGAATTCCTGGAGGAAGACCATCAAATATAATCCTTCAGGAAAAGCTTACCCCTTCTTCCTTAGGAAGACTCATATCACTTTATGAACACAAGGTCTTTGTTCAATCAGTCATATGGAACATAAATCCGTTTGATCAGTTTGGTGTGGAGCTTGGAAAAAGGATAGCAAAAGAGATAACAGATGAGCTTTTTGAAGGAAAAAGAAAGGAACACGATCCTTCTACAAGACTTCTCATAGAAAAGGCTAAATCTTATATTTCAAAGCAGGAAGTCTTAGAAAAGGAGGACTCCTGAATTTTACCTTATCCTCAGCAGTCCTTCCTTCTTCTTTCAGTCTTCTGTATGCACCGAGTGCCCAAAGAGGAAAGTATTTTGAGTATCCATGATATCTCAGATAAAAGAACCTTGGAAATCCTGTTCCAGTATATTCCTTTTCATCCCAACTGCCGTCTTTGTTCTGTGTCTCTATAAGATACCTTATTCCTTTTTCTACACAGCTATCCTCAACTTCTCCTCCTGCAAGAAGTCCAAGAAGAGCCCAGGATGTTTGTGAAGCTGTGCTTTTTCCTCTTCCTGCAAGCTGCTTGTCATAATATGTATAACATGTCTCTCCCCATCCTCCATCAGGATTCTGACAAGACTTTAGCCATTCTATAGCCCTTTTTACCCATATTTTTCTTTTGTCATCTCCATACTGCCTCAGTCCCATAAGGACAGACCATGTTCCATATATGTAGTTTACTCCCCATCTTCCATACCATCCACCAAAGCTTTCCTGTTCCTTTTTCAGAAAAAGTATTCCTTTTTTTATTGGAGGAAACTCTTTTGAAAATCCAATAAGTGAAAGAAGTTCTATGCATCTTGCAGTAAGATCAGATGTGCTTGGATCAAGAAGTGCACCGTGATCTGCAAAGGGAATGTTGTTAAGGTAAAGACAGTTGTTGTCTATGTCAAATGCTCCCCATCCACCATCAGAACTCTGCATCCCTATTATCCAGTTTATCCCTCTTTCTATGTTCTGCTTGTATCTCTCAAAAGCACCCGCTTTAATAAGAGATATAAGGACCATTGCAGTATCGTCTACATCAGGATAAAATGAGTTTTCAAATTCAAATGCCCATCCTCCTGGATCAAGATAAGGTGCTGTTTCTGCCCAGTCTCCTTTTAGATCAAGGATCTGCTTTTCTATAAGCCATTCAACAGCCTTTTTTACAGAAGGATGATCCTTTGGAAGACCTGCTTCAATTATTGCTGAAAGTGTAAGACACGTATCCCATACAGGAGAAAGGCATGGCTGACAGAATGCCAGATTTTCCTTTACAGTAAGAAGATCATCAATTGCCTTTATTCCTCTCTGATAATCAGGATCATCTTCTCTGTATCCAAGTATTTTAAGTGCCATAACAGCATTTGCCATAGCAGGAAATATTGCACCAATTCCACCTTCTCCCTTCATCCTTTTTCTTGTCCATCTTTCTGCAAGCCTTATACTTTTTTCCCTGAGGAAGTTTCTTGAAAGATATGGCTCAAATCTTCTAAGTATTCTATCAAGTGCAATAAAAAGATCCTTAAGGATATTGTCAGGAACAAAGTGATCTAAGTATCTCAACCTTTCTGGATCTTCCCTAAAAAGCTCCCTTATCTGTTCTTCTTTTTTTAGTCTGCATACAGGTTTTTTTGCAAAAATTATAAGAAGAGGAACAATAACTGTCCTTGACCAGTATGAGACCTTTGAAAGATGAAAAAAGAACCATTTTGGAAGAAGCATTATCTCTGGAGGCATATATGGGACAGTATCCCACGGGATCTGACCAAAAAGTGCAAGTGTTATCCTTGTAAATACATTTACCCTTGATGCACCTCCAAGATCAAGTATCCTTTCCCTTGCCCTTCTCATGTGTGGAGAAGAAGGATCTTCTCCAAGAAGCTTAAGTGCAAAATATGCCTTTACGGATGCACTTATCTCTGATACTCCTCCTTCAAATATAGGCCATCCTCCGTCTTTAAGCTGTTTGCTTAATATGTAGTTTCTCAGTTTTTCTTTTAGATCATCAGGAATTCTTCTTCCAAGAAATCTCTGAAGTATTATGTATTCTGAAGGGATTGTAACATCTGCTTCAAGATCAAATACCCAGTATCCATCACTGTGCTGATGAGAAAGGAGATATTCCAATGCCTTTGATATGGCATCCTTTAGCTCTTTCATGTGATTTCCTCCTTTCTGGATTAAACCTTTTATATAGAGAATCTTCTTGAAATTGCAAGAAAATATTTTAATATTAAGCAAAAAAGCTTATGGAGGAGAAGTATGAAAAGTGAGGTCTATTTCAGTGATCTTAGGGCTTCTGCAAGAAGGAATCTTCTTGACAAGATTGAAAGGCTTATGGAAAAAGGAGGATTTGATGATATTCTTAAAAAGAACAAAGGTGCACTTGTTGCAATAAAGCTTCATTTTGGAGAAAAGGGAAATACTGCATTTATAAGACCTGTTTATATAAGAAGGATCGTTGATCATATAATAAAGCTTGGAGGAAAACCATTCCTTACTGATGCAAACACACTTTATGCAGGAACAAGAAGTGACAGCGTATCACATCTCAGAACTGCAATAGAAAACGGCTTTTCTTATTCTGTAGTAAATGCACCAATAATAATAGCTGATGGTCTTAGAGGTGGATCATACTATGAGATTTCTGTTGATGGTGAGCTTATAAAGAAGGCTTATATAGCAAGGGAAATAGTTGATGCTGATGTCTTTTTAAGTGTTGCTCATTTTAAAGGACACGAGCTTTCAGGATTTGGTGGTGCAATAAAGAATACTGGAATGGGATGTGCTTCAAGAAAAGGAAAGCTTGAACAGCACTCTGACCTAAAACCAAGGATAAACAGAAGAAAGTGTAAAGGATGTGGAGAATGTATAAAGCACTGTGCTCATGGTGCAATAAGCATTAAGGATAAGAAGGCAAGGATAGATGAGGAGAAGTGTGTTGGATGCTGTGAATGCATAGTTATATGTCCAAATGGTGCTGTTGAGATTCAGTGGGACAAGGATGCAGTAAAATTCCAGAAAAAGATGGCAGAATATACAAAAGCAGTTCTTGAAGGAAAAAAAGAAAGATCATTCTTTATAAACTTCCTTACAACAATTTCTCCTGCCTGTGACTGTTATGGACATAATGATGCACCTGTTGTCCCAGACATAGGAATACTTGCATCAAAGGATCCTGTTGCAATTGATCAGGCATCTGTTGATCTCGTAAACAAACAGCAACCACTTCCAGGAAGTGTGCTTGGTGGAAAGAAAGGAAAAAAGCTTGATATATTCCGTGCAATATATCCAAACATAGACTGGAGGGTTCAGCTTGAACATGCAGAAAAGCTTGGAATTGGAACAAGACAGTATAGGCTTATCAGGATATAAGGATCCAGATTCCTATTGCTATAAAAAGGATTCCTGAAAAGAGCTTTATGTAAAAAAAAGGTATTGTCTTTAGAAGGAATTCACCAAAAAGCACTGCAAGGAGAGAAGAAAAAGAAAGTGCAAGTGATGAACCGATAAATACAGGAAGAGGTCTTTCTTTTACGGAAAATGCAAGTGTTGCAAGCTGTGTTTTATCACCAAGCTCTGCAAGAAAGATTGCCCAGAATGTTATAATTATCGTCTTTAACACTTCTCTGTTACCTCCTTTATGGAATAATAAACTGCTTCACATAGCTTCTTTATCTGATCTTTTTCAATTGAAAGAGGTGGCATAAGGACAATAACATCTCCAAGTGGTCTTATTATAACACCGTGCTTTCTTGCCTCAAGTATTACCCTGTATCCTGTTCTTTTTTCAAGAGGATATGGCTCTTTTTTATCCCTATCCTTTACAAGCTCTATCCCTACCATGATCCCTTTTTGCCTTATATCTCCCACATGTTTCAGATCCCAAAATTCTTTTAGAAGCTCCTTTAGATAGGTTATCTTTTCCTGAAGCCTTTCAAGAACATTTTCCTTTTCAAAGATCTCTATATTTGCACATGCACATGCACATGCAAGAGGATTTCCTGTATATGTATGACCATGAAAGAATGTCTTGCGATAGTCTCCAAGAAATGCCCTGTATATCTCTTCTTTTGTAATTGTTGCTGCAAGTGGAAGATATCCACCAGTTATTCCTTTTCCAAGGATCATTATATCAGGAATTACATCTTCATGTTCACATGCAAACATCTTTCCTGTCTTTCCAAATCCAACAGCTATCTCATCAGCTATCATAATTATGTCATATCTTTCACAAAGCTCCCTTATCCTTCTCAGATATCCTTCTGGCTGAACAATTATCCCTCCTGCTGCCTGAACAATTGGCTCAATGATAATTGCAGCAATCTCATCCTTGTGTTTTTTCATAATGCTTTCTAACTGTTCAAGACATTCCATGCTACAGTTTGGATACTCTTTTCCAAATGGACATCTATAGCAGTAAGGAGATTCTGCTTTATATGTTTCAAAAAGAAGTGGTCTGTATGTTGAATGAAAAAGGTCTATTCCACCAACACTCATTGCACCAATTGTATCTCCATGATATGCATTTTTTAGACACAGGAACTTTTCTTTTTTTGGATTTCCTGCCTGTTTCTGATACTGAAATGCCATCTTTATGGCTACTTCTACTGCTGCTGCACCACAGTCAGAAAAGAATACCTTTGTAAGTCCTTCTGGAGTAATTTCTACAAGCTTTTTTGCACACTCTATTGCAGGGACATTTGATATTCCAAGAAGTGTGGAATGAGCAATCTTTTCTATCTGTTTCTTTATTGCAAGATCAAGTTCTTTTTTCCTGTGACCGTGAACATTCGTCCAAAGAGATGAGACACCATCTATGTATCTTTTTCCATCTATGTCTATAAGAAATACCCCTTCTCCTTTTTCTATAACAACTACATCCTCTTTTATGTATTCCTCCATCTGTGTGAATGGATGCCATATATACTGCTTATCCCATCTTTTTAGATCATCCTTCATCCTTTTTCTCCTTTATATCTATCCCAAGTTCATCAAGCTGACTTCTATCTACATCTTCTGGTGCACCAGTCAGTGGACATACTGCACTTGTTGTCTTTGGAAATGCTATGACTTCTCTTATTGAGCTTTTTCCTGCCATAATTGCTACAAGTCTGTCAAATCCAATTGCCATTCCTGCATGTGGAGGTGCACCATATCGGAGTGCTTCAAGAAAGAATCCAAATCTCTTTTCTGCTTCCTGATCAGATATCCCGAGTATCCTGAATATCTTTTTTTGAAGATCATAAAGATGAATTCTTACGCTTCCTCCTCCAATCTCTTCACCATTCAGGACAAGATCATATGATCTTGCCTTTACCTTCATAGGATCTTTTTCAAGAAGATCTATGTCCTTTGGCATTGTAAATGGATGATGAACAGATGTAAGTCTTCCCTGTTCGTCATACTTAAAAAGAGGAAATTCCTTTATCCATACAAAAGAAAATCTCTTTTTTGGCTCTATCTTCTCTGAAACGACCTTTCTTATCATTCCAAGAGCACTGTTTACGACATCCCTTTTGTCTGAAACAATTATTACGGTATCTCCTTTCTTTGCAGAAAGCCTTTTGTTTATAAGCTCTTTTTCTTTTTCTCCAAAATATTTTTTAAGTGGAGATTGCCATCCATCCTCCTTTATCTTTATCCAGAAGATCCCTTTTGCACCAAACTGCTTTGCCTTTTCAGAAAGCTCATCAAGCTCTTTTCTTGAAAGATCCCTTTCTACGACTATCCCTTTTATTGCACCTTCTTTTTCTACAGTATCAAGAAATATCTTGAAGCTGCTTCTTTTTGCAATATCAGTAATATCCTTAATTTCCATGTTAAATCTCGTATCAGGCTTATCTGTCCCATACCTTTCAATTGCCTCATCATATGTAAGTCTTTTTATTGGATATTCTATGCTATATCCGAGTATTTCTTCAAAGAGCTCTCTCATCATGTCTTCAAAAAGACTCATAACATCTTCCTCATCTGCAAAAGACATCTCTACATCTACCTGTGTAAATTCTGGCTGTCTGTCTGCACGAAGATCCTCATCCCTGAAACATCTTGCAATCTGATAATATCTGTCAACTCCACCTATCATAAGGATCTGTTTAAAAAGCTGTGGAGATTGTGGAAGTGCATAAAACTTTCCTTTGTGAATCCTGCTTGGAACAAGATAATCTCTTGCTCCTTCTGGTGTGCTCTTTGTAAGATAAGGTGTTTCTATTTCTATAAATCCTCTTTTTTCAAGAAAGCTTCTTATAAATGAAGAAATCCTGTTTCTCAGACGAAAAGTTTCTATTACCTCTTTTCTTCTCAGTTCAAGATACCTGTATCTGAGTCTTAATATCTCTGATCCATCAACCTTCCCACTTATCTGAAAAGGAGTAGTTTCTGCCACATTCAGTATCTTTATATCCTCTGCCCTTACTTCTATCTTTCCTGTCTTTAGCTTTGGATTTTCCTGAACCCTTCTAAAGACTTTTCCTTTTACTGCAATAACCCATTCAGGTCTAACATTTTCTGCCTTCTTATAAGCAGATCTGCTTATTGCTGGATCAAACACGATCTGCGTGATTCCTTCCCTGTCTCTCAGATCTACAAATATGAGATTTCCAAGATCCCTTCTTGAATGAACCCATCCCATAAGGATTACATCCCTTCCTATATCTTTTTCAGAAAGCTCTCCACAGCTATTTGTCCTTTTCCAGTCTTTCATAAGTTCTATCATGATCTCACCTTCTTGAATTTTGCTGAAAAATAACTTATCTTGAAGCAATAGTCAAATTTCTTAAGGAGCTTTTTATGAAAAAGATAATCCTTCTGATCCTTATATTCCCATCCTTTGTTTTTTCTTTTTATATTGAAGGACCATTTGTAGCAAATATAAAAGAGAGGTCTGCACTGATATGGTGGAAAGGTATAGGAGGTAAGCTTTTTATTGATGGAAAAGTATATGAAAAAAAGAAAGAACCATTTGAAATAAAGATAAAAGGTCTTTCTGCTGGAAGATCATACAGATATTATGTCATATTTGAAAATGGAGAAAGAAGACCAGAAAAAGGATATTACACATTTCACACTGAACCTGAAGGAGAATTCAGATTTGCTGTTGCAGCTGATAGCAGAGGTCCTTTGAGTTTTATTCCTATAAGAAAAAGCATACTTAAGGAGATATTTCAGGATGCAAAAAAAAGAAAAGTTGAATTTTTTTGTTTCTTAGGAGATCTCGTATTTGGATATGCTTCAAGTGAAAAGAAGTTAAGGAATCAGCTAAGGGAATGGAAAAAGACAGTAGCTTTTTTTATGCACGAGATCCCTGTGTATACTACCATGGGAAATCACGATACAGTATTTCATAAAGTAAAGGACAAAGCTGGATACTACTTTCTTGATGGAGAAAAGAAGAATGGAAGGATAGTTTTCAGTGAAGATGTATTTTCAGAGGAATTTGTGAATCCTGCTGAAAGCTTTCCAGAAAAAGAATCAGCTGAAGCTCCTTCATACAGAGAAACAGCATATAGTTTTGATTTTGGAAATTCACATTTCCTTTTTTTGAACACAGATTACTGGATAGCATGTTCTGAAGGATATGAAGGAAGAAGGTTTTATGAAAAGGGAAATCCATCAGCAGGAAGGATTATGGACAGACAGATAGAATGGATTGAGAAGGATCTGAAAGATGCAAGAAAAAGAGGGATAAAGCATATATTTGTATTTGGACATAGACCAATTTTTCCTATAACAGAAAAACAGAAGCTTTCAGAGGATCTGAGATCTGATCTTGAAAAAAGAAGAAAAAGGATATGGGATATCTTTTCAAGATATAAAGTAACCTGTGCATTTTTTGGACATGAACATAACTATTCAAGGACACTTATAAAAGGCGTATGGCAGATTGTTACAGGTGGTGCAGGTGCTCCTCTTCACAGCTGTTCTCTGAGAAAAGAGATTTCAGATAAGGTAAAAAAATGTAAGATGATTTTTCATTATTGTCTTGTTACGGTAAAAAAAGACAGGGTCATTCTGGATGTAATTGGAATAAAAGAAAAAAAGATCATAGATCATGCAGAGTTTTGAGATACTTTCAGCTATAAGTGCACTTATCTGGACATGTATCCTTCTTCTTCCATGGAAGCCATATTCCACAGAAGAATCTCTTGATTCAGAGCCTGTAGAAGATGATCTAAGTGATGTAACAGTTCTTATTCCTGCAAGAAATGAGGCTCATATGATAAAGGATACACTTCTTTCCGTAAAAGATCAGGGAAAAGGTATAAAGATAATCCTTGTTGATGATCAGTCAGATGATGGGACGGCAGAAGTAGCAGAAGGCTTAAAGATAGAAGGATTAAAGGTAATAAGAGGAAAGGAGCTTCCATCTGGATGGACAGGAAAGATCTGGGCACTTGAACAGGGATTTAGACACATAAAGACACCCTTTCTCCTTCTTACAGATGCAGATATATCCTTAAAGAAAGGGATAGTTTCTACGGTAAAAAGAAAGCTTGTTGAAGAAGGATGGGATGTGATATCTCTTATGGCTGTCTTGAGCATGAAAAGCTTCTGGGAAAGGATTCTTATTCCAAGTTTTGTCTATTTTTTTAAGATGCTTTATCCATTCAGACTCTGTAGCAAGAA
>Ga0190367_1002263_pt1 | contig 10010 bp, 6 predicted proteins | sample 4872181011_MG_FD_171838 | JGI IMG/M metagenome (GOLD analysis project Ga0190367, IMG submission 171838) | Hydrothermal vent microbial mat bacterial communities from Southern Trench, Guaymas Basin, Mexico - 4872-18-10-11_MG | ecosystem: Environmental > Aquatic > Marine > Hydrothermal vents >... | reverse complement strand
TTGCGAGGCACTGGAAAGCATCGAATTCATACTTTTCGGCTATCAACCAAGAAAGTTATAAGAGCGAAATCTTTTTAAAGAAAATATAATTGCTATAATACCGAATAATCTCTCGGTGGATATGATGTTAGGGAGGGAAATAGCTTTCCTCCCACTATTTTTGGTGGCCCTCTTTATCCTAATACCAATCCAATATATTCAAATAGAAAATGAACTAGTAATGCCCACCGAAAAACAATTTTCTAAAGCATCTTATGTACCAAAGGTTAACTATAAATCCAACCAGCAGAAATTTAGTGTGCAAGCACAAGCAGAAACTATAGACATGAGCCACATCGCCATTGGTGAAATTGGAATAATCTCAGTTAGCCAAGCGAATAGATTTGAGAAACATAGTCTGAGACTCGGAAGAATATTCAATAAGATTGATACTAGCGAAGGTTTCATGGCAAGACTACTCAGATATGGAGATCCCGTAGTCTTCATGGGACCCCTATCTTATTTCGGATCTCAACCAGCACACATAAGACTATCATATTGGACAAGACCAAAAGCTGGTATTGTTGATTACGGATACAAAATAGAAGAATGGAAATACCTCGATGGTAGCCATGCTCAAGAATATGTCTCATATATTGCCGTTGAGAGAGGGATTCATATGCTACCTGATGGAACTATAATAGAAGCAAACAAAATAAAACTACCAATCCAGGCACCGAATGAATGGACTAAAATAAACTTTAAGTATAAGTTCAACTCACCCCCCATATTACTAGTTCAGTTACAGACTGACTGGGGGTCAGAACCAGCGATAGTCCGTATTAGGAGGGTAACTAACAATGGCTTTGAAGTTATGATCCAAGAGGAAGAAGCTGCCGATGGCTGGCATACCACAGAAATTCTAGGCTATATAGCCATATGGAACTCTATACTGAACGACGCAACAGCAACATCGATATATCTAGGAAGCGTAAAGCTAATCGCGAGGAGATTAACATTAAATAGTAATTGGAAAAACTTTTTTAGATTGTCTAACGAACTTTTAGCCTCGGAATGGATTTACCTGCTAGCTTCATTAGTAACCGCAAATGGTGGTGATCCCTGCGATATAAGATATACTGTAGAATATGGTTGTGTAAAGTTAAAACTTCAAGAAGAAGAATCAAAAGATTCAGAAACTTACCACACATATGAGGACGTCTGGGTTCTGAGAACAGAACAGGCAATACAGCCCAAAGATTTCTGGTCGCCAATATTGGCTGGTAGATCAATAAATATCTATGTTATAGATATAGCACAAGCAACAAACAGTTTCGTTTATGATAGAAATTATGTTTACAGTGGTATATTACAAGCCGTGGATGATGCAAATAAAAGAAGTATTGTGAGAGTTCCTCATGAGATAATAGCAGTGCATAGAATCACAACAATGGAGGAATTCGATTACTTAGTTTGGAACCCTCCTTTAAGAGCAGTCGTTATAAATACTCATGGCGAGGTTCTACCCCTTCCAGATAATTACTGGACTTATGAAGGAGTTGTGGGAGGATGCCCGTATGTCGCGGTTTATACCACCTCTGGATGGATAACCTTAAATAATATTCTGGGCGCATCAGAGGCGAATAGTAGTGATGTGTATGATTACTACCTATTGGATACATCTCCCATGCTCCTTAATGGTAAATACTATAGGATTGCTATTACGGAATTTGAGAATGAGCATGACTTCATTGATTATTTAGCACTTTATAGGATTGTTTACCCACCAACATTCGACATTGCAGTCTCACCGATGGGGGAAATAATAACATACAAATACCCGAGGCCCCCAACAGTAGCGATTAATTCAAAAGGTAACAACATATTATGGGACGTAGCCGTTATCGATAACGATACATACAGTGGATTTCGAGGTGACTACCTAGAATTAACCTTTAGGAACATCACACCAGGACTTATCAAGCTTCTTCTCATAGCTGATAATAGGAACATCGACTATAACAAACCAGAGGTTTATGCACAACTAGCAGATCTAATAGAGAAGAAATCTTTAGTAATACAGATATGGGACAACGAATTAGAGGCATGGATAAATATCAGCACAATAATCCCGAGAAACAACCCATATATGTTTGGTATTGACTTAACTAAATACTTTCTAATGAAGTTAGCACACCATTGTAGAAACATCCCTAGTGATTGTATCAATATGGGAGATAAATTATGGAGATTAAACCACTTGAAAAAGGTGATTAGAGACCTTATACCAGAAACATTGAGGATAAGGATCGTGTTTACAAGACCCCACGCCATAGATTATATAGCCCTAGAAAACACACCGATAGAAGAGGAGACTAATAGGTGGCGCCAGATGAAAATCTGGAAGCAACACCTAAAAAAGGTAGAAATACCCGAAATGAAAGAAGCAAAGAAATTGTTGAAGAGACCCGACGGAAAATATGTTGAGATTTCTCCAGGACAAAACATAACAGTTCTATTCAGACGAGATAAGCATAAGACAAACCAGACATATACGGAAAAACTTCTACTTATCATTAGAGGACACTACAAAACACAAACTCAGATAAGAACTATGAGGACTAGGGTTGTTGGTTGGCAACCAAAATATTGGCAAAACTTCGTAAAGAAAATAGGAGAAAACTGTAGAAACTACGGCTGGGTATTCACACACATCGCAGGATACCCGTTGAAGTACATAAGCAATAAAAAATATTTAAGCATATATAACATAGAAAGCCAAGGAATAAAGCAATTATTAGGATTTCTGCCAGATATAAAGCACTATAATAGAATCCGTGTGGAGCGCCGCTTTTATGGTGAACTCGAGGCATATAAGGACTATCCATTTAGACTTGGAGATTATTTATCAAGTTTATATGCAGATTATGTTATTGATGCTACGAAGATTGAGAGAGCTACTAATGTGATATTAACTAAAGGCTTTTATGATACTGTTGCTTCTTTTGTTATTTCAATGGATGATCATAACGTTGGCGGCTTTGCATTCAACGGTTTTTCAAAAATAGTCGATGATTCCACAAAGGGTTATATATCCACGGCTAATGCTCTTGAGTATACCAGAACGTATATTATAGACCCCCTAATAGCATATCAGCCGAAAGACAAGTATCTCGTCACAGTGCCTGCTGGTTCAACGCGTATTGAATATTATGCCAAAAGTTCGCTGATATTTGCTATAAGACTCGTTCCTGGTACTATATACTTCGGGCAAGAAAACAGTGCAATATTATTTGCTATTTCTATAGGTGCCGCTACATACTCTCATGACTCTAATGATGTTAAGATCTCAATAGGAAAATGGGTCGACATCAATATCAAAACTCAGAACGAGTATGCTTGTGGTTTTGTCTGGGGAACTTTTAGGCCTATACGCGATATAGAAGAAAAAATCTGCGCGATTAATGATGGCTATGTGTCTTTAGAGGAACCATATCGAGATCCTTGGGAAAGCCTGCTTTCTGTTGCAGGTTTTGCGGCCAGTGTGATCAGTTTTATCTTAGATGGCGATTTGTCAACCATATTGTCTGCATTATCATTATCTATCTCGTATCTGCAACTTTACAAAGGTTCCTTACTGCCCTATGTCAGGGAAGGTAGTAATTATGCTAATATTATTAATATGCCTTTGTTTGTCGATGAGAATTATCGTGATACTGCCTACTGTTCAGCATGGTTAAGAATGTTTGTGTTTGGTAAATCTAGCACGACTTTAACAATAGATGTTTCATCAACCCTATACTATAACTATCTAACAATATTAGGCGAGAAAAGAGTGCCTCTAGCCTCAATATCAATAAAACTTAACTTAATATATGATGGTGGATTAGTTGCGTAATCTCCTACCAATCCTCTTACTATTATTTGTACTTGTAGGGCAAACTCTATCTTTCCAAGATCCGAATCTCCTTAGAGATAAGCTTGATAGTTTTGAGGTTCCTAGGGTACGTGTGGAACGCTATGTTCCTCGTAATTTAATGCTTGATAAACGTATTATGGCTACATATGTAGTAAGCCCCGAAGCGCTTACTGTGATTAAAAATAAGACCGTAGTTCTTAATGGTACAGTGTGCCTAAATAACACTCTCTTCGATAACTGCACAATACTTGTTCACAACGCAACCATATTTACATCTGGTCTAATAATTCTCAATAAAACTAGGGTGACCCTTATAGAAGGACAAATGATAATTCAAGGCGATTCTAGTTCTAAGATAAACTTAAATAATGTTTTGTTAGTATCAGAAAATAAGAATTATTCTATTTTGTCTTCTTTTAAGAAATATGCGGTTTTGATAATGGATATAGATTCTGTCATAATCAGAAGTTCATTTCTAAATGTTAGTATTGAGTTTAGATTTGTGAACAATATTTATGCTTTTCAGACAATCTCAAGGGATATACTTGTTACTCTTGGTAAGACAAATCGAAATTACACCATAGAGATCTTTAACACAACAATTGTGTCTGTAATGTCTATTTTTGATGATTTACCAATGCGTAAGTCGAACGTATCGTTGATGGTTGCTAATTCGACTGGTAGGACTATTAGTGTATGTCTAGAAAGCCTTATTGATACACTAGTAACGGTTTCCATAGAAAATTCTGTTTTTGATGATGTTTTCATCGGATTTCATCCTTTCGGTCATGCTATGATCCGTATTTTGAATAATTATTTTGATTACCTTAGCTTATCGGTTGATATGATAAATCGTGAAGGACCTGATATTGCAAATATTCTTCTTGTTGCTAATAACATAGCCAATGAGGCTAGTTTTGATCTATCCCATAATTTTAATTTTTCGTTTATAGGTAATATTGTTGGTGTAACTGAAATATTTTGTCTAGTAACATCTAGCCCTACTATAATTGTTAATGGCAATATTTTTCTGAGAGAGTTTCTATTCGCTTATAGCTATTTGGAATATCCTGCGGAAGGGACATTCACAGTCAACATTTCTAGGAACATTTTCTATTCTATGTTAAATTTGATGACGTATGCTTTTATTATTTCTGATGATATTGAGAAAAACTATGATTTATCTAGATACTACAATCTCTTTATTTATGATAACTTTTTCTACACCAATAATACTCCACTATACTCAAAAGCGAAAGCTGTAATGATTATTGAGTCACCTATTGGGTTCTTTCTAGTTTATAATAACACTTTTATTAACAAGCGTAGAATAACAGATAGTGCAATAATTGTGAGCGAGTTTGCTTTGATTTCAAATGGGTCACAACTTCACATATTCTGGAACAGTATAATGAACTTTACTGAGCCATTTATAGTAGAGATTCCCAATAGGATACGCATAGCTGGTATTGCGGTGAAGGTATTGAGGATATATCTCAACACAATAATCGCATCGAGGGTAAGTCTGGAGGATGCTGGTTTCGAATACGATTGGGGTGGCTATGGGAACTACTGGTCATGCTACAACGTCACTGATAAGAACCATGATGGTATAGGTGACGCGCCAATCTGGTTCGATGATGATAGTGTGGACCGCCATCCCCTCGTGAAGCCTCACTGGTACTACAACATTACATGCCCAATATACGAATCCAAGGAAATTCCTAATCTTACCATAGTTGTGACTCTTTCTGTTTTTGGCGTCTTAAGTTTGGGAATTTTTGTTGTTATACGGAGGCGATTTCTGCATTCCCAAAGAAGCAAGTGAGTATCTCAAAAGCAAGAGAAACACTAACATATTACATATTGCTTTTTATTTATATCTGATTTTTTCTATTGTGAGGAGGGTGATCCGTGTGGCGACTGATGCTAGTTTGAAGGACTACTTAATGCTTCTTAGGGGGGATCTCAGGAATCTTATAGCTAGGTTTTCTCCCGAAGAGATAGATGTTTTTGATGATGTATTTGATAACATAATCAGGAAGTCCGAGTCGCAATTCGCGAGCTGTTAGGCTAACTGCTTGCAGTTTCATGCCATCTAGCTCTCCTCGCCGAGATCACTTTTAAGGTCAACATATATTGTTAGGAAAGACAGAAACGGCAAAGCCAGCAAGATGGGGTTTTTCTCATTTTACCTGCCATTAAACACTGCTCACCGCGCCGATTTTGCTCACTTTTGCTCAGTCTTGCTCAGTCTTTTCTGGTTGGCAACTTCATTGTCGTTAGCTAGATTCGACAGAAACTTCGCATTTTTTCTCAAATGCTCAGTCTCTGCTCACTCTTGCTCAGTTTTGCTCAGTATTTTCTAGCTGGGAGCCCCAATGTTATCGGTTACATTCAACGGAAACGGCGTATTTTTGCTCACTTTGCTCGGTCTTGCTCACTCTTGCTCGGTTCTGCCCAGTTTTTTGTGGGATACAGGCTATGCTATTTGTATTGTTGTGCGTCCTGTACATTCGAGAAATCGGCATGTATCCTGCGTCGCATTGCGTTCTGCACATTCGAGGCGTTCTCTGTTTTTTGTTTTTGGGTTTAGATTGGTGGTTCTTCTTCTATTTCTGTTGTTGGTTCCTCTATCGGCTCCATTAGTGCTCGCAGTATCTGTTCTATCGTCGCTGTGTGGTCTGGGTACTGGTCTGCAAATCTCCTGAGAACCTCTATTAGAAGTGTTGTGTTCTCCAGTAGATCTCTTCTTAGTGTTGGGAGTATTATTCTTTTCTGCATCCTTGCAACTCCGCTTGGTGTTGTCGGCATTTCTCCTCTCTCCATGTATCTTTGGAGTGTCTGGCGGGTTAGCCCCTCGAACTGTCTCGCCGCTTGGTCTTGGGTTAGCCTCCCATATCCTTTTAGCTCCGCCATTATTCTGAACAGGGTGTGGGTCTCCTCTATGGATAGGGACTCGACTAGTCTTTTTATGACTCTATAAACATCCTCCAGCTCTGGAGGTAGAGGGATTCGCCTCTCCCTTCTCCGTCTTGGTCCCTGTCGAAGTTGCGGTGGTGCCATTGTCTGTTCCTGTGCTTGTTCTGGAGGTGTTAGTGGTGTTGTTTGTTGAGGGGCGTTTGTTGTATTATCCATCTTGTTGGTGGTCTTCTTATCTCTATTTTTGCTGTGGCTGGATCCCTTACAATTATGTCTGGCACATATGGAAATCCAAGCTCCTCGGCTCTCTTAACTTCTCTCAAGTATGTTTCGAGCCATGAGTACTTCTGGAATAATCTTGGTAGTGCGTACTTCATTTTGTATCTCCTCTCCGCAGCCCTCTTTATCCTCCAAGCCATTATTCTTGTCTTTATGTCCTCTATCACAAACATCAGGAAGAAGTACCACGTTACGATGAATGCTATTGCGAGCCCTATCCTAAGTGGGATTGGAGGAATGGCGACGAGTATTCCTACCGGGATTAGGACAAGCAATACTGCGAGTTTCTCATACCACTTGGGCTTTGTCCATTCTACGACCTCATCCCCAGTCCAATCCAGCACATCTCTCCTATCTTTCTCAGCCTTGCGACTTTTTGGACGTATTCGGGTTAGGCTGGTGGCTCTTCTTCCGCGTTTCTTCTCTTTCTTCCTCTGGTAGCCCCATTATTGCATCCATTATTCTTCCTATTTCTCCCTTGTTCTGAGTACTGGTCGGCAGGTTTTTGGTTGTTTTTGTTTCTGTTTCTCTTTTTCCTCGACGCTGTCTGCCTATCTGATCTCTCTAGTGCTTATCATCGTGTGTTAGAAGTCACCAAAATTGTAACTAAACTAGTTCTGCTACACTGCAACTCACAAAATCAAACGTTATCTGATCCTATTAATTGTCTCTCTATCAGTTCCTTATACCTACTACAACCCCTTAATAGCTCCTCATGCTTACCCTCAGCCATTATTTTGCCACTATCAAGGAGAATAACCCTATCAGCCGATAGTATCGTTGAAAGTCTATGACTAACAATTATTAAAGTCACACCCAATTTCCTAAGACTATCAATTATTTTTCCCTCTGTTTCCGAATCCACACCCGATAATGCCTCATCGAGTATAAGAACCTGAGGCTTTCTGAGGAGCGCCCTAGCTAAGGCTAGTCTCTGTCTTTGCCCTTCTGAAAAATTGAGACCCCCCTCGCCGATTTTATCATCGAGCGATTCTATGAAGTCCACTTGGCAATATCTAAGTGCAGACCATATTTCTTCATCAGGAATCTCGTCATCCAAGCATAGATTCTCTCTTACAGTCCCCTCAAAGAAGTATTCCTTGGACGATATATAGATAATATTACTTCTTAGTGACTCGATATTGATGTCTCTCACATCAATATTATTGATGAGAACCCTTCCTTTATCTGGATTTACTCCCCTAACAATCAGTTTTGCGAAGGTAGTTTTACCGACACCGGTGGTTCCAACAACAGCTATCCATTCTCCCCGGCGAATTACTGTTGATATGTCTCTCAACACATATTCTCGAGAGTTAGGATACCTAAATGTTATGGACTCAAAAGCGATCTCCTCTATTTTGGGAGCTGGCATTTCACCACTCTTTTCTTCTGGGATCTGCATCAATTCCATGACTTTCTCGGCTCCTGGCTTGCTCTCTAGGGCTGTTCGGATCGACCTTATAAGAGGTTGTAAAGCGGAAAATGTTGATCCTACATTGAGGGAGAAGCTCACAACATCCGGTATTGTTAGGAGTCCCTGGGAAGCAAATATCGCCCCGATTATGATGAATAGAATCGGTGCGAATAGCCATATCAGCGTTACTATTCTGTCGGCGAAGATGAATCGCTTTACTGCTCTAGAATATACAGATAGGTACTCCTTGGTTGTTCGCCTGAATCTTCCTATCAAGTATTTCGTTTTTCCAAGATACTTGAAGGATGGGGCTCCCTGGATAATATTGTTGAACCTCTTAATTACGTTCTCGTAGAGTCTTATAGCTTGTTGTTGTTCTAGTGATGCTCTATAGCTTAGATACCACATCAGTGTTATTGTTAATGGTATTAGGATTGCTAGGAATAGTGTTAGGATCGGACTTATTGTGTAGAGAGCGTATACTATTAGGAAGAACTCTATGGCTAGTCCGAAGCTTGTTGGCAATGTTGCTATGTTCGCAACATTAGTAGACATCTGTAGGCGGGCAATGTATTCTCCTTGGGATAGGCCTCGGTGTTCTGGTATTCTCATTATTTTGTTTATTTGGTCTTCCCATATATGAGCCACTACCTTCCAATAGAGTATCGTACCGTAGATCTCATATAGCATTGTGGAGACTATTATCCCGACAATGAGCAATAGTGTTGCTATGGAAAGTCTTATTATTTCATGGATTGGCGCGTTTCTAAGGGTGACATCGATGACATCTCTGAGGCAAAGGACAAATGGGTATCTCAATAAACCCGAAATCGCGGCTAAGGATATTACAAAAATTTGGAAAAACAAAAATCGCGATCCATATCTTAATGAGAATCGAAGGTAGCTATGCTCTTTTTCGGTCATTGCTCTTACCAACGTATTCCCAATGCTCCAAAACGGATTCTAGGTCGCCTATCAGATTATTATATCAATCGTTATTATGAAATTCATTTTTAGAAACTTTTTTCCGCTTTTAGTTTTCGAATTCTTATTTTCAAATAGTTTGTTACCTAATATACTTATAAACAATGTAAAGAAAACAAGAACAACAGTTGCAAAACTAGTTTCGTTAGCCATTTTTGGTGGCTTCTAACATATGACGATAAGCACTAGGAAGACCAGATAGGCAGACAGCATTGGGGAGAAAGAGAAAAAACTAGAAACCCGTCAACAGCTACTCAGAACATAGGAGAAGTAGAAAGGATAATAGGGGCAATAATGAGGCCGCCAGAGGAAAAAAGAGAAGAAACCGTGGAGGAAGAACCACCAGCCTAAACCCTAAAACAAAAAACAGAGAACGCCTCGAATGTGCAGAACGCAATGCGACGCAGGATACATGCCGATTTCTCGAATGTACAGGACGCACAACAATACAAATAGCATAGCCTGTATCCCACGAAAAACTGGGCAGAACCGAGCAAGAGTGAGCAAGAC
>Ga0190367_1002262_pt1 | contig 10013 bp, 13 predicted proteins | sample 4872181011_MG_FD_171838 | JGI IMG/M metagenome (GOLD analysis project Ga0190367, IMG submission 171838) | Hydrothermal vent microbial mat bacterial communities from Southern Trench, Guaymas Basin, Mexico - 4872-18-10-11_MG | ecosystem: Environmental > Aquatic > Marine > Hydrothermal vents >... | reverse complement strand
TCTCTAGAGAGCTTACCTATCTTGCGAATAGTTTCAGCTTACTCGTTTCATAGTTTTTTAAATATATTCATAAAAATGAAAAAGGCAAGAAACATGAAGGCGGTATTAAACTTAAGGAAGATAGGGGAGGCTGTTGTTCGAGTTGGAGAGGAGGGGATCTTCACGGTGCCTTTTTCAGTAAAGAGGGGAGCTAGGTATCTTATTCTACTAATGCATAAAAGGAGAGAGATATGGTTTGACACCCTTTGCTACTCATTAAAGAGGATGAGGGTACCTGCGCCAATAAGACAGCAAATCCCGAAAGGCGAGTATAAAATCCAGGTTTTCGAGTTTGGTGACTTAAGACTTGTAAGGGGTGAGGACGGCTGAGCCCTCACCCCCACCCCTTTCAATTGGGTGATCGAGGTCCATGTTACAAAGTGTAAAAACGGGTTATAAAACCTGCGGTAACTGCATACATTATAATAACGGTTACTGTCCTTATCACCATGATGCCTCGAAAAAGAAGTACAGGATCATGCCTCATAATCCAGTTATATGTGAGCATTTCGAGCCCAAAAACAGGCATAACATCTCTTACTCAGAAAAGCTGATATCATACCTTGCTCAGGTGCAGCATGAGGCTGCTCAGAGAGGGGAAGACCCCACTCGTGTCGTTCTAGCGGAGATAAAGAGGCTGATAACGGACAGCAAGGCTCTTGCCTGGGCCACTGGGCTAGAGCCTAAGGAAGCGTTCAAACTCAGAACTAGGATTCTCAATGAGGAGGAGGTTGATGAGAGAAAGGAGATAGCTGAGATATTAAAATGTGGCGACCTGGAGACGTTAAAGTTTTACGAAAAGCAAATAATTGAGGACGTCTACAATAAAGCTGAGAAAATGTATTCTTTTGAGATAGATAGAATAAAAAGAAAAATGGGTGATGAGGTTGATCCCCGCTCTATCTTGTTGAGGCTTCCGAACAAGCTGCTCGCTCATGCCATAGCTAGCGTGATGTATGACTATGGTCTTAGGTTTGTCAAGGTTGCATATCCAAGGGAGGATGAGCTTAGGGTATATGACAGGCATGTTCTGAGGACTAACGCTGATGGCTACATAGAGTCTATTGTTGGCATCATAGCGCAAGGCATTGTACATGAAAGGTTGATTAAGGAGGTTAAAGCCGTTATAAGGGCAAGCTATGCGAGGCGGATTAAACATGAAGAAGTTGACTCGAACCCGAGATATATCCCTGTCGAGAACGGCCTTCTCGACCTTCATAACCTCGAGCTAAAGGAGCCCAGCTCCGAACCTGAGCCACCTTACTATAGCTTTAGGATACCGAGGTTCGTGGATACTGCCCTTCTCTATGGCATAAAGGAGGGCATGGAGTGGGATGAGTGGAGAAATATAATGCCTAGCACGTATACCCTCATCAACGCCATGTTCGACGAGGAGAACAGGGAGAGGCTGTTCGAGGCCCTAGGCTCAATTCTCGTGCTTAAGCCCGTTAAAGCTCTTTACATAATTAAAGGACCAATGAGGACGTATAAGAGCCCGTTCTTCATCGATGTACTTGGGGAGGCGCTAGGGCCTGTGGCGACTGTACGTGACATAAAGGAATTAAAGGATGGTAAATGGATCCTCGGTTTTGAGGGCAAGCTCTACGCTGTCACGAGTGAGGTGGATGCAAGGGTTAAGCTTGACCCATCGCTTGTAAACAGGGTAACGGGTGATGCGTTCCTTTACGGAGAGGAAAAGTATGTGAGAGGAAGGACCTTCAGGAACCTGGTTAAGTTGTTCATATTAGTAAATAAAATTCCCATGTTTAGGAACCTCCCAATCGAGACAGTAGCGAGATTGAAGCTTATCTACACAAAGGATGAAGTGGAAATAAATGATGGAGTTCTTGAAAGAGCCAAGACTGAGCTCGATGCCATCTTCCTTTTTATAATATGGTGCTTTGCCAAGTACTGGAGAGAAAAGATAGTTCACGGAAAGCCTCTAAGCGAGTTTAGGACCGATGTGGACCTTGAGACTAAAAGAAAGCTGATACTTGAGGGTCAAACGGATGTTCCCGACTGGCTTGAGGCCAGAACAATACGCAGCCCGCATGCTATAGTTGAGGGCCTGAAGCTTTGGGAGGATTATAAGAAATGGGGAGGTGAGTTGAACAATATAAAGACGTTCTATCACGTTCTCGAAGCCCTTGGATTCGAGAAGTTCAAGAGACAAGGGGTCACATGGTTCCGAGGTCTAACCATTAATCCCATCAAGGAAGAAGACTCCCTGATCTCAATGCAATAATCTTTTTTATTTCTTAAATATTTATATAAATTTATTTATAAAGATTGGTAGACTTGGGTGGAGCGCTTCCTTTGATCTGTTTTCCACAAAGATTTATGTGGAAGATTTTTTAAGAATTTTGGGGGAAAAATTCACTGAAGCATATGCTTTTCTTAATTAAATAAAGAAATTTATTTGTAAAGATTGGTAGACTTGCAATTCAAAAAAATGGCCAAATTTTTCAGGCAAAGGAAGACTGAAAAAATAAAAAGAATTTTTTGGTCTGCAAGTCTACCACTTTATATTTTTTTCGATGTTGAAATTCACAAGCACTTTTTAAAAATGAAAATTTAGAGGAAGAATGCTGGGGGAAGGAGGTTTATGTGTACGAAAAGTTTTTAAGATGAAAAACAACATGTATTTAAGCTTTTTGTCTCGGGTAAAGTTAAGATCTACAAACACTCTTTTTTGTGTTTTTAAGCTGAGAAGTCTTCAGAGGAAAAAACAGGGGAGAAAAACCGTGTATTCGTGTGTAATACATCAGAAAAACAAAAAAAGTTCTTCTCCTGGCACAAAGATTTGTGTGGAAAAGCTTAAATACCCCTTTTGCACAAAGATTTTGGTGGAAAAATGCCGAGGGGGGGATCTGAGAAGGAAAAGGAGAGATGTCCAAGGTGTGGGGCGCCTGTCTCCTATTTCGAGGAGCACAGGCGTGGTGATAGGGTGTATGTTGTAGCCGTTCACTACGAAGGCTACGACAGGGAGACGGGAAGGAAGAGGGTGAGGAAGTGCTACCTTGGACCTAAGAATAGCTATGCGTACGTGACTCAGATGCATGAGAAGGAGGGGCTCGTGCTTAAAGGCATGGGGGATAGGGACAGGGTTTTAGAGTACCTGGATGCCATAATTCACTACCTTGAGACGCTTGAGTATGAGAGGCTGGCTGAGGTAAAGAGGCTGGCTGAGATAGGTGACGCCCTCATAAGGCTCGGAAAAACGTTGAAGGAGGGAGCTAGATGGGCAAGAAGGAACTTAGACAAGTAGTTTCTGAGATCGTTGTTAAGCTTAAGGAGCTGCGGAAAATGTTAGAGGAGAAGCGGAAAAGATAGTTCTTCACACAATTTTTGTGGAAGATTATCTTTCACTAGTGAAGTTTCATTAGTGCGTTTTCGTTTTTCACTAGTGACTTTTCATGAGTGTTGAGGTTAAGGTTAGGGTTCCTCTTGGTTTATGGGCTAGGTTGAGGGATGAGATCAGGAGGAGGTATGGAAAGCTAAAGGGTAACGTGTCTAAAGCTTTGCTCGAGGCGGTTCAGCTTTGGCTTGAAAACCCACAAGTGAAGAGTGAAAGGGGAAAGGTGAAAAATGAACCTTCATTTTTCATCAGTGATGTTGAGAGGGAGGCGTTCAGGGCCTTTGCCTTACACAAGGTCTCGAAGGGCAAATACGACCCTAGCAAGTTCAGGGGGTATAGCTATAGCGAGCTTAGGGATGCATGGGAGAGGCTGAAGAGGAAGCTAGGTTTTAAGACTCATTAAAGTAAATAGTAATATGTATTTCTTAACTATTTACTTTAATAGCATTAAAAATATAAATGACTCTGCGTTTTTCATAGCGATGCCGTATATTGCGATAATAGACTTCTCAGGAGGGAGAGGGGGAAAGATCTATGGAATGATAGTAGCTAGGGAAGACAGTTTAAGAATAATAGGTAGCTATGCGAGGGTTTTCCCTCACTTCTCGGACTTAAGGAGGATGAGGAAGGCTAGGCTGCTTGACCTCTTCCCGCGGAGGCTTAGCAGAGTTGAAAGACACATTGAGTTACTTTACACAACCAGGGACCTCGCATCCGTTATTCAGAGGATCCGCTCTCTTAGCAGCGTCAAGCTGATGGTTGTTGACGGGAAGCTCCTGGACAAGGTGAGGAGGGAGTTCCCGGGGATGAGGGTTATGCCGGAGAATAAAGGAAGGCTGAGTAGGCGTAAAGGCCTGCTCACGCTAGCTAATATATTAGATATAGCTCTCAACGTCCACAGGCTCAGGCATCCGATGAAGAGAGAAGTAGAGTGGGTGAGGCGAACCAATAAATATACATAGTGTATTTATATATTAGATGAGGGCCCCGGAAGTGCTCCCAAGGCATTAAGGCCTTGGCAGCTATGAAGGGGCCGATGCGCTAAGGTAGCTATTGTAAAATATAGTAAGGTAGTGTAGTTATTGTGAAGTGTAGTAATGTAGTATAAGGTATGATGTATTTCAAAACATAACAACCATTACGAAAATGCTAGCTGGTTATATTTGTCTATAGACTAGATTAATTATTTAATGGAAAAAATGTTGATTTATAGTTAAAAATCGAAAAATAAAAAACTATTATAGCCGGAACTATAACCACCGGCTATAGTGGTTACTACTACTATCACTATCTATCAATATCTGAGAATCCTGATGATTCTAGCTGCTATAAAGCCGACTATTATTCCTAGGAGAAGCGCTAATACCAGCTCAACGTTGCTCCCAAACCCCTCTAACTCTCCCTCCTCTAAAACCCTGGTCAGAACTGCTAAAAGATCCCTGAGTATTCTGATTAGAGCATCCTTGCTGAAACTGATTACCTCTAGCCTAGCTAATACACCAATCAATACTAGAGCGTATACGTTGGCTAGAAGAAGTTTAACCAGGTGTCTCTCGGCAATAAGACCTATAAGCGTTCCGAGCAGAAACGCCAGGATGCTCTCCATCAAATCACCAGGAGCCTTATCAAGTACTTAAGGAAAATCAGGAAAATCACCAGCTTAGTGTAGACTTCTATGTTAACCCTTCTTCTAGCATACCTCCTTATGATGAAAAGCACTACGCTAAGGACTAGGCTTGGCGCCCACTGATGAAGGCTGAATAGAGGCAGAGGCATACATGACCTCCGTTAACGTGTCTAAGGCATCTATGTCACTTTCCCTGAGGTATGGCTGGTGCATACCCCTTAACGTCCTCTTCAAGACCCTAAGATATGCTAGCCTGTCCTTGAGCTCGTCTTCAGTCCTGTAAGTCTTCCTACACAAGCTCTCCAGCAAGTTATCGGGGAGAGCCAAGCCCTCAACCATGAGCCAAGCCTCCTCGATAGTCTCACTTATATACCATTCTATCATGGTATCCTTATCCATAAACCCCCTGACTAAACCCTCTGTCCTCTCAGCTACATTAAAGCTTAGGGGCTTGGAGAACAGTGAAACGTTGTACCCAAGTATTGATTTTCTCTCAATGAACCTCTCAACCTCGCTCAATGCGTCCTCCAGTGCTGATGATATACCTTCCTTAAGGACTGAGAAGCTTGGGTCATGCTGGAACTTGCTAATCCCCTTAATTAAAACAAAGGCACCTCGATCGAAGCCCTTTGACGTGTAGATGCTTCTGCTCCTGCAGACTTCCATGAGAGAGAGTTTGTTCTCTATATCTCCACGAATCTCCAACCCATACTTCTCAGACAGCTTCCTATCTCTCAAGGCCTTAGGTATAATTTCTTTAACTAGCTCACCCAGGACTGCGAGCTCCCAAAGGTTATTCGCGTCTAAAAACCTTAGCGATAATTCTAATTTTCTTTCTTTCATAGAGCTGTCCATTAGGAACATAGCGGCTATCGCTGGTAGATCAAGCCCCTGACTACTCCTAAAGAGCTTGTCATCGTCGAAAGGCATTAGGTAGAGCTTGGGGTTGTAAGACAGTATGTGGGGAAGTAGCCTGGATAGTATCAGGTCACCTCCCTTCGAATGGTTTCCCAGGGAGCCGGCAGTTACAGTCACCTTCATCTCAGGATAAATATCCTTCAGTCTCAGGAGGTTAGTGGAGAGGTGATACACTATCTCCCCATTCGTAAATCCTCTCACTTCATCGTCAGGCTTAAGAAGTCTAAGCAGAATCCCCCCAAATCCCCTAGCTTTATCCCTCAGATCGAAGATACTTATCTTTCCATCATCCTTAACTTTCCATTCATCGGAGTCGTTAAGTCTTACTAGCGGGAGGTTTATGGCCTCACTGCAGGCAATGATCAAAGATACATCACCTCGGGATATCAAAGGCCCTAGCAACTCCTCAGCTCTTTCAGCTAAATCCTTAAGTCTCTTGTTAATTGAGTCACCCCAAAGTAGTATGGATCTCATACTAGACAACCTTCTTGAATCTTTTAACTGAGTCTACCTCACTCTTATCTTCCTTGCCACTCTTTTCTTCGTTCAAGTTCTTCTGTTCTTTACTTTTCTTACTTAGATTCTCCTCTTTCTTCATTTCATTATTAAGATAGAGAAGTTTCATGAAAATCACTGCAATATTCTTCTCTATTTCTCCAATTATAGGAAGAAGCTCTCGTCTGATCTCTTCCCACTTCTTGACTAAGTTATAGTCAAGAATTAATTTGTAAATTGTCATTAGATCTTTAAATATAACAAAAAGAAGAATTATGATCCCCACTGGGTTAGAACAGAGATCAACAACAGTTATGTCCCTGGTCCGAGAAAGAATCGTATTAGCTTTCTCTCGAACTTGTTTAATAATATTATCCTCCTTTCTCTCAAACATATTTCTTCATATTTATTTTGTTCATTTTTCATATTTATATGTTTCTTTTTGTCTCTTTTTGTCCATAAATATATTGGATTTTATACTTTTGACTATAGATAATTATATTAGTCTTTTGTTCATTTTTGTTTATGATGAAGAAAAGTGAGGTTAAAACAGTTTTGATATATCAGGAATTGTTAGATTTAATACTTTTAACTATACTAGTTAGAGGAGTTTGGATAAAAGATAGTAAGGCACTGTCATTAGCTCATTTAAAAAGAATTCTGAGCCCCACTGATATCTTAAAAAAATCAACCATTTATAACATCCTTCAGGAGGCTCTTAAAAATAAATATGTTAAGAAGATAGCTATTACCCGTAAAGTTGTTGTATATGCTATTACGGAGGAAGGTATAAATAAACTTAGAAAATCCAGCTTAATTGAAATTGCGGAACTTGAAAAGGAAGGTGAGGAAGTGTTAAGGAAAGCTTTAGAGAGTTATATGAAAGCATGGAACATAAATAGAAAATTTTTAGATGATATTTGGATAATGATAAAAATAGGAAAAAATATGTTGAGGAAAAGAAGTTAAATTATTTAAAAAACTTAATTATTTTTCTTAGTTTGCCCTCTATCTTTCTTTGCCCCCATTCAATTACTTTTCTTAGCTTAACCCCTATTCTCGCTAACGGAGAGAATAGGGGATTATACAAATTTGTATGATAAATTTGTATAAATTCATCAAATGTTAATATATTCACATTTAAATCTGTTGAATCTAGAATTTTTAGTAAAATTTCTAACATTTTTCTCTCTCTTTCGTTTCTTACCAATATCAGGTAAGGAACAGTGTTTTCATAGAAGGCTTCAACCGTTATAATGTAATTAGCTATAATAACTAGTGAATCTAAATTATTTATGTTCACATGCTCTATAATAGCAGGTATTGGTGGAGTTTGCAGTTGTACAATCTTAGAAGAGATAACATTAGGAGATAGAAACTTTATAATCGCCTTTTTAGAGAGTTTAAGTAAAGAGAAATACTCATCAAGAGTAATGGAAATAATCGAAGGAGTTAAAGGTATATAAACGTCAACCCTATCTAAACTTTTAACAATAACTGAGATCACAGGGCTTGAGACCTGTTGTAAGATAATATTGAATCCTTTTCTCATCTAATAAGAAGGGAGGGAGGGAGAATATAACAATTTTCTCTATAATGTCGAAACTATTTATTTTTCTTAACTATTTATTTTAATATAAGCAAGATTGACGAGTTATTGTGAAGCGTAGTAATTAAGGAAGATTAGCAGTTTTAGCCGCGCAAAACTGCGGCAATGCGGCAAACCCCCCTAGGGGGTTCAAGGTTTCAATTGTCATTCTGACAACGTTTGCTAGGGAAGGCGTTCTTAAAATTATTTTAGTTTCACATCCTTCTCTTTATTTATTTTCTTCGTTTCAAATCCTTGGTGAGAAACAAAGAATGCGGAGCGAAAGCAACGTTTTACCGTATAAGAATGAGAGCATGAGAACGGTTAAGGAATTAAGTAAGGAGACAGGAGTTCCCGAACGAACACTACGTTTCTGGTGTGAACGAGGTTACGTTAAAGCCGTTAAGGTTAAACGAGCCTGGAGAATTCCCGAGAAGGAGGCTGAGCGAGTTAGGAGAGCGGTTAAGCTAGCTAAAGTCTTCATGCCTATTCCGAACATCCTTGGTTGGCTTGTCCTTAGTCTTGATGAGCTTGAGGAGCTTGAGAAGGCTAGGGCTGAGAAAAATACCTAATTTTTCATATAATAAAAAATAAGGAATTGTCAGCCCAAGGCTCAGGCTCTTCATCGCTTTAAGCTCAACGGACCCTAACGATCGCATCGCTATCGATTATACTGAGGCCGTCTCGGATACTGGCTTTAAATTCTCTTATGATCCTCGATCGTTAGCCCTCTTCTTATCGCATGCAAAATGCTATTTCTGACTATCAAATAGCATTTTCCGCTAGCTAAAGCTCTTGTTGTTACAATGGGTATGTCCCACAGCCTTCCAATTTCGTACATGGTCTCTGTTCCTAGGCTCGCCTTATACAAGGTCTTGGGAATGAAGTGCTCGAACTTTCTTATCGTTTTAGCCTCGGTTGGAGAAATAGCTAGAACAGCGTTAGTCGTTTCTCTTCCCTTATTCTCCAGTGTCTCAATTGCCTGGAGTATTAGATCCTCGCTTAAGGTTCCGCTGACCTCTGTTAAGCCTTCAGTGTTATCAAGAAGGTTTATTATTCTCTCATCCCAGCTAGCGATCAGCCAATTTCTGATCAGCTCCTCAATAGCGCTGATCATCCCAACAATATCTTCTTTCATTTCATAACTCCATTGGAAGAGTGCGGTTCTCTTCTCTATCGAGACCTGGACCTTCTCGAAAACGGGTGTAGCCTCTGTTGGTGCGCTTCCCTCAGCCACAGCTTGGAATGGAGCGGTCACCTTAATAGTAGCTAAATTAAAACTAGATGCTGGCGTCCTAACCTGAACTCTGAAGGTTAATTGTTCGAGGTTTGACTTTAGCTCGGTAAACTGTGCATAAAGCCTATCGCTCCATGCCTGTGGGATAGCATCAGCTACCTCAGGCGAATTTAGAGCTTCTTCGAATAACCTCGAAATGTCGAAAGCTGTGTAGCCCATGCGGATAGTCACCTCCATCTTACTACGTTGTTTTTCCCTTGATCGACTTAATGACGTATATTAATGGTGGAGAGGGATGTGGTGCAGGTTCACACCACATTCAAATCGGGGTGCCTATGTTTATCTTCCTAAGGAGCTTCTGAAGAAGCTAGGTCTGAAGCGAAGAGGCTGGTTTGTAGCTACTGTTATTGATCCAAAAAAGAGGCAAATTCTTCTGCATAGCTATACTCCTGATTTGCGATCTTTCGAGCCTAAAAAGAGGGTTGTCGACTTCAGCAACTCTGGTGGGGAGAAGTGAGGTTCTCAAGGCTCATCAACTCAGAACTTAAGCTGGTGCTGGATTCTGATGAGATCATCCAAGGAAGACTTGTCAAGCTACGGGGATAACCTATGTTTCCTATGCGATCTCTAGAGAGCTTACCTATCTTGCGAATAGTTTCAGCTTACTCGTTTCATAGTTTTTTAAATATATTCATAAAAATGAAAAAGGCAAGAAACATGAAGGCGGTATTAAACTTAAGGAAGATAGGGG
>Ga0190367_1002260_pt1 | contig 10015 bp, 11 predicted proteins | sample 4872181011_MG_FD_171838 | JGI IMG/M metagenome (GOLD analysis project Ga0190367, IMG submission 171838) | Hydrothermal vent microbial mat bacterial communities from Southern Trench, Guaymas Basin, Mexico - 4872-18-10-11_MG | ecosystem: Environmental > Aquatic > Marine > Hydrothermal vents >... | reverse complement strand
ATTTTCCTAGCTCTTTCCACAAACCAGGGAGGTATAACGCATGCAGTGAAGCCTAGGTTATTGAAGCCTTGCAGGCTTTTTAGGCTGTTTCAGCCCAGTGTCAGGTTTTAGCAGTGCATGATCTTTTTCTCCAATAATCCCCTCTTGGAGATTCCCTTCATAAAATCCTCTATGTTAGTCTCGAACACTTACTCCTCCACCTCTAGAAAGACCGTACCTATATATCCACAATCCTCGCATATGAACTGTAGCGGCGTGAGCCAACCCGATAAAATACTAGCTTTCCTCACTTTTGTCGAGCCACAACGAGGACATACCAACTTTAGGCCCTTCTTCGTAGAAATTCTTTTAAACAGGTATTTGAAACTTAGGCGCTCTCCCGACACCACTATATCTTCTAGATCCACTCCGTTTCTAACTAGGATCTTTTTGATCTCCGTTTTCTTGATATCATCTTCAACTATTATGGCTCCTCCTCTATTCTTGTATTTTATTCGATATTTATCGAGTATCGACTCGATAAAGCCCCTTTTAAATCCCGAATATTCTATAATGAGGACTTCTTTGTCTTCTACTTTATCGCGGTCTATAAACACTAGTGGCATCGTAAACCGAGAATTAATATAAACTTAAAATATTTACTCTTCGGGTTTGAGAATGCTGATAGTGGTCGCCCTCGGGGGCAACGCCCTTATAAGAAAAGGCGAGGCCGGCACTTCAGAAGAACAGAGAAAAAACCTTAGGTTAGCGCTACGCCAAATATCACGCCTAGTAGAGGACCACAAAGTGGTGATTACGCACGGAAATGGACCGCAAGTCGGGAATATTTACCTACAACAGGAATTAGCTTCTAAAGAAGTGCCTCCCATGCCTCTAGACGTCTGCGGTGCTATGAGCCAGGGCATGATAGGCTACCTAATTCAACAAGAGCTAAGCAATTTCTTGAAAAATATAGGAATAACGAAAAGCGTTGCAACAATTTTAACTCAAGTCCTGGTAGATCCAGACGATCCTGCTTTTAAAAAGCCTAGCAAACCTATAGGCCCCTTCTACAGCGAAGAAGAGGCGAGGCGCTTAGCAAGAGAAAAGGGATGGTCTATGGTGTATCAGCCCGGCAAAGGTTGGAGGAGAGTAGTCCCTTCGCCCCTCCCTAGAAAAATTCTGGAGATAGACTCTATAAAAGCCCTACTCCAGAAAGGGACTATTGTAGTATGTACGGGAGGAGGAGGAATTCCCGTCGTGAATAAAGAAGGAAGATTAGTTGGCGTAGAAGCCGTTATAGACAAAGATTTAGCTAGTTCTCTACTCGCTGCAGAATTAAACGCAGATGAACTAATTATATTAACAGACGTTGAGGGGGCAGCGCTCTATTATGGTAGCGAACGTCAGATCTTTTTGAAAGAGGTAACCGTCAGTGAAGTTAGGAGATATTACGAAGAAGGGCACTTCCCACCTGGCAGTATGGGTCCTAAAGTCTTAGCTTGTATAAAATACGTCGAAGCGACAGGAAAAACGGCTGTAATAGCTAAATTAGAAAAACTTGAAGCAGCCGTTAAGGGGGAATCCGGAACTCGGATAGTTCCAGGTTAAGGAAATTCCTCTTCCTTATAGATGGCGATTATAGGCTTTGACATGCCCTCTCCAATATACGCCCTTAGCATCCCTCTGGTATTGAACTCTGCCCCTATATCTCCTCTATAATCTATAACTATTATGCCCGCGGTATCCTTTCCGAAGATAGAGGTTATGTAATTTATTGCGCTTGATGCCGCTTCTCTCGCCGATTTGCCTGAGGCTACCAGATCGCAGGCATGCTTAGAAAGGAGAACTCTCGCTATATACTCTCCTATCCCCGTCGCCACAGCGGCCGCGCAACCGTTTTTTGCATAGAAGCCAGCTCCTGGGAGGGGGGAATCTCCGACTCTGCCCTCTAGCTTTATGTATATTCCTCCAGTTGAAACCGCCGCGGCTAGATTTCCCTCGAAATCTAATGCAACAGCTCCCACAGTTTCCAGCATTGAATCGCTTTTCTCCCTAAAGAATTTTCTCAGCTTGGCAAAGCGCTTATAGATCTCTCCTCTAAGCCACATATTCAATATTTCTTTATGTTTCCTCCTCTTCTCCTCCGTCACAAGCCTATCGGAGACATCTTCAAAGCCCATCATTAGTGCGAATTTATACGCTCCTTCCCCAGTTAGCAGGATATGATCGGTTTCTTCCATTACTTTTTTAGCTACTAAAATGGGGTTTTTTATCCCTTGAATATTTGCCACGGCGCCTATCGATAAATCACGTCCGTCCATTACGGCCGCATCCATCTCCACCCGCCCGTTTAGGGTCAGCGCTGATCCTAGTCCAGCATTGAACAACCCGCTATCCTCCATTATTCTAACGCTCTCAACTACGGCTTCTACGGCACTATTTTCGAGTAAGCCGAACCCTGCTATAGCGGCTCTTCTGATCGCATTTTTTATTTTTTCCTTGCGTTGCTCATTTAACGCGTAACGTCCAGCTCCTCCATGTAGCAGGATTCCCGGCCTAAAACGTCCTCTGCTCATATGAAAATTCAAGGTAGTCATAATCTATATATTAGTTCTCTGGTCTAGTATCTTGGTGAGTTTATGATAGAAGAGTTGGGAATAAAGACACTTGACGATGTTGAAATTGAGGGAAAATGTGTTTTCGTTAGGGTTGACTTTAACAGCCCCGTTGATCTTAGCACTAAAAAACTATTAGACGACTCCAGAATAAGGACTCACTCTCGAACTATACAAGAACTCGTGGAGAGAAAGGCTAAAGTTGTAATTCTCGCTCATCAGGGTAGAAAAGGCGAACCGGATTTCATAAGTCTTAGAGAACACTCCGAGAGACTCAGCGAAATACTTCGACGCCTAGTAAAATTCGTCGATGATATCTTCGGCGAGAAAGCTAAGAAAGCTATTAAAGAGTTAAAAAATGGAGAAGTATTGCTGCTAGAAAACGTCAGAATGTGGGAGGGAGAAACAAAGAAATTACCCCCAGAAGAGCATGCGAAAAGCAAACTTGTACAGGAGTTAGCCCCGCTCCTAGACGTATTCTGTGTCGACGCATTTGCGGCTGCGCATAGGTCTCACGCATCCATGGTTGGCTTCATGCCCGTAGCTAAAGAAGTAGTCGCTGGACGAGTTATGGAGCAAGAGCTAAAAGTGCTTTACAAGGTTAGAAACAGCCCTGAACATCCTTGTGTTTACATCCTCGGCGGAGCAAAAGCCGAGGATTCCGCTGATTTATCCTATGCCGTCTTAAGTCAGGGAATAGCCGACTATATATTGACTGGTGGACTGGTTGCAAATCTGTTCCTATATTCTCGCGACGTCGATTTAGGCGAGGGAAATGTGAAAGTACTGGAGAAGAAGAAGTTTTTAGGCTTGAGAGATAAAATTGCCGAGCTGTTGGATAAATATGAGGATAAGATATTGTTACCCTTAGACGTAGCCATCGACGTTGGAGGTTCTAGAAAGGAAATTCGCATAGAAGATCTACCCACGCAGTATTTAATTAAGGACATAGGACATGAAACCTCCGAGCTTTACGCTTCTAAAATTAAAGAGGCAAGTACAGTCGTCATGAACGGGCCTATGGGAGTTTTCGAGGAAAACGCCTTTAGCCCAGGTACCGAGAAAATCTTCAATTCTATAACGTCTTCTCAGGCGTTTTCCTTAATAGGTGGTGGTCACACCATAGCCGCCGCGAGGAAGCTGGGATACCTAGAGAAGTTTAGCTACGTTAGCACGGCCGGAGGCGCTTTAATAGAGTATTTGATTAAAGGCTCTCTCCCCGTGGTAGAAGCCTTAAAGAAGTATTCCAAGTGAGATTATGAGCATAGAGATTGTAAAGAGGAACTCTCTGCCGAAGAACAGCACTATAATAATAGGATTGCCGGATATAGGACTTGTAGGCGCCATATCCTCTTCCTTTTTAATCAAATCTTTTAATATGAAAGAGGCGGCATTTTTAGACTCTCCAAAATTCCCGCCTATACTTGTGTTTCACGATACTAAACCCACAGCGCCTATAAGACTTCACGCGGACGACGATAAAGTAGTTTTAATTTCTGAAATACCTATACTGCCTAATCAGTTCACACCCTTAGCTAAGAAAATAGTATCTTTAGTTGAGGAGATCGAGGCAAAACGTATCATTATGATAGGCGGAATACCTGCACCTAACAGGATTGAAATAAAGAAGCCGAAAGTCTACGGAGCAGCTATCCTTGAAGAGGATAGGAAAAAATTAGAAAATGCCGGTATTGAATTGTTTAAGAATGGTTTTATCGCCGGGGTATACGCGACTATTCTAAAGGAGTGTATGAAAGTGAAGTATCCAGCTATAATACTTCTGGCGGAGTCTTACGCGAACTACCCAGACCCAGGGGCCGCTGCCGCGGCCCTCGAAGCTTTGAGTAAACTGTTGGGGATAACGATAAATGTGAATCCACTCTTACAACAGGAGGAGGAGATTAGGCTAAAGCTTAGAGAGTTAATGCAGAGGACCGTTAGCTCTCTTAAAGCTTCGAGCAAAGAATACGAATACGCAGTTCCGCTTATGTACGCGTGAGGGGGCTCGAATGGGCGAGGAATGGGTATTTGACAGAATAAGGAAAATACATGAAGAGATAGAGAGAACTTTAAAAGAGATAGAGAGAGAACTTTTCAAACCCTTATTCGATTTCGAGCATAAATGCCTAGAACCCCTATACGAGATAGAAGAGACGCCGGACGAGATTATCGTCCGGGTAGATCTCCCATATGTCAGGAAGAAAGAAGACGTTAAAGTAGTAGCAACCGAGGAGAAATTGATAATTGAGGCTAAAATGAGTGAAAAAGCTCTCTTCAACGATTTAGTGACTTACGGCAGGACCAGCTATCATATGTATAGGAAAGAAATATTGTTACCTACCCTAGTCGATGCTAAGAAAGCTAAAGCGAGACTCAGAGGCTGCATTCTAGAGATAAGATTGCCCAAGAAACATAAAATGTATCGAGTTCGGATAGAATAACCTATCTTATCTTCTTCAACAACTCGAGAAGCTCCTCGACTGAAGAAACGCGAGAAATCGCTAAAGGTATCCCTTCTTTCTTAGCTATAGTCTCTGCCAATCTGTCCATGCGGGTAGGACCGTGCATTACGACAAGCGCCGGTCTTAACCCTCCCATACCCGCTTGCATAGCCTTAATAGCGACCATCGGACTCCTGCCGAAAGTTACCCTGGTAAATATCGCCGCTCTCTGAGTTGTCGCTCCGTAGAGCCTTATATACTCATATGAAGGCACCTCGAGAACTAGCTTAATACTATCAACCACCGTGTATCCGTACAGGAGTGCAGACTCCGCACCGGCGCTCACGACTATTTCCGCATTAATTTTTCCACAGAAATCTTCCACAGATATGGGTTTTAAAAATTCTCTCATGTCAATTACTGCTTCGTACAGTTTACTCCCTCCCAGAATTATCCTTAAGAGATTGGAGAGAACTTCTCTACCTCTTTCTATATCCACCTCTATTAGGCTGTTCACGAACTTCTTGATAAACCTAGCTCCGGGAGATTTCCTTCGACCACTTTCATAATCGCTTATAACCGAAGAGGAAACTTTCATTTTCTGAGCTATCTCTATTTGTGATATGCGAAAAGTCTCACGCCACCTTTTCATAGCTTTACCTGGGTTTTGGGAGAGAACTATATCTCCGGCTATTTTCGTAGCTATTTCCCTCAATATGGAATCTGATATCTCAGCCACAAAACTCACCAACTAAGATATATACTACTTCTGGAGATATTTTAATGCTTAGATGATGAAGCTCGAAAGGATTGAACGATGAAAGACCCGTGCAGGGCTGAAAAGCAAATTTTCTTATTCACTAGCTAGCAAATGCAAGCATCTTTCCGACAAACACAATAGAATATTAAAACTTTACCTTAAGGCTTTAAAAATTGTTAGCCTCAGTAATAATCCAAGAATAACATAAAGAAAATAAATTTACTCGAGAATTAGAGGCCTTTCTCGGCCATATACTTCATTAAATCTACCAGTCTGCAGCTAAAGCCCCACTCGTTGTCGTACCAGGCGAATACCTTGACCATGTTGCCTATCGCGTTAGTGCTTAGTCCGTCGACTATTGCTGAGTGGGGGTTGCCTATTATATCGATGGAGACTATGGGCTCCTCGGTATACTCAAGTATTCCCTTTAGCTTGCCTTCAGCGGCTTTCTTAAAGGCCTCATTAACCTCTTCCTTTGTGACTTCTTTCTCTACCTCGGCTACTAAGTCAACAATGGAACCGTCGGCGACGGGAACTCTCAAGGCTACGCCATCAAGTCTTCCCTTAAGCTCAGGGATTACTAGTCCTATAGCTCTGGCGGCTCCGGTTGTCGTCAGAATTATAGATACCGCCGCGGCGCGAGCTCTCCTGAAATCTCTGTGGACTAGGTCTAGTAGCCTCTGATCGTTTGTATATGCATGGGTCGTGGTCATGAAGCCTTTTACAAAGCCGAAATTCTCGTAGAGTACTTTGACTACGGGCGCCAGGGCGTTGGTTGTACAAGAGGCATTGGATATTATGTAGTGTTTTTCGGGGTTATAAGACTCATGGTTTACTCCCATAACGACGGTTATGTCGGGTTCTTTTGCAGGCGCTGATATAACTACCCTTTTGGCGCCCGCCTTTAGGTGTTTTGATGCGTTTTCACGGTCCCTGAATCTGCCCGTAGATTCTAGGACTATATCTATTCCTAGCTCTTTCCATGGGAGTTTTGCAGGGTCTGGTATCTGGAAAACTTTTATCTCCATATCGTCTACGATTATCGCGTTTTCTTTAAATGAAATATCGTTTTTTAAAATTCCGTGGATAGAGTCGTACTTGAGGAGGTAAGCTAATATGTTGGGGGCAGCTAGGTCGTTTACGGCTACTATCTCAAATTTTTTCATAAATTCTGGGTCTTTAAGTGCGGCTCTATAGAATAGTCTTCCGATTCTGCCGAATCCGTTAATAGCTACTTTAATACTCATATTCTCGACCCTGGCGTATCTATAAGAGAAATAGTGTCTTAATATTTTTTACGAGGTGGTCAATAGTATTTTGCGAGAAAGACTCCACTAAAGAGATAATTCTCTTAAGCTATTTTTATTTTTCTGCGGTAAATACTCTCGAGAATTTTGATTAACGCTTTTTTCCTTAGAATTTTACGCCTAGTGCCTGCTTTTATCTCTATAAGGTATTCGCCAATTTCAATCTTTCTAGGTTCGATCCCTATAATCCTCTTAAAGGATCTTTTGAACTCTTCCTCATCTATAACTACTTCTATTCCTTTACAGTTGACTGGACAATTTGTGCAGAAGGATTTATTAATAAAACAGAGCCCTGAGCACGGTATCCTCTCTCCTAAAGCCAGCATTACGTTAAAGGTATTAGCGCAACAAGCAGAGAAGAAAGGCACTAGCCCGCTTTTTTTAGCAATCTTAAGTAATTCCTCTTTTAAATCATGCGTGTAAACCTCCACCTGCTTCTTCAAAGCCTTGGATTTTACCCTGGCCTTTATCTCCGATAGATTAAAACCCGCCCGCTCGAGATTTCTCAAAATTCTCTTCGTAACTCTTAAACCACCTATTACGACGCCGACCGCCCCTCTGCGTTTAGCCTCTCTAAATATCTCTTCAGCCTCCTCCACATTTACTCCTGGGATAACGGGCCGGAAGAATAAAATAGGATTTAACCCTGATGATTTTATTTTTTCAATTGTTTCGAATCTTTGAATCGGTGTAGGCGCAGCCGGCTCGAGCCTATCGAAGTGATGGAGCGTGATTATAGTCACTAGGATATTGAGGGGGTATTTTTTAAAAGCAGCTAGGCGCTCAGCGGCGGCGTCGGTCAGGTAAGCTTTGGTAGAGGATTGTATAGGATTTCGAAGATTCGAAGCTATAGCTTCCATATATTTTAGAGTTTTTCTAATGCCTACAAGGTGGAAGGGTTCTCCTATACTTCCAAAGGCTAGATAAGTACCTTTTAAACTTGGGTAGAAGTAAGGGTTAGAAAGGAGAGCGTAGAGAAGCTCTTCCTTGTTTAATCCATAGGGTCTAGGGATTTCGTTGCTAAAACCCATATCTGGTATGTAACAGTAAGTGCACCTATAAGAACAACCTACGACGCTATGGATTGTTAAACCGCATGGCCTGGGTTTTCTCTTGGCGTGAAAATCATTGAGAGCTTTAGCTATCGAGTCTTTCCCCATCTTCCTTTTAAGCTCTTCCCGGAGTAGGACTTTCTTTACGTAGAGATCGCTTAGACTAATCCGGAATTTCATGGTATCTCGGATTCCTTACGTTTCTTAACTTCGATAATTTTCTCTCTAACATGTTCCGGCAATACTATATCCTCTTTACGGTAGATCGTTGGCCGCTTAACTACTATACCTACGCCGTTTACTATCTCTATTTCGTACATTCTTAGGTCGTGGGGGGTTTGCCTCATTTTCTCAATTATGAAATATCTTTTTAACGCGCCGTTTCTTATCGCTTTTCTGAATCTTATAATTCCGTCGGCTACATGTTCTATTCCGAAGCCAAAAGCTTCTGACGTGCTTATGGCGTACTGGGAAGTAGCTAGTATTGTAAAATTCCACTGTGTTAAAACCTTCTTTATAAAGTAGGAATACTTCCTGGCCACGGCGGGCTTATCTAGCCAAAAAGCTGATAAACTATCGATAACTAGCCTAACATGACCATGTCCTAGCTTCTTCTTTACTTCTATTATTTTTCTCACTAATTCCTCTGGATCTAAAGAGGTGAGTGATAGGGGGTCGTTCCTCCTCCTCATTAAGGCGTCAATAATCACTAAGTCTCTGCTTTTCACCGCTTGAGAGAAGTTGAAGTTGAACTGCTCTGCCTGTCTTATTATAGATTCTCTGCTTTCCTCTGTTGTAACGAATATCCCCCTCTCTCCTCTCTTTAACCCGGCGTTTATAAAGTGTAGACAGAAGATAGTCTTACCGCAGCCCGGTTCGCCTACCACTGCTACTAGAAAGCCTCGCGGAATACCGCCCATTAGCATTCTATCTACTTCCCTTATTCCCGTTGAAAGCCTTACGATGGACATCTCTCCACCGCTGATTATATTCTATGTTAGCTTCAAGAATAAGGTAACGTTTAGAAGATGGTATCAAAGTGAAGCTCCTCTCATAACTAGGATAAACGACTCTAGTTTTTACACCTGCTTCTTTTAACCTAAAGGATAGCTTTAAAGCTATATCTAAAAAAACTTTGTCGAAAAACCAATTTTTCGAAAAGCACGGATATAGTATCACTAGCTTTTCATCGAAGTTCTCCTTTAAAAAAGCGGTCAGCTCTTCTAAGGAAATTCTAGAAGGGGATTTTCCCTCATAAATGAAAACTACGAGGACATTCTCAAAAACTTCTTCCTTAAACGCGAATTTCCTAGAAGAAACTACCTGTATCTTTGCCAATTTTAACCCTCAAAACTTAGGATATCTCCATAACCTCTTTCCTCAAGAAAGAATTTTACTTCTTCGAGAGTAGGAGACGATTGGGCTCCCTCTCTGGTTATCTTTAACGCCGCGACGGCATTTCCTAACAGGAGAGCATCTCTAAGCTTTAACCCCTTCTTCAGGCCAACTAAAACACCCGCGTTAAAGACATCTCCAGCGCCTGTAGTGTCAACGACGTCGACTTTAAACGCGGGAACGGAAATCTCGCCGTCCCTACACAACGCTAGAGCTCCAGCGCCTCCGCGTTTAACGAATATGTACTTCAGTCTGTCCGATTGCTCGAAAACTTCGCCTATATCTTCTATACGATTTTCTTTGAGAAGACAATCGTATTCTTCTTCGTTTACGAAAAGGTAATCTACTCTTTTCAAACTCTTTAAAACTAGTCTAGGGTATTTCCTTACTATTGTAGAGCCAGGGTCATAAGAAAGAGTAATTTCGGCTTTTTCGCGAGTCAGCATGTTTATCTCTTCTACAA
>Ga0190367_1002259_pt1 | contig 10017 bp, 9 predicted proteins | sample 4872181011_MG_FD_171838 | JGI IMG/M metagenome (GOLD analysis project Ga0190367, IMG submission 171838) | Hydrothermal vent microbial mat bacterial communities from Southern Trench, Guaymas Basin, Mexico - 4872-18-10-11_MG | ecosystem: Environmental > Aquatic > Marine > Hydrothermal vents >... | reverse complement strand
TATCGCCTTAGCTATCAAGGTCTTTCCGCATCCAGGCGGCCCGTATAGGATGACGCCTTTCGGCGGATCTATTCCAAGATGTCTAAATAGCTCTGGATGCTTTAGAGGCAATTCAACCATCTCTCTAATCCTTTGAAGCTCTTCATGAAGTCCTCCAATATCCTCATAGGTTACCCCGCCTACCTCCTCAACCCTCCTCACGGGTGTTGTGCTCACCTCGACTACCGTGTTCTCCGTCACTATGACGGCGTTGGTCGGACTCGTTGAGGTGACCTTAAGCTCGACGCCCATCCCTAAGACCGGGATGACTATTATGTCTCCCTTCATCACGGGAAGGTTTAGGAGCTGGCTACGAACTATTCTCGCAAAGTCTCCGACGAATGGGAGGGACTCGAATGGCGCTAAGACTATCTTTGTGGCGGGCCTCGCATTCGCCTTCGCAACCCTAACATAGTCTCCAACCGAGACCCCCGCGTTCCTCCTAACCTCTCCATCTATCCTAATCAATCCCATCCCGTCATCTTCCTTATACGGTGGCCATACTATCGCGAGCGTGGATCTCTTTCCAATTATCTCGACCAGATCTCCTGGGCTTAAGCCGAGCTCTCTAATCGCCCTACTATCGAGTCTAGCGATCTTCCTCCCAATATCTCTTTGACGAGCCTCAGCGACCCTCAGTTGAACCTCTTTCCTACGCTCTCTCCGAACCATTTCAGGCTTCCGGAAATATCTTGGATCGCATCCATATAACGGTTTCCGAGAACGTTAAATAGGTTCAGAATCTCCATCTTCCCTTAACCTTCTGAACAGCCTTATAGAGTGGGACTGCGATCGCCGTTCCGAGAACCGCTTGCCCAAGGTTCACGGGAACCTCCGCCAACGCATAAAAGCCTAGGATCAATTGCTCATAGATGAAGTATCCGGAGATCATTATGAGGCCAGCTAGGAGTAGTGCGGCAATGAGCAGGCCCTCACCACTCCTCCTAAAGGTTAGATAGAGTGGGATTGTGGTCGCGGCAAATGCTATTGGGATCCACGCCGCTGGGCTTAGAAATCCCTTGACCACGAAGAGGTTTGCGAGGGTGAACTCGACCTCTCCAGCGAATAATGTGTATCCGATTATGAGGATGAGGGTGAAGTATCCAGCCACGACCAAGAAGGCCATGGGTAGGAGGATGCGTTCACCTCTAGCCCTAATCTTCTCAGCGAGCTTAGAGGCAACAGCCCCCTCAACAGCCTTAATCATTAGGGTCGCCGGAGCATAGATCAAGTATCCTAAAGCTACGTCCGCTAGAGCTGATCCAACCCCGCCGGCGAAGGCGGCGGTGAGCGGGTCGAAGAGGAGGGCGGTCAAGTAGATCATACACTCGCCTAGATTGAAGTATCCGCGAGTCGCTGGAACATAGACGTTTATAGCCATGGTTGAGGCCATGACCAGGGCTGTTGAGAGCGCGAGCTTGGCCGCTGTCAAAGACCTAGACTTATTCATCCGGCTTAGCTGGGGGGATAGGGAGATATAAGGGATTGCCTATATATAGGTAGATGAAAGCTTGGCTAAAATGCACTCGATGCGGAAAAACTTACCCGCCGGACATCGAGCTGAGACTATGTGAATGTGGCTCCCCACTAATCCTAATCCATGAGATCGAGGGCTTAGGTATCGGGGGAAGCGAGCTCAAGACGATTATAGGGTCTAGACCTCCCGGTGTCTGGAGATATCTCGAACTTCTGCCTAAAGTCGTTGGAGAGCCCGTGAGCTTGGGTGAGGGTGGAACCTATCTTCAACGAGCCGAGAGGCTCGGCCGAGAGCTTGGATTAAGGAACATCTATCTAAAGAATGAGACCGTGAACCCAACTGGATCCTTCCTAGATAGGGGTTCAACAGTAGAGGTTACCATGGCCCTCCACTCCAAGGTGAGATGCTTAGAGTGCTTCTCTAGAGGAAACCTCGCAGCATCGCTCGCCGCCTACGCGGTCAAGGCGGGGATCCCGTGCAGAGTCTATGTCTTGCCTGGAGCTGAGCAGGCGAAGATCCTCCAAGCCTTGGCCTATGACGCTGAGCTCATCTACTCCTCTAGGAGATCTGATCAGCTTGGAGATGGTCACCTCGTCGAGCCATACAATCCATTCTTCTTGGATGGGCTTAAGACCTCGACCCTTGAGATCCTCGAGCAATTGGGTTGGAATCCTCCAGACGCAATCTTCATAACCATGGGAACTGGAAGCAACCTCACGGCCGCGTGGAAGGCCTTGAGCGAAGCCGAGTCTATTGGATTGATCGAGGAGAACTCTACTAGACTTTATGGGGTTCAAGCCTCTGGATGCGCTCCGATAGTTGAGGCCTTCAAGAGGGGATTGGATGAGGTGGAACCAAAGAAGGACTATAGGATGATCTTTCCAGACATATCGGAGCCAAATCCGATCCTTGGATCGATCGTATTGAAGGCCATTAGAGGCTCAGGCGGCTCAGCGATAATGGTTAAGGAGAATGAGATCTTGAAATCGATAAAGCTCTTGGCGAAGACCGAGGGAGTTCTGGCGGAGCCGGCTGCGGCTGCCTCTATCGCTGCCCTGAAGATAGCCGTGGATGACGGCTTGATCGATAGATCTGAGAGGGTTGTTTGCATGATAACGGGCTCTGGGCTTAAGGATCCAGCCTCCATGAGGGAGTTGTTTAAGCTAAGCTATCCAAAGCATGTCAGGGTTTCTGGAACCAAGCTCAAGATACTCAAGCTATTATCTGAGAGGGGGATGTATGGATATGAGCTGTGGAAGAGCCTCAAGACAACCTATGGACTGGAGTTCAAGCTTCCAACGATCTATCAGCATCTCTCAGAACTCCTCCGAATGGGATTGATAGTATCAAAGCCTCTTGAAAGAGGATTCGGTAGAAGGATGGTTAGAAAGTATCATTTGACGGAGAGTGGGAGGAGGGTCTTGGCCGAAAGCCTCAATAGAGAACCCTGAAGCTATCGTACTCTCCGAGATACTCCTCCCACTCAACATCTATGTTCGTGACCCTCGCCCCAGCGGGTCCAATCCAACACCATGAGAGCATCCTCTTAACGGCTTCCTCATCTCCCTCAAACACGGCCTCAACCCTTCCATCGGGCAGGTTTCTTATCCAGCCCTTAACCCCAATCTTATCCGCCATCCGCTTCGCATTAACCCTATAGAATACGCCTTGAACCCTTCCTGAGATTATGACGTGAGCCCTAACCTTCTTCAACCACTCCACCGCCCCTAGTATCAAATAGAGATATGCTCATATTTTTAGGCTTTAAAATATATCAAATCCTCTATTTTTAACCCGGCCTGTATCATAGTCATAGCAGACCTGATGTATTCGCCGATCTCGTCCTCCGGGACTCCCATGCTCAAGGCATATTCCCGTAGCATCCTCCTCACCTCCTCCTTGCTGGGCTTGACCCTCCTAAGCCTTAACATCCCCTTGACGTACTGTTCCCTCAACCAGTCCTCGCCGCGATCCTCGATCCTAGTATAGGCGTCACTCCTGTGACCGAGCATGTATTCAACTACCTCCTCTGGAACCCTGCCTATGAGCTGGGTCTTGAAGAACTTCCTAAGCCCGTGTGGCGTTATCTCATACCTCTTACCTCTCTTCCGGACTCCCATCTTCATCCCGATCCGGTTGAAGACGTTGTTCAACCAGTCGGATGGGTTGATATGCTTGTCAGGCCTGGGGTTCTTCAACGCCGCGAAGATGTAATCCTCGTCCCTGATGCTCCTCCTGACGATCCTCTCCCACTCCCTCAGCCACAGCTTGAGGTAGGTGGCGGCCTCGATGTTGATGAACGTCGTGTAGCCCATATACTGACCTTTGGTTATCTCCGGCGGTACGTGGATGGCGACCGGTATCCTTCCCACCTCAAAGTCCCTCTTAAGATGTTTGTACTTCAAGCGGAATAATGTTCCTATCCTCAACCCCGAGGTAGCCATCATAGCGATTATCGCCTTGTCCCGTGGATTCGTCGCTAGGTCAATCATCTTAACGACTTCCTCGGGTGTGGGAGCCTTCGACGCATATCGATGATAGATGGACGGAAACTTGATATTCAGCTTGATGTCGATTCCATTCGCCTCTAGGAACTTCTCAAGGTATATCTTCTAAGTCCTCGCCGAGCTGTGGGCGATCCTCCCCTCACGGATCAACGAACCTAGAGCCTTGACCAGCAACCTCTCACAGGCTTCCCTGTCTCTCCTCGCAAGCTCGACCAGCTCGTCCGGGCTCTTACGAGTCCTCTGCGTAATCCTCAGGAGAATCGCCGTACAAGTCTTCAGGGTCTTCCTCGACCTGGTTCTAATCATCACCTTCTCTAGAACGTAACGAATCAAACTAGCATTCATCAAACACAATTCTCTACCCGCCTTAAAGTCGAGGTTCGGAATAAAGAAAAAACTATTGCAAATTATTTTGGCCCAGAGCACCTCGTTCACCTCATTTGAGTATATAAGTATAAGGAGATTAAGGTTTGAGAATTGAGCGACTACTCTTAGGTTTCTGGTAATCGGCTATTCCTCGTCCTGTAACTTCAACGCCATGTACCCGCTGAGTGAGGACTTAACCTAGCATCTCAAGTCGAAGAGCTTGCTACCTCATTTACTGAATAGCTTTTCAAAGAAACCCTTTAAGATCTTGGCCGCATCTTCCTCGCCTCTCATGAAAAGGTGCCACTTACAGAGGAGAAGGCTTACTGCGAAGCCTATGTTAAACGAAGTCCTTTCAAGCTCCTTAATTTGCGTAGCCTCTTGCATCTCCTTCAACTCCTCACCAAAGGGTTCTACAGGGCATAAACTCTTAGCCCAATCAAGCAGATGTGAGGCCTTTACCCATTCTTCCTTTCTTTTCGCCGGATCAAATGTCGCCTCAACAGCGACGGGTGCACCACATTTGTGGCAGAATCTCGCGTTCGGTCTAAGTTCAGCCCCACATTTCGCGCAGTATGGCATTCTTCGTTACCTCTTACTCTTTGATCTTCTTCCCGCAATTTGGGCAAAAGACGTCATCGGGTCTAATCTCACCCCCGCAGAATGGGCATTTATTCAAGCCTCTTTCAGGCGTCGTGATAGGGATTCTCCGAGCTGGTGTAGGAGCCAACCTCTTTCTCAAGATGACGATGCTGATTATTAATGCTGCTGCTATAACCACGAGAATTGAGCAGAGGCTGATTAAGCTGAAATATATGCGCGCCCTTATAAATGGGGTAACCGAAGCGTCTCCAGACATCTTGGCCGATTGGCCTAGATAGCTAATCTGAACAGTATAGGACTTGATCGGAGTGTATAAGGATGTTATACCTTCTGGCTCGGTGTATTTTACAGTTTCATAGCCATTTGCTGACAGTTTTATCATCGCCCCTGAAATAGGAATGTTAAAGATATCATTTACCCTCACCGTTACGCTATAAATTAGGGTCGGGACATTGAATACTCCTGGCCCTTCTATATCGATAAATGAAAAGTCAGGTGGTCTCACATCTATCTCCTTCCAAGTAAGCTCCTTAACATGGTATCGGCCCTTATCGATCCAGGATCCATGGTAATCTATGTCAGTGACTTCTTCTCCCTCAGGACTGGTCAACACTAGCCTTGGAGGGGTTTCTGGATATATTGGATCACCTTTCGGGCTGATAAATTCGAAAGCTACATAGTATCGTGTTTTCCATAAAGCGATAATCTCATGGGGTTTTGTAAGAGTTAATTTTAAATCCGGCGTAATGTCCGAGATGGTGCCCGTCCATCTCGAGAATATCCTCTTGGTCGAATTCTCATATTTGACGACAGGCTGAAGCTTCACGATTACAATCGAGTTCTTGTCGAACCATTCCTCATTTTTTACAGGTTTCCCAAGAGAATTTCCAGAGACCTCCAAGGCGCCATAAGTTGAATGAACTTTGACCTTGAATTGATGGTAATATATCCATGATAGCTTATGCGGCTTATCCATTAAAATCTCAATTTCAGTCTTGGACTTCAGGGCTTCATCATCAATAGTGTATCCAGCGCATTTGTATCTCGAGTTCTCATCAATCTCTATTACAGGGGGTGTTGCAAGATAAACGACCTCCCCGGCATCCCACCATCCTCTGCCCTCAGGAACTCCTATCTCTTCGATACTAAATGCTGTCGAAAGATGGTATTGTGTTTTCCAGTTTGCTGTAATGCTATGTGGCGAATCCATCATGATCGAGATGCTGCTTTCATTCGATATTACATCACCGCTCCACCCAATGAAAACATGTCGTGTATCATTTCCATGATCTACCTGTGTTTGAGTCATGGAGACCTCAGCTCTTGATCCTGAATCATACCATCCCCCTCCTTTAACATCCCCATAGTGAGATGTCACTGAGAGGAAATATTGAACCGTATATAAGGCGACCAGCTCAAGGTCTCCGGTAACAGTTAGAGTCCTAAAGGGCTCCTCCACACCATCACTCCACCTTAGGAAGCCGTATCTGGTGTCTCTCTCAATCTCCTTAGCTTGATTGGCTACTTCTATTGTATGAGTTGACCCTTCTGCCCAATCAAAAGTTACCGGCAGGTCTTCCGAGTTGATTACCTCACCATCAACTATTATGTCACTAACTTTGGGAGAAGAATCTATTTTGATCGTGTGATATGGAACTTTCTCCACCAATGCGCGTATCATGAAATTTCCATCTTCTATACCAAACTTACCGGTCCATTCCTCACTAGTCATCCACTCATCTTCTAATATCGCCCAGCTTCGCCCCTTAGGGCTGTCCGTGTCAACCCCTAAAGATGGTCTCGAACCTGCATCTGTTAGGCCACATGTACCGCTAACGCCGACTCCAGGTATATACTCTAGTGCCGCGTAGAAGCGATCTCGGACGACGATGTTATACTTCGAGATATCCACTAGAATCCATCCGCTTGAAGTTGGAGTGACTTCAAGATCTATAGGTAATGGTTCACGTTCAGAGTCAAATAACCGAACTTTAAACCGCTCGGCTTCTCTAACATAATACTTAACACCAACTATCTTCACATGCTGTCCAGGGATCTCAAATTGAACCGCAAGCATTCGACCTGGCTCCTCTACCGGCCCGCAAGTCATAATCCTCCGTACGCCCCAGAAGTAATATTCCTCAGCTGTTCCGTCATCATAAAAGATCTCCCAGCGTTCCTCCGCAGAAGCCGCCTGCACCGTTAACCCCGTAGCTAGTATCAGCATGAAAATCGCGAAAAATATTGAAATATAGTTAATCTTTCTTTGAACAATCTCACCCGCTGAGTAAGAGTACGTCACGAAAAACCGAACTATAGAGGCGAATAGCGTACTTAAATATTCCTATGGAATTCGGAATAAGTATTAATTTCGAGCAAAATCTGATAACACTTATATACCGAGCCTCAAAAAAGGATCAAGAGATCGTACTTCAGAGAAGATGGAACCGTCACAGCCCTCCGAAAATGAGGATCTAACATAGGTCTCTCCTCTCCACGGTTCCTGAAGGCAATTTTCGGGTCTTTGATTAGATCAACCATAATTTTAAACACCATTAAAGGGGACAAAAGTAGTGAAACTAAACTATATTTTGTTCGGTATTAGGTTTTTGCTTTCCTTATCGCCGAACATCTCGAAGACCTGGGCTTTAAGTTTAAGAAACGTGGAGAAGTTAAACTTTGACGAGATTGTCGGATTGCCTAAGGGTAATACGCTTTCACCGATTTTTATGCATACTTATTAGCTGCGTCTCTGAGAGATATTCATGAATCGATCCGAATACAGCATCTTCTTAAGATACGGGTGAGGCAAGCAACCTAGGTTAGATATGCGTGAACACCGTATGGGAAAGGGATTTATAAAATGAGATACGAGACTGTTGTTAAGGCTAAAGTCGGGGGAGAAGCTGAAGCTCTTATAGGTCTGGTAGGAGGAAGTATTAACTGGAGTGATGAAATCGGCAGGGGGCATCGAGAGGATTTAGTGAAAATAATGGTGGGTTTTCTTTTGCAATACCAGCCCACTCAAGTGATGCTAGCTCCCCGGGAGGCAGATGCGCCTGTTTTAGATGTTTTCCAGCTTTTTGGTTTTCGCAGATTGTATTACAATACACCTGAGGCTAAGAAAACGGTCTCTGACTTCTTCTATAGGTGGGGTCAATACTCCGTAGAATTCGACTATGAAGATTTTCGGGATAAGGTTCAAAGAGACCCTGAAGAGAAACATCTTCTCATTCTTTCATACGGTGCTACTAGCTTTCCTAGTTTTCCTGAAGCCCCAATACCATACAAGGCTGGGTTCATCTACCTTGGTCAGATAAATACTGATTATCTAGTAGCACGTTGGCGTGTAGTCTTCAGAGATGTGCCAAGCGACCTTAGACACTTCCTATGGTTAATCCCGATGAATCAGATAATTGACGGCTTCGAAAGGGATGAACTTATACAGATACGTGAGATATCTGATCCAATCATGCGCGTGCAGAAGGTTCTCGATATGCTTAGAGAAAGAAGATGGGGATGGACAGGTGGCGCTCCTTAACAGAAAAAAGGGAGGTTAGATGCCGTTCCTCGGCTTTAAAATCTTTGAAATCAAAGATATTAAGGCTTTAAAACAGGTCTTAGACGATGGCCAAGGTCGCTGTGATAGGTGGTGGGCCTGCTGGCTTGCTCGCCGCTAGAGAGATATGTAGACGGGGCTTGGATCTCCATGTCTTTGAGGAGGATTCGGAGATAGGCTCGCCTGAGCGATGTGGAGGGTTGTTGAGCTTAAGTGGTCTGGAAAGGATCTCCGCCCCAAAGCCCATGAAATACGTTCTAAACCTCATTAGAGGAGCCATATTCCACTCACCCTCAGGCCACGAGTTCGAGCTCGATGCTGGGAGATGGGTTGCGGCGGTGATAAGCAGAAAGAGGTTCGATCGAATGCTCGGTGAAGAAGTTGAGAAGATGGGTGGAGAGATCTCATGTGGGGTGAGGGTGAGGGATGTGAAGAGAATTGGAGAGAGCTTTGATCTAGATCTCGGCGAGAAGAGATTTTCCGCAGACTGGGTCATCGATGCTGAGGGGATGGGCTCCAAGCTCATGAGAAAGATTCTTGGACTCTCTACGGATAGGGGGAGATGGATTCCGATAATCCAGATAACCGCTCAAGGGCATGGACTCGATCCAAGCTTCGTCCACCTATACTTCAAGGAATATCTCCCAGACTTCTTCGCATATCTCATCCCACTAAACGAGGAGGTTGGGAGGATTGGGGTTGCGACCAAGCTTAGGGGACTAGAGCTTAGGATGCGTAGATTCATCTCAGAGGAGTTTCCGAGAATCAAAGTCCTCAGAAGGATCTCATATGCGATATACGTTGGGAGACCGACCTGGACCGAGCTGAGCGAGAGATTCATACCGGTTGGAGACGCGGCGGGCCACGTCAAGGCTACGACCGGGGGTGGGGTGATCATGGGAGGCTTGATATCGATGAACATGGCCTCAGCCCTATCCGAACTCGAACTAGGAAACGATCCGAACAATTATGTGAGGGGGGCGAGGAGAGTTTATCGAGAGCTCAAGGAGATCTTCCATCTTAGGAGGCTCATCGAGAACATCCCCATCAAATTCTATGACAGGATCTTCAAGCTCACCAATGAGGTGTCGATCGAAGATTATTTGAGGAGGTTTGGGGACATGGACTTCCAGTCAACTTCCTTGAAGGAGATAATTCATTCTCCAAGGACGATGATGAAGATGATCTCATCCATCCTCCTAAGCCTTCTCAAATAACTAACTTGAAGAGGATTATCCATTCTCCGGAATAAAACTAGATGCAGCTTCGCTGAATAGCCTGATGTCAAAGGTTTTAGAGGTAAGTGAAGTCGTAGGTGGCGAAGCATCCAACTAGATTATATCTTGGTCCGAGCAGTACTTTGCCCCCACCTCTAAAGATCTTAGAGATGTTCAAATCAAGATTAGGGGCAAAAATTAATCTCTCATAATCGAGTATCCGTAAACGGCTAGAAGGTGTGAATCAGA
>Ga0190367_1002256_pt1 | contig 10026 bp, 7 predicted proteins | sample 4872181011_MG_FD_171838 | JGI IMG/M metagenome (GOLD analysis project Ga0190367, IMG submission 171838) | Hydrothermal vent microbial mat bacterial communities from Southern Trench, Guaymas Basin, Mexico - 4872-18-10-11_MG | ecosystem: Environmental > Aquatic > Marine > Hydrothermal vents >... | reverse complement strand
GCGTAAGGTAGCAGTATGGAGTGGAACTCCGAGGTTTTTATCTCAAGTCCGGAGATTATCGGTATTTCGTTAAGCGTTAAACCGCGGGACACCATGAGGGCGACGTGGACTGCGCAGTCTATCGGGAACTGCTCGCTACCTATATTCCTAGTTCTAGCTCCAGGGATTTTCTTGGTCAGTAATTCGTAGGTTCTCCCCCGAGGTGGGTAGTCGCCCATTATGCCGCCCACGACAAGGTAGGTTGGCTCCTTGAAGTCCTGTGGAGATAAGGTGTGAGGCGCCTGGGGGTCTAAAATTAGTAGAGATTTTGATGAAATGCCGAGTTCGGTAACGCTTTCCTCGCGGGGATCTGAGAAACTAGATAATGCTGCCCTCTCATCGGGGTCTTTAACGTTAGTTATTGTTAACGTGTAGGGCCGAGCGAGTTCTGCAGCGTGTTTATATTCAAGGAATAACCACTTGCTAAGGACCGGCTCTAAGTGTTCTATTATCACCCCTAGTAGCGGCATCCTTACGCCTCCTCTTGAGGTACCTGTAACTGGGGATAAAAGTGGATAGCCTGTTAGCCTTTACTAGGTCTAGCCTGCCTACACTCGTGTTCTTAGGCGCCAACTTGACCTCCTCGGGGTTCTCGTAGGCCTTGGACGATATCTCCGCGAGGGCCGAGGCGTAGGCGTCTATAGACTCCTTGGGTTCGGTCTCTGTGAACTCTATCATTAGTGCTTCGTTCACGATTAGGGGGAAGTACATGGTCGGCGCGTGTAGACCCCTATCAAGCAAGGCCTTAGCCACGTCTTCGGCCGTCACCCCCGTATCTCTCGCGAGGGGCTTCGCCGAGACCACGACCTCATGTTTCCTGGGCACGCCCTCAGCGTACGGTATCTCGTAGCCCTTCACTCCCTTCAGCTTCGATATGAAGTAGTTAGTGGCTACCACGGCTTGTGTCGTGACTTCCTTAAGGCCTTCTCCCCCCAAAGCTAGTATGTAGGCGTAAGCCTTGACCAAGGGGATTATGTTGCCATAGTAGACTCTGACCCTCCCTATGCTGTGGGGGATGTCGTAATCCCAGTAGTACTTCTCCCCGTCGAAGGCTATCAGAGGCGTTGGAAGGAAGTTCACAAGTTCCCCCTTAGCTAGCACTACACCCGCGCCCGGCCCGCCTCCCCCGTGAGGAGCTGAGAAGGTCTTGTGTATATTCAGGTGTACTATGTCGAACCCCATATCGCCCGGCCTGGCGTACCCCATTATCCCGTTCAGGTTGGCGCCGTCGTAGTAGAGGAGGCCGCCAGCCTCATGTACTATACGCGCTATATCCAGGATCTCGTATTCGAAGAGCCCGAGGGTGTTAGGATTGGTCAGCATTATGCCAGCGGTCTCATCGGATACGGCGGCCTCTAAGGCCTCTAGGTTCACCCTGCCATCCTTACTTGGAACCGTAATTACCTTAAAACCCGCCATGGCCGCGCTGGCTGGGTTCGTCCCGTGGGCTGAGTCGGGTATTATCATCTCGTCCCTCTCCTCTCCCTTGTACTCGTGGTAGGCCCTTATCATGAGGGCGCCGACGAGTTCCCCGTGTGCGCCGGCCGCCGCTTGGAAAGACCCCCTATCCATACCCGTTATCTCAGCTAGCCACCTCTCTAGCTTGTACAGAGCTTCGAGTAGGCCCTGCACAGTTTCCTCGGGTTGCTCAGGGTGGACGTACGCCAGCTTCCTCACGAGTTCGTTGTCCTCGTTCACCTTAGGGTTGTACTTCATGGTACAAGACCCCAGCGGGTAAGCGCCCAGGTCTACCCCCCAGTTCATCTGGCTGAGCCTTGTGAAGTGCCTCACAACTTCGACCTCGCTCACCTCCGGCAGGTTTGGCGGTTTCCTCCTTAATGCCCCGCTTGGTAGTACGTCTTCCAGCCTTACTCTCACGTCTTCGAAATCGCCTGAGTGAGGAACTGAGAAACCGCATCTACCCTTCCCGCCCAGCTCGAATATTAACGGCTCATCCCAGCGGGCCTGCCTATACATCACTTTACCACCTCCTCCAAGCTCTCGACGAGAAAATCTATGTCCTTCCTCGAGTGAACCTCTGTTACGCATAGGGCGAAGCTCTCCCCCAGCCAGCTGAAATCCCGCGTGACTACGGGGCCTACCAGCACGCCCCTCCGAAGAAGACTGTCCCTAACTTTGCTAGCCTCGGTCTTAAGTGCGCGTACTACGAATTGTTTGAAGAAAGAGGACTTGAGCGCCGGGGCCTCGTATCCGTCCAACTCATTTATCTTGCTAGCCGCGTAGTGAGAACGCGTAATTATCTCCTCTCCCAGCCTCCTGAGCCCGTGGGGGCCTAGGAGGGACAGGTACACAGCCGCGGTAATGGCACAGAGAGCCTCGTTGGTACATATGTTGGACGTCGCCTTCTCCCTCCTAATGTGCTGCTCCCTCGTCTGGAGTATCATAGTGAAGCCTCTCTGAGAGCCATCTAGCGTAGTGGTCATACCTATGAGGCGGCCAGGCATCTGTCTGATCAGCTTCATATCTCCCCTGACAGCGAAAATCCCTAGGAGGGGACCCCCGTAGTTGAGCCCTAGGCCCAAGGGTTGGCCTTCCCCCACGACTATGTCCGCCCCGTAGTCGCCTGGCGGCCTCAACACCCCTAGGGATATCGGGTCTACACCAACTACGAGTAGGGCGTTGCTGGCGTGAGTTATATCAGATATTTCGTCTAGCTGCTCCTCTATGGGCCCCAAGAAGGAGGGGACTTCTACGTAGACGGCGGCAGCCCCGCCAACCTTAGCCTTTAAGTCGTCTAAGTCCATAAGGCCAGTCCTCCTGTTAAAGCCTATCCTCTCCACCTTCACCCCATGAGGCCTGGTAATGGTCTCGACCACCCTTAGGTAGTCCGGGTTCATAGTTCCGGGTACGAGCACCTTACTTCTCCGGGTCACCCTGACAGCCATGAGGAAGGCCTCAGCCAGCGCAGTACTCCCATCGTACATAGAGGCGTTAACGACGTCCATCTCTAGGAGCTCTGCCATCAAGCTCTGGTACTCGAAGAGAGCCTGCAACACACCCTGAGATATTTCGGGTTGATAAGGCGTGTAACTAGTATAGAACTCGCTCCGCGAAATTATAGCTCTAATAGCTACTGGAACGTAGTGGTACGCCAGCCCGCCTGCGAAGCATAACAAGTCCTTACAGGATAGAGTCTTAGAGGCTTTTTCCTCTAAGTCTTCCGCTACCTCAGCCTCACTTAAGGGGTGCCCGGCTCCAACGTTTAGGGGCTTTTTGAGCCTTAACTCCTCGGGTATGTCCGAGAATAGTTCTTCGGGACTTTCTACACCTATGGCTTCTAGCATTTCTTTGAGAATCTTGGGGGTAGAATTAGGCAACCACGGATGAGAGAAACCCAAGCCGCTCCCCGTTAGAAGAATACCCCTCTCCCCTTAATATGCCTGTATATCTAAGCGGGGACAGCTTAAAGCCGAGTTTGTTGGCTGGTTCCTTCTTTCTATGTTTTTCACGGAATATCGTCAATATTACTGCTGAGGAGTTAACATAGGTGTTGGTTTTGGCGTTAGAGGTTGTCAGCGTGGAGAAAGACCCCCTGAAGGAGCTGGCGGATAGGGCTAGGAGAATAGAGGAGTTAAAGAGGAAGATAGAGAGCCTCGTGGAAAGCCTGAGTAAGTCTTACACGGGATCGGAGAGGCTCAGCAAGCTTATCGAGAACTTGCTTAAGACCCAGGCTCCCCCTCCACCCCCACCCAAGAATAAGCTCAGCGACGCGGCTTCAGAACTCGGAGAGTACGAGTACCAGTTGAAACGGTACCTCGAACACTTAACGGAGCACGCTGAGATTCTTCGCAGGCTCTCAGAGCTTGAGGGTATGGTGACTTCGCGGCTTGAGGAAGTCAAGAAATGGGCGGAGAAAATGGAGAACATTAATCCCTACTACGCTTCTCAAGCCAGACGAGTGGTTTCTAAGGCCAAAAGGGTGTTAGACGAGCTACCCCTAGCCAGCCCCAAAGAGTCGCTGGAGAGATTGAACGAAACGTACGGGAACATGGCCCGCGTAGTGAGGATGTGCCAGTCGATATACGCTGGTAAGTTGAAGGAGCTGGAGGGACTCGTAGGCTCTGCTAGGAAGATACTCGGCAAGGCGAGGAGCGTAGCCCGATTAGAGGAGGCCGACGTGATAATGAGGGCTAAAAAGGTGTTAGAGGAGGCTGAGGCCAGGCTGAGCGAGGCGAGGGCTAGGGCTCCTTACGACTCTTTGGACGTGGTAGAGCTGAGAAGGAAGCTGGAGGAGATCCACAAGCAGCTGAGAAATCTAGTCCTTTCCTCCCTCACAGAGGAGGAGACGTCACTCCTAGAGGAGTACGGGAGGCTGGCTAGGGCGTATAAGGGTAAGTATGCCCCGTACCACCTGCTTCTGGAACAGCTCTCACGTGCGACGGGGTTGAAAATAGAGGAGGTCCAGGACAAGCTTTACAGTATGAGCAAGAAAGGTATGATCAAGGTACTCGTAAAGCTGGGTTAAAGTAGTTTTTCCTCGCATTCTTTAAGAGTCTAGCTGAGTTCATAAACATGTGAACAAGAAGAGTTTGATCATTCTAGTAATAGTAGCTGTAGTCGTGGGGCTCGCCGTCCTAGCGCAGCTACTAAGTAAGGAGGAGCTAAACGTATGGAGAGGGAGGGTTATAACATCGCTGAACGATGAATGGCTCTACTATCGGGGTAAAGTCTCCGAGCTGGGCGATAGCCCTCCGATTGAAGGCTTAGAGGAGTGTAGCGTTCCCTGCCTCCTAACTAGCTCTAACTACGAGGGCGCGTGGTTCGTAAGAGTATTCGAGATCCCCAAGCTTGAGGGAAATGCGAAAGTATTCCTAGTCTTCTATGGCGTTAAGTACGCTTCCGAGGTTTACGTAAACGGGGTTCTCGTAGGCTCGAGCAAGGACGGCTTCATCCCCCTGAAGATAGATGTGACTAGGTATGTGGAGCCCGGGAGTAACTCGCTCTGGGTGAAAGTTAGGGATTGGACTAGCGCTTTGTCGAAACCTGTAGACCTTAGCAATCTGGGCAGGCTTGAGAGACCAGCAGATAGGGCTGTGAACTCGTTGCTCTACCCGATAGGCTCGTACTACCAGGTGTACGGTTTGTGGGACGACGTAGAACTCGTGATAGCCCCGCCCTTAAGAGTAGAGGACGTCTTCGTAACTACCAGCTACCGTAACATGACGATTACAGTTGAAGCCACAGTTGCGAACGACCTTGGCAGGGAGGTAGAAGTAACCCTGGAGAACGTAGTCCTAGACCGCGGCGCGGAAGTCCTCGAACTGCCCGAGGTTAGGTTAATATTGAAGCCGCACAGCGCGGAGAGAGTCAGGGTGAGCAGTAGGTGGGCTGACGCCGAACTCTGGAGCCCCTGGAACCCCCACCTCTACACCTTATCCAGCAAGCTAATGATGGATGGCGTAGTGATTGATAACGTAACTACGAGGTTCGGCTTCAGGGAGTTCTGGGTTGAGGACGGCTCGTATTACCTGAATGGCGTGAAGATTACGTTGAGGATGGCGTCTGCCCACCCCCTGGGTTACGACTACGAGACGGCCGTTAAGGTGTACAATGCGCTGAAAGAGGCCTCCATAAACTCTATGAGACTACACGCCCAGCCCTGGAGGAGGTTGTGGTACGACTTAGCCGACGAGAGGGGAGTAATGCTCGTACACGAGAGCGCGTACTGGTGCTTTGGGAGGCAGTACAGGGTGGAGGACCCGGACTTCTGGGAGAACTTCCGCCAGCACCTAAGGGGGCAGGTACTCCTACACAGGAACCACCCCTCGATAGTCATTTGGAGCTTGGAGAACGAGTTGCTGCTTACCGGGGCAGCCTACAGGGAGGGGGTTGAAGCCAGACTCGCCGAGTTAGTGGGCTACGTGAAGAAACTAGACCCCACGCGCCCCGTGATGTTCGAAGGGGACTTCGACCCGGGAGGTGCGGCCGACATAGTCAACCTACACTACCCCCACGAATACGCGCGCCACGACCAGTACCCGAATACGGCCTTCTGGCTACTGAATGAGACTAAGCTGGACTCCTACCCCCGTATAACGTGGAAGTGGGACAGAAAGAAGCCTCTACACATAGGGGAGTTCCTCTGGGTGCCGTTCACGTCGTTCGACGTACCTGCAGCTCTCTACGGCGAGGAATCTTATAAGAACCCGGCCTATTACCACGCCCTGGCTAAGGCCGAGGCTTGGAAGTACCAGATCCCGGCTTACAGGGTTTTAGGGGTCAGCGGGTTCTGCCCGTGGAATATATTTGAGGGTGGTAGGGGGGTTAGGAAGCTGTTCTATGAGGTCGTTAAGGAGACGTACAAACCGGTGAGGTTCTTCCTGCTGAACTACAGCAGGTACGTCTATGGGGGAGCCGAGTTCAGGCTCTCGGTAGCCGTGGTTAACGACCACCACGAAGCCCTTAACTTAACGCTTACTTACCGCTTCACATACCCCGAGGGACGGGAGGAAGGGGACATCAATCTACCGCTTAGGGCTGGAGATAGGGAGATAGTGACGATAAGACTCAAGGCTCCCGAAGTGAGCGGAGTAGTAAAGGCTAAGCTTAACCTGACATTAACCAGTAGAGACAAGACCCTCCACAGCGAGGAAGAGACGTTCTACGTGCACCCGCGCACTAAACCTCTGACGGGAGTTAGAGTGGAGGTATTGAGGGAGGACGTCAAGACTAGGGAGATGTTGGAGAGCTTGGGCGCGGAGGTGAGGGAGGTAGAAAGCCTCGGAGACGCTCACGTGTTAGTCATAGGTAGGGACCTGCTGAAAAACGCCGACCTCGGCGAACTAGTACTATTCGTGGAGAGCGGCGGGCGCGTCCTAATCTTGGAGCAGCGCGAGATACCGACTAACTTCCTAGAAGTGGGGCTGGCCGACCACTACTCCACGATAGCCTTCCCGACTTACAGGAGCCACCCCGCCCTAGAAGGGCTGGGAGAAGAGTCCTTCAGGTTCTGGTTCGGAGACCATGTGGTCTCCTACAGGGATTTACGCCTACCCCTGCTCGGCTCGTCCATACCTCTTGTGCAGTCCGGGTGCGGGTTGAGGTACGCCCAGCTACTCGAAGTGAGGCTGGGTGAGGGTGTTATGATATTCTCCCAACTGGCAATAGCCTCTAAGTACGAGGTAGAGCCCAGGGCAGGCCTAATACTCTCCTGCCTGGTGAAGTACCTGGCTGAATACGAGCCCCTTGAGGTAAGGGTAGGTGTTTACCGGGATACCTCCATGCTGAGAACCCTAGACCTCCTAGGAGTGGAGGCGCCGCTCATAAACGGATCATTGGAGGGCTTCAACTTAGTCCTCGTGAACGGGTCGTCCGCACTACCTCCACCCGAAGAAGCCGTGGAGTTCCTAAAGCTAGGAGGCGTGTTATACGTCTACGGGTTGAGCCGCGGCAATACGGGCTTCTTGAAGGAAATAGCTGATGTAGAGGTTGAGATTACGAGTACGCGTCCCCCCGCCTACTTCCTCGACCACTATCTCGTAGACCCCGTGGGGAGCGAGTTATTGTACTGGCCTACGGAGAAGAGGCTGTATAGGCATGGGCCGAGAATACCTGACCCAGCCGTAACCTCCAGAGTTCTCACCTCTGTCCCCGAAGTCAGAGAACTCGTCGAAATACCCCTGTCTAGCTTCAGGGTGGTCGAGGGCGAACTCGTATTCATACGAGGAACGCAGGTTGAAATGTACACTAACGGCCGGGTCTCCGCGAACATAAGCGCGGAGGAGGGGTACTACGCCGTGGTTATCGAGGCGCGCGGTACGCCGTTCGGAGGGGAGTACCCCGTGATGCAGGTATCGTTAAACGGAGAGTTAGCGTCTTCGTTTACTGTGGGAGGCGAGTGGAGGAATTACACGGTAATAGCCAGACTCGACGGGAGGATCGAGTTATCGATAGCCTTCGTCAACGACGCCTGGGAGCCGGGGGGAGAAGACAGAAACCTATACATCCGTAGGGTGTGGCTCGGGAAAGCTAATCCCTCCAACTTGACCTGCCTAGCCAAGCCGTGCGTGCTGGCAGTCGTACCCGTGGGGCGAGGTCTCGTAGTGATAGACCAGATACCGTGGGCGGAGGAAATACTCAAAGCCAAGTCGGAGAACGTAGATAGGGCTCTGAGACTAGCGTGTAGACTATTAACCGCGCTCGGCGTGCGTCTGAAAACGACCCTACACGCAGTGCTAACCCCCCGGGATTTCGAGGTGACTGCCGCCGTCTACCACGTAGACCGAGTCCTCGCACTCTACAGCGAAGGAGTAGGAACTGCCAGCATCGAAGTCCCCAAGAACGGAGCGTACAAGATTATAGTGGCGGCTAGGGGTGACCCAGCGGCTGGCGAGGCACCTATAATGGAGGTCGCTGTAGATGACGAGACCCTGGGGGACTGTTAGCGTGTGGAGGGCCGGGCTTTACCAGTTCACGGCTAACCTGACCAGGGGTGTGCACACTATCTCTATAGCCTTCACTAACGACTACTACGAGCCCCCTGAGGACAGGAACCTGTACGTGTACTACGTGCTCGTCAGGGAGGCTTAAGGGAAGATTAATCAGCAGACTTACAGGTGTATTCCTGATAGCCTTGCTCGACTTACTCAATAAAGTACTCGTGAGAGTACAGCGGAGAATCGGCGGCATACCTCGGGGCGCCGCCCACCTCTACGATAAGGTGGCCGCGAAGTACTTGGAGCCCTCCTACGACTACGTGGTTGAAGAAGTCGTCTCTAAAGGCGCGCGCAAAATACTAGACGTGGGGTGCGGCCCCGGAAAACTACTCTTAGAAATAGCCGAGGAGACGGACTCCGTGATTCTGGTGGGCCTAGACGTCTCGAAAGCTATGGCCCGCATAGCCCGTAAGAACGCCCTAGGTAAGGGGTTGTATGGCGCCGTGGACTTCGTGGTCGCCGACGCTCACAAGATGCCGCTTCGCGATAACTGCCTGGACTTAATAGTGTCCACGGGTACCCTACATCACATCCGTAACCCACGGGAGGTGTTCTCCGAGTGTACCCGCGTACTCAAGATTGGGTGCGAGGCGTGGATTTACGAGTTCTCTCACGATGCTTCGTGGAGTGAGTGTTCCTCGACCGCTAAACGGCTGGGGAGACTCACGCTGCTGATAAAGGTAGCGGCGTCGCTCCACGGCTTGCCTAGGAAAGTATACAGAGAGGGGTATGTTAAAGAAGAGCTGCTCAAGTCCGGGGTCAGCTACAAAGTCGTGTATGAAGGAGCCGTTACCAAGCTTGTGTTAACCGCGTGACTTACTGCCTCTCCATTTTTAACAGCCATATCTCTACGCCAGCCTTCTTAGCTGCCCTCTTAGCGCTTTCCTCGGCTGATAAGGCTACGACCACCACCCTCCTGACCTCCTGTCCTGTGTAGTCCTGATAGGCCTGGGCTAGACTTAGGGCTTGGGCTATGGCGTTCATAGTGGCCTTCTCCTCTACCTCGACGAGCACTACTGACCCGTCTCCCTCCTCCAGAACTAAGTCCATCTCCGCCCGTACCCCCTCGGGTAATTCCACAGTTTCCTTCACAGACCTGACCCTTGTGCAGCCGAGCAGGTCGGGGTGGTGTGCTACGAGTATCAGGAGGGGCTCCTCGTAGAGGTAGTACTGGGGGGCTTTCTGAAGCGCTATCCTCACCCCCTCTATCGGGTCTACGTACCTCTTGCCCAGCATCTTCGGGTAAACGTCTACAAGCCTCTCCTTCTCGTAGACCAGCAGTATACAGGTGTTCTTAACGTTAAGCCTGCCACTCCTAGTCAGAGGTAATGGCTTACCCTTCCCGTACCTAATCCTCCCCCTCACCTGCGGTGGAAGCGCCCTTATCTCCTTAACCACCTCCTCCTCGTCTATCTGGCTTAGGCCGACTGTCACGTACCTGGCGTTAAACCTGGAGAGTTCGGCTAGAACCCTCCTGTAGTCGGGGCCCCTTATCAAGACGAAGCTAACCACAGTTCCACCACACAGCTAG
>Ga0190367_1002255_pt1 | contig 10027 bp, 12 predicted proteins | sample 4872181011_MG_FD_171838 | JGI IMG/M metagenome (GOLD analysis project Ga0190367, IMG submission 171838) | Hydrothermal vent microbial mat bacterial communities from Southern Trench, Guaymas Basin, Mexico - 4872-18-10-11_MG | ecosystem: Environmental > Aquatic > Marine > Hydrothermal vents >... | reverse complement strand
CAACTATAGTTCTTGTAGATGTTGGAATAGAAAATTCATCACAAGCAATTTTTAAATAATCTTGAGCTTGAGCCCATTGCAAAAGTTTATAAATAAAATTTTGTTTACCTTCACCATAAACCCAGCTAACTCTAAAAATTAAATATCTATCAGTTTCTTCTTTAAGAAAAATCTCCCCAAGATATTTGCTTTTAGCATATTCACTCAAAGGATTAGGAATATCTTCTTCTGTGTAAAGAGTTTCTTTTTTTCCATCAAACACATAATCTGTGCTATAATGGATTAAAAAAGTATTATATTCTTGACAAGCAAAAGCTAAATTTTTTGGTCCTATGGCATTGGTTTTATAAGCTATTTCTTTTTCTTCTTCAGCTCTATCTACCAAATTATAGGCTGAACAATTAATTACTACATCAGGTTTATATTCTTCAAAAACTTGCAAAACTTGTTTTAAATTACTTATATCTAATTTATCTCGAGGAAGAGCTAAAAATTTCTTATTTTCTCTTTGTAGTTTTTTAACAAACTCTTGTCCAAGCTGCCCTTTAGCACCAGTAATTAAAATTTTCATTTCTAAAAACTTGCTCTCTTTTCTGATGAGATTATTGAAGTGGAAAAACTAATTTCTTCAAGTTGTACAAACTGGGAGGCATCTAATATTTCTAACTCAAGTGGTTTCCCTTCTTTATCTAAATGAAGTATTACCCCTTCTTTAAGATCTATTGAATCTTCAGGAGTTCCATCTTTTAAAGTAATAATTAAAATATCACTATCCTTTGAATATTTTATTTTCATATATATTCCCTCCCTTAAAATAACGATCTTTATATGGAAAATATACAGTTACTAATACTGGAATATTATTTTCATACTCATATACAGCTCTTACAATATGGTTTTCATATCTACGATGAGCAATAAATCTTTTATTATGACCTACTAAAACTTCTTCCGGAAAGAGTAAAGTTTCTATAATCATCGTTTCTTTTAATTTCCATTTTTTTATTCGTTCAATTGCGTGAAATGTAAATAAAATTTTAATAAGCCTCCCTTTGAACTTTATCTTATATAATATACCCTTTCCATGAATTTCCTCTTTTATTATTTTTAATTTCACTTATAAACTTTTTTCCAATATTCTTTAAGTTCTTCTACTTTTTTAAACAACCAATCTCTATGCTCTAAATACCATTTTACAGTTTTTTCAAGGCCTTTTTCAAACTTAGTTTTTGGTTTCCATCCGCATTCTTTTACAATTTTGCTAAAATCCATACTATAACGAAAGTCATGTCCTGGTCTATCTTTAACAAATTTTATCAAATCATCTGGCTTTTTCAAAAGCTCAAGAATAGCTTTTACCACTTCTATATTTTTTTTCTCTTCTCCGCTTGCTACATTATATATTTCTCCTGGTTTCCCTTTTTCTATAATAGCAAAAATAGCTTCTGCACAATCTTTTACATATAACCATTCTCTTACATTGGATCCGTCTCCATAAACAGGAATATCTTCATTTTGTAAAGCTTTTGCAATAACAACAGGTATAAGTTTTTCAGGATATTGCCAAGGACCATAATTATTACTTGGTCTTATTGTAATAACAGGAACTCCATAAGTTCTAAAATAAGCTCTTCCAAGCATATCTGCACTTGCTTTAGAAACTGAATAAGGAGAATTAGGCTTAAGAGGAGATTCTTCTATAAATTTTCCTGTTTCTTTAAGCTCTCCGTAAACCTCGTCTGTAGAAATATTAATAAAAAGTTTAATATCGTGCTTTTTTGATGTTTCAAGCAAAATATAAGTGCCAAAAATATTAGAATTTAAAAAGTCTGTAGGATTAAGGATGCTTCTATCAACATGAGATTCTGCTGCAAAATGAACTATAATATCAGGTTTTTCTTTATCAAAAATGTATTCTATAAATTCAGAATTAGTAATATCTGCTTTATAAAAAGTAATAAAATCTAATACTTCTTTAAGCCTTTCCAAATCTCCTGCATAACTGAGTTTATCAACCGCTATAACCTGATAGTCATTTTTAACTGCTTGTCTTACAAATTCACTTCCTATAAAACCTGCTCCACCTGTAACAAGTAATTTCATAAGTTTAATATATTTTAATATTCAAAATTATTTTCTGCATCCTTTAAATTTGGTAGATTTGCATCCTTGAGAGAAAGGATAGGATTTTTTATAGGCCAGTGTATTGCAAGTTCAGGATCATTCCAAATAATTCCTCTATCATATTGAGGAGCATACTCTTTAGTGCATTTATAAATAACTTCTGCGTCTTCTAATGCAACAAAACCATGAGCAAAACCTGGTGGTATCCAGAGCATAAGCTTATTTTCTTCAGAAAGTTCAACTCCTACCCATTTTCTATACCAAGGAGACCCTTTTCTTATATCCACAGCTACATCCCAAATTTTTCCTTTTATACATCTTACAAGTTTTCCTTGTTCCATTGGTTTAAGTTGATAATGGAGCCCTCGTAAAACTCCCTTTCGAGATTTAGAATGATTATCTTGAACAAATTCATAAGAGATATTATTAGCTTTAAAATCTGAGGCTTTGAAAGTTTCTATAAAAAATCCTCTTTCATCTGTAAAAACAACAGGTTCAATGAGGATTACGTCTGGAATTTCAAGTTTTTTAAATTTAAAAGGCATTGATCTTAAGCTTCTTTAGCTAATTTTATCAAATATTTTCCATATTCAGTCTTTTTAAGAGGTTCAGCAAGTTTTAGAAGATCTCTTCTTGTTATCCATTTGTTCCGATAAGCTATTTCTTCAATACAGCCTATCATTAATCCTGTTTTCTTTTCAATAGTAGCAACAAACTCTCCTGCTTCTAAGAAACTATCATGTGTTCCTGCATCAAACCATGCAAAACCTCTTCCAAGAAGTTTAACCTTTAATTTTCCTCTTTTTAAATATTCTTTATTAACAGAAGTTATTTCAAGCTCTCCTCTTCGAGAAGGTTTTATATTTTTTGCAAATTCAATAGCCTTTTTATCATAAAAATACATTCCAACTACTGCCCAATTAGATCTTGGTTTTTTTGGTTTTTCTTCTAAAGAAATTACTTTTCCTTTTTCGTCAAATTCCACAACTCCAAATCTTTCAGGATCAGGAACATAATATCCAAATATATAGGCTCCTCCGTTTTTTTCTATTTCATTTTTAGCAGACTCCATTATTTTAGGTAAATCGTGTCCAAAGAAAATATTATCTCCTAATAGATAAAGAATACAATCATTTTTAATGAATGGTTCTGCAAGAATTAATCCTTCTGCAAGACCTCTTGGCTTTTTCTGAATAACCCAATTTATCTTCATTCCAAGTTTTTCTCCGTGATTGAAAATTTTTTTATAAAAAGGTTCATCTTCTGGATTTATTACAAAAATAAACTCTCTAATTTTAAGAAGCATAGCCAAAGATAGAGGATAATAAATCATAGGTTTGTTATAGATAGGAAGAAGATGCTTATTTATAATTTGAGTTACTGGATAAAGCCTTGTTCCGGACCCTCCTGCAAGAATAATTGCTTTCATAATTTTTTAAATAAAAAACTTTCTAATTTTTACAATTTTAACATATTAAAACTTATAACTCAACTAATTTTTATTTTGTAAGCTTTTATTATAATTCTTAATTTCTGAAAAGCACCTTTAAAATTAAAAATAAAAATTATGAAAAAAAATCTATTTGGATTATTATAGCAATTTATATTTTTTTAATTTATTCAACTTTACCAGTAATATGACCTATATTAAATTTTTTGTATGCATTTCTTGAACAGAAATTTTTAACTATTATTCTATCCTATTTATTTTTTAATTAAGAAGAAAAACTAAAAATATCATTTTTTTATTAATTTTTCTTTTTTTTGATTTTTTTAATAATTCGAATTGAAAAACCAGCAGAGAGAATTCACTTTTTAGAATATGATATTCTTGGGTTTTTATTTTTAAAGTAACAGGGAAGGGAACAAAACAAAATATTTTTACTATAATTTTATTAGTTATAATAGCAGTTATTGATGAATTAATTCAATATATATTGCCTAATAGAGTTGGTGATATAAGAGATGTTATTATGAATATAACAGAAGGTATTATTGGGTTATGGTTAGGAAAATCTTGGTATCAATCTTGACATTTGTTCTTTTACCTTTAGCTGTTTTTTTACCGGAACTTTTAAAGATTTTTCGGGACTGTCCATTCATTTGTGTAAATTTTAAAAAGCTTATTAAAGCTCTTTCTTCTTTATTATTTTCAACTTCTAAAATAACCCGCATGATTTTCTTCTTTTTTATCTCTTAAGTTTAAAATTTTTTACTATCTTCATTTTAGTATGTTCTTCAAACTTTTCTGAGGGCACGAATAACCAGCTGAAAGGCGCTCTGCGCCTTTTATCAGTCCGAGTTAATTTGCATGGTTATATATCTTTTGGTAAAGAATTATTTCTTTTTTGTGACTGCATTGTAAACTATGGCGATTACTAACCCACCTATCGCACCGTCGATGAATCCCCATATGGCTCCAATGATACCGCCTAAAAAACTTGAATTGAATCCAATATAAACTGAGGACATTACCTCAACGAATTTTGTACACCAGCCAAATATGGAGACCCAACCAGCAAACAACATGTAAATTGCCCATGAGGTACCAAGTCCAACAGCTAATCCTTTTACACTTAATTTTTCCATTTTTTTCCTCCCTATTTTTTAAATTTTCATATAACGCCTAAATTTAGCAGCGGCATTTACGCCGTCTGCTGGAATGATTTGTTAGATATTTAGTATTTTTTTTCAATCTCTCTTTTACCCGAACAACATAAAATTTTTTTTAATTCACTTAATCTTTTTTCTTACTCTTTTACTATCTATTTGCTCTTAACTAAAAAATTAATGATATAGATAAAAAGCAGTCCATTTTTTTAAGGAAGATTCTATTTTTGAAGTATAAAAAAACCGAAGGGCTAAAATATTTGAAATAAAAGGAATTATTAAAGAAATTTCCGAAATAAGTTGTGATATTAACAATATAGGACGAAAGCTAAATTGTTCATGGCCATTAGTCTGTGGTGTTTCCGCAAGATATATCTTCATTTTTAATTCTCTCTTCAAAATTTAAGAAATCAATATCAAAAATTTCATTCCATATTTTAAATTCTTTTTGAAGTTTTAAAGATTTTTTATAAATTTTTAAAGATTCTTTTAAAACTTTTTCTTGGTTTTATTTATTTGCAAAGTAATTTTATTAAGCTCTTTTTGAATTTCTTCAGATAACATCATTATTTGCTTCTTCTTTTTTATTTGTAATTATTATTTTAGATTTAATTTTTTATTTTTTCAATCTAACGTCAAACACAACCCATCCATCCTTTTGGAGAGGTTTTTATTACTTTATTGTAATTTAAACTGAGAACTTTACTCATAAAGTTAACTCAATTATTTCGACTTTTTTCTACAAAAGGAATTAAATCATCTTCTACTGGTTCAAGATATAACTCTATTGCTTCTTTGATGTTTTTAATAGCCTTTTCTACAAGTATTACCTTCACTAATACACCCTGGCAAACTCAGAACATATACAGTATATCCACCATTTTCAAGAATTTTCCAATCTAACAGGTAAGCTCAGCGGCGGACAGATAGTCTCTCCTCTGGAGGGTTTGTTAAATATATTTCCACTCTTTAAATTTCGATTCCAGATCTTTACGATTTTTAAAAGCTAAGAAATAAAGATATTCAGGAGCTAAATCTGCTCCATTTTCCCATACAATAGTTCCTAATTCTTCATCTACTTTAAATTTTATAAAATTTTTTTTATCTTTTAAACTCTCAAAAATTTTACCTTTTAAAGTGTCAAATAAATCTACAACTCCTTCGCTTCCATCACTAAAAGTTACTTTTAGTTTATAATCTCCGATATATTTGGCTTTTTTTATTTTTATAAACATACTCTTACTCCAAAGGTGGTATAGGATCAGAAGGCTCTCCTTTCTGCATTTTTCCCAATTTTTTAATAACTCCTCTTTATGTAATTCATACCACTCTAAAACTAATCGTAAAGCTCTTTTGGGAAACTTTCCTTCTACAACTCCAGAGTTAATATCTACAGTAATTTCATATTAACCATATTTAGCGTGAAAGTGGGGTGGTAAGTGATCTTTGTAATACATCATAATAAGAATTCCAAGAGATCTGCTTATTACTGGCATACTTGATTTAAATTATTTTAGAATGTTTTTAAAATTTTTCAATCTAACGGCTAAGCTCAGCAGTGGGTGGGAAGGTCGTCTGCTGGAGAGGTTGTTAAAAATTAGTGGTATGTTCTTCTTGGTAAAAGTGCTGTCAATCGTCCCAATGTAGTGATGCTACTTGTTAGCATTAATCACAAGCTCCTTCCGTGCATTCTGACCATAAGGCTATATACCATCATAATTCAAAAATCAAGACCTAACCGCAGCTACTTTATTCAATTCCTTGTAAATCCTTTACAACAACCACATCTGTAAATTTTTTAAAATCTTTTAAATTTTCTGTGTAAAGAATTGATATTCCATTTTCTAACATAGTAGCTATTATTACGACATCCCAAAAATTTGCACCTTTTATACCTTTCTTAGAAGAAAGGATGAGGCTTTTTCTCAAAGCAAGTTCTGTGACAGGAAGGACAATGAATATGCCAGAGGATAACATTTGTTCAATTTCTTCCTTTGCTTCTTCTGGAGTTAATGGTGCTTCTATACCTTCAAAAATTCGTGTAAGAGAAACATAAAACTCACCCACAATCTGAGTTGAAATAAATCCCTGAAGTTCCTTTCTCTTGATTTTCTCTATCAGCCGAAGAGCCTTTTTATGATTTGTCCTTGTTGTATCAATTGAAGAAACAAGAACATTTGTATCCAAAAATATCTTATTCATAAAGGTCTTTTCTTGTAAATTCTCTTATCCCTAAAGCCCTTGGTCTTGGCCATTGTGTAGTTTTCTTTTGAATCCCTATTGTCTCTTGGAGCGCTCTTCTAATCAATTCTGTAACCGTGATATTCTTTCTTTTTGCCTCCTCTACCAAAGCAATTTTCTCTTTTAGGGGAATTCGTATAGTAATGGTAACCTTCGGTTCTATCTCTTCGTTAATTTTTGCTCTTGTTTTCATTTTTTTACCTCCAAATTTGCACTTTTAGTATAATACAATTTTGCACAAAAATCAAGCTTTTAAATCTATAAAAATATAAAAAAATAGAGATCAAGTCTTGAATTGTAAATTTTGTCCTTGTTTCTTTATTTTATTTTTGCCTTACTTACTTCCTCTTAATTTAATGTGATAAAGCTGCTCTATGGTATCCTTGAGGGCTTAGTCATGGAACCAAATACCATAAATAAATCAAGACCCTTAACTGTTAACCTGAAACTTTTTATCTTTTTTATCTAATTTTATACAAGAAATGGATTGATTATCAATTTTTGCTATTTTCATTATCTCTTCCATAAATATCGTCGAAACGTACTATATCATCTTCTTCTAAATATTCTCCACTTTGCACTTCAATAATTTCAAGAGGGATTTTCTCAGGATTTTCAAGACGATGTAAGGTGGTTGGAGGAACAAACACAGATTCATTTTCATGCAAAAAGCTCTCTTTATTTCCGATAGTTACCTTAGCTGTTCCTTTTACTACGATCCAGTGTTCTGAGCGATGATAATGCATCTGTAAGCTGAGTTTAGCACCTGGATTTACTACAACTTTTTTTATCTTGTATCTTGGTCCTTCTTCTAAAACTGTATAACTTCCCCATGGTCTAAAAACTGTTTTATGTTCAAGCACACTCGGATGTTTATTTTTTTTAAGTAAGTTTACAATATCTCTTACTTTTTGGGACATGTCTTTTTTAATGATTAAAATAGCATCATCTGTATCAATAATTGCTAAATCTTCTACCCCGCAAGCTACAACAAGTCTTTTATTGCTAAGTATGAGAGAATTTTTAGTATCTATAGAAATAATTTCTCCGATTTTTACATTTTGAGCTTCATCTTTATCCAAGGCTTCATAAACTGCATTCCACGAGCCAATATCATTCCAGTAAATATCAAGTGGTAAAACTACAGCTTTATTTGTTTTTTCCATTACTGCATAATCTATAGAAATTTCAGGAAGTTTTGAAAAATTTTTAACTGTTTCTTCAAAATTTAAATCAAAAATTTTAGCAATTTCAGGCTCAAATTTAGCAAATTCTTCCTTCATAGTTTTTATACTAAAACAAAACATTCCTGAATTCCAAAAGTAATTTCCTTCAGAAAGATATTTTTTAGCGATCTTTAAATCTGGCTTTTCTGTAAATTTTTCAACAAGAAATGCACCTAAATCCAAAAGTTCATCATTTTGTTTATCATTTTTAGCTTTAATATAACCATATCCTGTTTCTGGTTTATCGGGTTTTATTCCAAAAGTAACTATGTAGCCTTTTTTAGCCAATATTTCTGCTTTTTTAAGATATTTTAAGAATTCATCTTCGGGTTTTATAATGTGGTCTGAAGGTGACACAAAAAGAACATCTTCTTGACTTACTTTTAATTTTTCCAAAGCAAACTTCATAGCCAGTGCGATAGCAGGAGCAGTATTTTTTATATCGGGCTCAAGAATAATATTTTTTTCAGGAATATTAAAGCTTGAATTTTTAAGTTCTGCAAAAACTAAAAATTTGTAATCTTTATTGGTCATAATAATTATATCTTCAGAGCTAACTACTTTTAGAAATCTTTCTACTGTTTTTTGAAGAAGTGATTTATTTTCATTTAATTTTAAAAACTGTTTAGGAAAGGATTTTCTTGAAAGAGGCCAGAGCCTTGTTCCAGAGCCTCCTGCAAGAATAACAAATTTCATCTTTTATCCTCCAAAAGTTTATTGTAAATTTTTAAAATCTTTAAAATTTCTTTTTCAACAGTAAATTCTTCTTCAAACCTTTTTAAAGCATTTTTAGACATTTTAATATAAATTTCTGGATTTTCACAAATAAATCTGATTGCATCTGCTAAAGCTTTAGGATTTTTGGGTTCTACATTTAAACCTGTAACACCATTTTGATTCACCCAACTAACTCCTGAACCTTTTATATTTGTAGCAACTACAGGTTTTCCAAAACTCATAGCTTCAACTATTACCAGTCCAAAAGCTTCTGATTTTTCAATAGACGGAAGACAAAATAAATCACACGCTTTATAATAACTTCCTAAATGAGTTTGAGGAATTTTACCTATAAGAAAAACCTTGTTTAAAAGGTTATTGTTCATTATCAATTTTTCATATTTTTTTCTTAATTCTCCATCTCCACCTATAACTATAATATAGTCATCTGGTAAATATTTAGATGATTCTATAAGATATTCAAAACCTTTATAGTATATAAATCTACCAAGAGAAAAAATAATTTTTTTGTTTTCAAACTTTTTCTTAATTTCTTTTATTTTTTCTTCATTTATTTTTAGGTTCTCTTTTTTAATACCATAAGGTATAGGGACACATTTATTTTTGAATTTTTTTAATTGTTCTGATTCCTCTATATATTTCGTTGATGAACCTATAATTACATCTGCTTTTTTTAACATCCAGTTAAGTAAAGGTCTGTAAAATTTCAATGCAAATTTTTGCCTAATAATATCACTATGCCAGTGTATCACTATTTTCTGCTTTTTAGGATTTACAAGAAATAGAGCAAAATTTGCCATAGGATCTGGATGATGAAGATGAATTATATCATAATTATCAATTATTTCTTTAAGTTTAAAAATCATCTGAGGAGTTATTGAGGTTGAGGCAATTTTCCCATAGCTCTTTGTTCTGTAAACTATATATTTATAACTTCCTCTGTCTATTATTTCTTTTTTATATTCACGCTTACTGTTAGAACAAAGCACATCACATTTTATCCCTTTTTTGTTTAATTCTTCTGTTATATTATAAATTGCGGTTTCTATTCCTCCAACATCAGGAGGATAAAATTTACCGAATTGAAG
>Ga0190367_1002254_pt1 | contig 10029 bp, 11 predicted proteins | sample 4872181011_MG_FD_171838 | JGI IMG/M metagenome (GOLD analysis project Ga0190367, IMG submission 171838) | Hydrothermal vent microbial mat bacterial communities from Southern Trench, Guaymas Basin, Mexico - 4872-18-10-11_MG | ecosystem: Environmental > Aquatic > Marine > Hydrothermal vents >... | reverse complement strand
AAGTCTATAAGAGCACCCATGGAGATAGAATATGAGGTGTAGATTTTGAGCGTAATTCCTCGAAGAGAGTTAATTGTCTTCGCTGGGGATAAAGGGGTGGGAAAGACTACGCTTATTAAAGCCCTCTTCCCCAAAGTGGAGGTGGATTACAGCGAGCCGTCTTTTTTTAGAGATTATGAAGTGGGGGGAGGCGTCTACGCTAGAGAAGTTAGGGGGGATCCCAGCGTAATAGAGGTTTTGACGCACAGCGTGAAGGCGTGGAGGATTCGGACAGCGCTTTTGGTTTTCGATCTTTCGAACAGGAGTAGCGTTTTCAACTTGGGCAGGTGGCACTCCCTAATACCTACAGGAGTAAAAACTGTCCTAGTCGGCAACAAAGCCGACTTAGCCGAGAGGAATATTAGCGACGAGGAGGTCGACACTATATCTAGGAGGATAGGAGCAAGGTATTTTATAGTCTCTGCGAAAACCGGCAAGGGCGTGGATGAGCTAGCTAGAGAATTAGCAATACCGGTCGAGAAAGAAGCTGTGAGAAAGGTTGTGGGAAAGGAAGTAGGGAAGAAAGCCCAGCCTCCGGCCCCTAGAGTTATACGCAAAGACTATCTACCTATACCTCACGACTTTAAGCCCTCTTTGGATGGACTATCAGATATTGAAATAAAAATTTTAGAGCTTGTAGATGGTAGTAGAAAAGCAAGCGAGATAGCCGAAATTTTGAATCTGGACGCGCATTCATTGCTAATTTTCCTTAAGAGGTTGCACGCTAAGGGTAAAATAAAGGATTTACAGGTATTAATAGGGTAGATCGTTATGAAGGAGTTCTTGGCTAAGATGTTGGCTAGGGCTAGAAAGCACATAGGCACAGAGACGGTAAACGTGTTCACAGTTAGGAGTCTCTACCTATCGTCCCTCACCGAGTTAATAGATCTCGTCGGCTTTGAAATGGCGATTAAAAAAATCTTCGCATGGGGTTTCTCGATGGGTCATGAGTATATGCTTACTTTAGTAAAAGATATTGAGAAGTTAAAGCCTTTCGAAGAGACGGAGATTATAGCTAAGATAGCTTGGTATATGTTCGCGGGCCGCTTCCCTACGGGTACGGATTCTAGGTGGGAGGTTTGGGATGGATATAGGGTATTTATAGCTAGGTTCTGGGACGATGAATGTCCCTGGTGTAAAGGGGTTAGGCTGCCAGTTAAAAAAACTATTTGCGCCTACCCCGCGGGAGCTTATGAAGGAGCTTATCAGACTAGTCAGGTAATACTTTACACGGCTAAGAAATTAGATACTGAGAGATTCGCTATAGTTAGGGAGGTTAAGTGTAGAGCCGCCGGAGATGATACTTGCGAATTCTGGATTGTGGATTTTCCGCGTGAGAGAGAAGAAGTTTTAATGAAGTTGTTCGCGAAAGCTAAGGAGAAATATCCTGAGCTCTTTAAAGTTATAGAGCCTGAGTATTCTTTGGAAATTAGAAAGAAGATTCTCTAAAATCTACAACATTTTTTCTTAGGCGATAATATTAGAGATATAAGGTATACAGCGGCAGCTAAAACCCCTATCGTGGGGCTTGTCGGCAAGTTGTAGAGCATAGATATGAAAACTCCTAGAATAGAAGATGTCAACGCGAAAACCACAGACAATATGACCATCTTCTCTAAACTGTGGGAGAACTCTAGAGCCGCTGCGGCTGGAGCTACTAGGAAAACTACGGCTAGTATCGATCCCACAACTTTAAGCTCTACAACAGTCGTCACGGCTATAAGCATGATCATTAAATAGTGGAATAGCCTCGTGTTAACTCCCATAGCTTCCGCCGCTTCTCTGTCGAAAGTTACGAATTTAAACTCTTTATAGAATAGGAGTATCAGTGTTAGAGAGGAGAAAGCGAAAACTCCTAAGAGGAGGAGCTCGTCGTCCGTCACTCCTAGCACTTCCCCTATCAGGTACGAATACGCTACGACTGTGTATTCTCTAGTTAGGGACAGCATGAGAGCCGCTATAGCCGCTGAAAAACCGAAAGTAACGCCAAGTACTATATCCATTTTCTCCCCTCCCATCTCTCCGCTGTAAGCGGCCATTAGGGCAAATAAGACACTTAGGATAGCCGCCCCTATTGTAGGCTCAATACCGAAGAAGAAAGCTATGAGAGCTCCGGCTAAGCTTGCGTGTGCTATGGCGGCGCCCATTGTAGAAAGGTTCCTTAATACTGTGAAAGAGCCAACGACTGCTGAGAGAACTGCGGCTAAAGTAGAAGCTAGTAAAGCTTTAATCATGAAACTATATGTGAAAATCTCTAACATGAACGCTCCCCCGACCAACCTCATAACGCATAGGTTTTCGATTTGAAAAATTAGGCATGGGCATCGCCTCCTATGACATAGCAGGTCTCGCCTATTCTTACTATCTCTACTTTGCGTCCGTACAGACTGTAGAGCTTATCCGGTTCTATCTGTTCTAGAGGTTTACCAAATCCTATCACTTTTCTATTAAGTAGGAGCAAGTAGTCTGTCACTTCCATTATAGGGTTTATATCGTGAGTCACCATTACCACCCCCACCCCCTCATCTACTGTTTCTCTAAGAGTTTTCAGTATGATTTCTTGAGACGCGGCGTCTACCCCGGATAGAGGCTCGTCTAGTAGTAATAGGCGGGGCTCCGACGCTAAAGCCCTCGCTATTAGAACTCTCTGTTGCTGACCTCCTGAGAGGTGGGAAAATGGCCAATCCCAATACTCCTCTAGATTAACTTTTCTTAATGCTTCTCTAGCTTTTTCATAATCCTCTCTTCCAAGCCCAAAGCCAGGGTTTACCTTGGGAACCCTGCCCATGAGTACTACGTCCCTAACCAGCACGGGAATGGAAGGGTCTATTCTCTCCCTCTGGGGAACATAGCCTGCTAATCTCCTCACCTTACGCCAATTTTTCAAAACATCTAATCCTAAAACTACTACTCTACCCTCTATCGGTCTTATAAGCCCCAGCAGTGTTCTTAGCAAAGTGGTTTTACCGGCGCCGTTAGGTCCTATAACTGTGAGAAATGAAGGTTCTTCAACTCTAAAAGTTACTTTCTCTAAGGCTATCCTATTATCGTAGGCTACGGTCACGTTCTCTAAGTCTATTAGGGGCTTCATCTTCCTCTCACCAGTATGGCCGTCTCAATTATAGAGAGAAGGAATAAGATGGTTAACGAGGTAAGCAGAGTTGTCTGAGAGAACCGAACTTGTTGCGCCGTTATCGAGCCCTTGCTCCTAGCGGCTTCTATAGCCGACGTTATGGACGCCACTGTGTACTTTATATGCTCTGTATAGCTATCTCCGCCGCTAAACATTGCACCATAGACGTACACGAGGGCTACTCCCGTGTCTTTAGATATAGCCGCTGCTATCCTACCTTCGTCTCCTATTTTCTGCGTCGCCAGAACTATGATTACCCGAACGTTTTCCTTTTTAATTTGCTCCTCTATCTCGGCTATCTCTGAGGGAGACGGCGTCTTGCCTTCTCCTTTAATTAAAACTCCGACAATTTCCAGCTCCATCGCCTCAGCTAGAGGGACGAAATGGGCCCCCGCTAAAACTACTTTCTCTCCCTTAACGCCGGAGGCTGTCGTGTACTCATCTATCCACTCCACTAGGCTCTCTATTTTATTTTTAAACTCTTCAAGTTTCTGTGCGTAGTAGAGCCTGCCTCCCGGATCCATGCTTACTAGGGCTTCGTATATTTTCTCGGCCACTTTGGCGGCGTTCTCAGGGTATAGCCATAGGTAGTGGGGATTGCCGTCTCTAATGTATATTCCCGCCTCTAGCCAGTCGTTCCAAGACAGCCTAATCCTGCCTGGGTTCTCTGGTAGGCTCCCTAAGAACGCCTCTTTGCCAACGGAAATAAACAAGTCGCAGTTTTTGACTAGATTCACGTCCTCTGGCTTTAAGGCATATTGATGAGGATCGCTTCCTGGAGGAACCAAATAGTAGACTTCTACTCTCTCTCCACCTACCTCCCTAGCTATCGCAGCTAATGGAGGGATAGTCGCGACTATTATAACTTTACCCGATTGAGAATAAACCATACTAGTTAAGGGTAAGAGGAGTATTAAGAGGAACAGTAACGCTGAAATTATTTTCACTCCTCCTCACCCCCATGGGGTATATGAGGGATATTGCGTCCATGGGGGCAGAAGGAGGGATGCCCCATGAGCGTGCACATCCTGCTTACAACTTCCTCGGGTACATAAGCGTCGAAGCGGGATGCACACTCGCAGGCTTCATCAGGAGTGAAACATAGAAAGCGGCAGAGGTAAGTTTCCAGTATTCTGTGTTTCCAGAGAAACTTATGGTATACCTTCTTCCCTTCCTCCGTTAGCTTATATCCTCTCCCGGGAAACCTAGCGACTAGTCCTAAAGCTTCTAACTCCTTCATAGCTTTGCGTGCCGATGGTAGTTTTACGCCTAGGCGTTCAGCTATCCTATATAACCTGGCTATGCCTTCGCCTTCCTCCGCGTAGACTGCTGCTAGATATTCAAAATCTCGTCTAGTTAAGTTCAATTTGCCACCAAAGGATTAGATATAGGCTAATTTTATAAAGGTTTCGAAACGTCATTTTGAAATAATTAGGTTTAATCTAGCTCCTAAGGTGTAGCTTGAAGGACTTTCAATAAGGTGAATTACTAGATTAGGTTCATGAGCTCACAGACTGATTCTATATCTAGACCCACTACGACGCATTTGATGAAGGGATACTTTTTCTTTACCCTATTTATCATTTCTGGATTATCGTCTATGAAGTAGACTTCTTCTATGTCGTCTTCTTTTTTGAAGAAGTTTAGTATCTTCTCTACCATTTTCTCTTTTTCCGGATGCGGCTCTATAACTATGTAATCGAAAAACTCAGTTAATCTTAGAGTTTTTAGAGCTTCCATTGCTGTGGAAGTTATGTTCCAACTTGCTATGGAGAGCTTGTAGCCGCTATTTTTCAATTTTTTAAGTAGGTTTCTAACGCACGGGTAAAGTCTTAGCTTATCGTTTTTCGAATCCATTATCGTGTCTCTATCTAGTGACTGGAAGGGCGGCTCCATAGCAGAAACATCGGGATGGTCCCAAAGTGTGAGATCTAAATCGAAAACTATAATTTTAGCCATACCTTAAACCTCTCTTAATAGCCTAGCTACCCTTTCTCTTTTATCAATTTTACTTCCGCGACATACTTAAATATCTCCGTCTTGCCGCTTTACTATATAACTGCTTTTTCTTTGTTTAACGATTCATAGAAGGATATATGAGAGTGGAACTAGTTAAATTCTTTAATCGTGCTCGCGGGTTTTGGTACCGAATTTAATAAGATTGGGAAGATATAACACGATAAAGGCCGCTAAAGGGAAAATTGCAGACACCGCTATGGATAAGTTTAGGCTTAATGAGTCAGCTATAAAACCACTTATAGACGCGGGGAACACTGCAAAGCTTGTAGCCACTATGTAAGCTCCCATATTTTCCGCCTCGAAACCCTTCTCAGAGAAGTAGTAGGCAGCTGCTGCTTGACTAGCCCAGAATATAGGCCATACAGGTATTACGTATAATACCGTGTATATAACTGGGTCGTCTACCACACTGAAGAGTATGAAGAGAGCTGCGTAAGAGAGTAGACTTAGCAATAGAGGTGTTTTAGCTCCATACTTTTCTACAATTTTGGTAGCGGCATAGGAAGAGATTACGGCTAGTAGGCCTACTCCTAGCCCGAAAACAGCACTGTATTTTTCGACTGATTCACCTAACAAGAGGAATAGCTTAATTTTCAATAGTTCAGAATTCCAGTAAGCCCCTACCCAAGCTAAGAATATTGCTAGGAGAAAGAGCTTAAATCCAGGTTTAGCTCTAAGTTTTAAACTGAAGGATTCTTTAATTTTAAGCGTTAGAGGCTTCGCTTTATCTGGCACAATTTCTTCCCTGTAGAACAGGCTGAAAATAGCTATTGAGAGCAGGGAGGTGGCTGCGGCTAGCAGGTATATACCAGTTTGCCCGTATACAGCGTGGAGAGGTCCTATGATTAAAGCTCCTAAAGTCCAGCCTATATTTCCAGCTAGTTGGGAGTATCCGTATGCTGAGCCCTCGCCCGCTTCCCCTAGAGCTGCTAGGAAGGAGGGAGATGATATAGAGCTGAAGAAATTTAGTAAAAATATTAGTAATATCAGTAGGTCTAATTCTCTAACAAAGCTAGCGATAAAAAGCGGAATTATGGACAAAACTTGCCCAACTATGATAAATGCTTTCCTGTTGCCGTAGTAGTCCGATATCGCGCCCCAAAGTCTTGAAAGGATATAGGCTGAGTAGGGTATTGTTTGAATAAATACTATCGAGGATAAAGAGCCTCCAAGCATGTAGACGTTAACTGTGATAAACGGCCAGATTATGCCTAGAGCTATAGAGCTTACAAAGGAGATTATCAACAGTAAGGCTATTTGTTTTGATTTTTCTTTGTTCATATCGCTTTCAGACAGCTGTTAATATTACTTCAAGCATGGTTGGAGGATAGTCTCCAAGCCCTACGACTTTAACTTTTGATTTCGGCCAGATTATATCTGCTTCTCTCGAAATTTCATACTCAACTTCTATACTTGGATTTTCGAACTCTCCTTCTACGGAGACAGAAACTACTTCTCCGGGCTTTAAGACCTTTGTCAAAGTCACCTCCTTACCTTCAACTTTTACTTTTTCAATTCTTACAACCCTATTGCTTACGTTTTTGAGGGCTATACTGGTTTTACCGTCAAAGGGCGTTATGGAGTCTATGGCTATTTTCTCTCCGTACTCGAAGTCTATCCCGTAGATTTTGTGTATGGGAGCAGGATAGCCCTCTAACATCTTCCTCCCCTGGTACTTAGCCTTTACTTGAAGCCTATAGTCTACGTCGTATACGGCTATATAGTTGTTAGAATACTCCCTCAATATTCCTTGATACACTTTCTCCTCGCCGTTTATATCCTTCACCTTCACAGTTATTAAACGCCCTATGCTGTTTTCCAATAACGGATCATAGAGAGCCCCTATCTCAGCTATAGCTTTTTTCTGAACTTCCTCTATGGCTTTTTTAACCTCGGGAACTGCAGATACTATCGGAAGAGAGGCGGGAGATATGACCGTCGTTAATTTATCTTTAACGTAGGCTAGAGCATTGTATATCTTCCTCTTCATTCTCGCCGCGAAGGGCGGATGATAGAGTGTTCGCAGCTCTTTCCACAGTTTTTTCCGTTCCTCTTCACTTAGCATGTCCCTAAACCTGATGATAGCGTAGAGATCTTTAAGCTCGCTCGAGTATACTTTACGGGATACGAGAGATGGCGGAGACCAGGGGTTAAGCTCTACGTCTTCAAGCTTTAGACTTTGGGGGAGTACGCCCTTCTGCTTAAGCTCCTCCAGCAACCTTTCGGCTTCATCTTTGAATTTCTCCTCTCCGGTTTCTTTATAGTTCTCTATGAGGAAGGCTAGGAGAGATATGGGGTTTTCTATTTTATCGCTTTCAAAGAAAACCTCAAAGCCTCCTCCGCTACGCGGTGGTATGTAAAGCTTCCCACAGTAGACTTCTCCGCTTATCAGCACTAGGACCTTCTTCCCTTCAAATATCTTGATTACCCTATCTTTCGAGAACCACTCGGCCAGCGAGTAGAGTATTGAAAGCACTAGGGTAAGCCCCATAAGGTAGGCCAAAAGCGTTAAGTAGCCCATTAAAGTCTCGACTTCACTCATAGAATCACCTTTGTCAAGACTTTCTCTCAAGCAAAAGTTCCAGGTACGATTTTAGGATAGAAACAGGCTTAATTCCTAGCTTAACGAGAAATTCGCGAAGCTTTTTAGTAGCCGATTCTAGGCTTTCGCCCGGCGCCTTAAGCTCCACCTCTATAAAATCTCCTAAACCCTCGACACTGTCTAAACAAACCTTGAAATCTCCAAGCTCATACCTCTCCCTAGTCTTTCTAACCTCGGCGAACCTTTTGAATCCCAGATTTTCAAGCAGGGAAATCAGTTTTTCCACATCCTCTTCTCGTATTTCAACCGTTATCTCTTCTCTAGCTTTAATATCCCTGCTGATCTTCGGTCCTTTATAAGTAAGCTCAGCTCTCCCCCCGCTAAGCCTCAGCCTTAAGGCTTCATCCGTCGCTCTAAAATCCCTACAAGGATGTCGAAAGTATACGTCTACCTCTTTCCTTAAACCCTTCTCCTCAGCACCTAGTTCTCTAAGCAGAGTCTTTACCCTCTCTAAATCCTCGACTTTGACCTTTACCTCGTATTCGTACAAACTAAACCCCTATGATATCGTAATGTTTTTGATAACTTTATTTTGTAGAATCTCGTTTACCACGTCTCCAGGGACTTCTCCGGATACTATAACGTAGAGCTTAGGATTTTCTATTATGTTAGGGTCGTCGGCTATAACCTGTAAGATATTTATATTCCTCTTGGCGAGGGCCGTGGCGACAGACGCCAATATTCCAGGTCTATCCTCGTAGGTTTCCACAACTAAACACCTATAGCCTAGAAGCCGCGACACTCCTCTAAGGCTAGCTCCCGCAGGCTCTAGCTTCTCGAAAAACTCTCTGAGGAAGTTGTCTTCAGCTATATTTTTAACTGTTTCTGCTACGACTCTTCTGTCGACTTCTAACGCGTTCGCCAGAGCTGAGTATGAGATTTTTACCTTATCAAGGTATATTGAAATTTTATTCTTCTCCTTTTTCAGCTTAAATCCGTATTTTAGAAAAGCCTTGACTACTCTCAGTTTTTTCTCCGCTCGACCGAATTTTGATTGTATAACATTCCATAAGTGCCGTCCGGACATATGGCCTCGAACCAATACTTTAGCGGAGACTTTTAAAAATAGCGTTAAACTAAGATATGATTCGCTAGAGGAAAATAAGAGAGAGATTATCTAAAAAATCACATTTTTAGCTAAAATAGATGAGAATGATTTTTCCATATACATAAAAAAGAGATAGTTCTAGAATATCGAAATCGCCGGGAGGACATTTAGAGCTCTGAAGCTTTTAACTCTATCTTTTAGAACGTGTGCTCTATTCGAGAGAATAATCTTTATGTGCATTTTTGTACGATAATGTTTAAATATTTTACATTGATGAAGGTTTTGGTGGTCTAATGAAGACTAAGTTCTACCTAGACGAAGAAGAGATTCCCAGGTACTGGTATAATATACTGCCGGATCTGCCGGAGCCCCTACCTCCTCCCTTAAAGCCTAACGGGGAGCCCTTAACACCTGAAGATTTGAGTGTAATATTTCCGATGGAGCTTATAAGGCAGGAAGTTAGCATGGATAGGTGGATTAAGATACCCGATGAGGTCATAGATGTTTATACTCTCTGGAGACCGACTCCATTAATTCGCGCAATTAGGCTTGAGAAAGCGTTGAAAACACCAGCTAGGATATACTATAAGTTCGAGCTCAGCCCTCCAGGAAGCCATAAGCCTAATACGGCGGTAGCTCAAGCATATTACAACGTTAAAGAGGGAGTTAAGCGCCTTACAACCGAGACTGGAGCTGGGCAATGGGGTTCAGCCCTGGCTTTCGCGACTAATCTTTTCGGCTTAAAGACTACAATATACATGGTTAAAGTTAGCTATGAACAAAAACCCTACCGGAGGGTTTTGATGGAACTGTGGGGAGCCGAAGTAATACCTAGTCCAAGTAACCGCACTAAGTCGGGGAGGAGCGTATTAGAGAGAGATCCGGACAACCCAGGCAGTTTAGGTATAGCGATTAGCGAGGCCGTAGAGGACGCCGCCACTCACGACGATACCAAATACTCTCTCGGCAGTGTCTTGAACCACGTCCTCCTTCACCAAACCATAATAGGCCTCGAGGCGTTGAAACAATTAGAACAGGCAGGAGACTACCCGGACGTAGTTATAGGATGTGTAGGCGGGGGGAGTAACTTCGCCGGCATATCCTATCCCTTCTACTATATGAAAGTCGCTGGCAAGGCCCCAAAGGATACCCAGTTTATAGCCGTCGAGCCGACGGCTAGCCCATCTA
>Ga0190367_1002253_pt1 | contig 10029 bp, 12 predicted proteins | sample 4872181011_MG_FD_171838 | JGI IMG/M metagenome (GOLD analysis project Ga0190367, IMG submission 171838) | Hydrothermal vent microbial mat bacterial communities from Southern Trench, Guaymas Basin, Mexico - 4872-18-10-11_MG | ecosystem: Environmental > Aquatic > Marine > Hydrothermal vents >... | reverse complement strand
TATAGAAATGCCATGATGTATGAGTCTGGTATGAAAGGAATTGAAAAGGCTATCATCTCAATTGCACGATCAAAACCACCAACAACCTCAACCCCCAAATCTCTCGATGTTTCGTGAACAATTTTTTGAATCTCGTTGACAAGCTCCTTTGCATGAACACCTACAAAAAGCTTCTCCTTTATCTTCTCCTTTACCTTTATAACCCTGTCTTTAATCTTAATCAACAAACCATCCTTCTTTGCCAAAGCCCTTCCCATAACCAAAGCCATCTTGGAGAGCTGATCCTCAGCACTCTCCAATCCACTCCTTTGGGAGAATCTTCTCCTTCCCATCGTATATTAGCTTGACATGATCAAAATCCTTGAAGGATATCCAGACTATTGGTGCATCCATCTCATCTGAGAGCTTTGAAGAACAGAATTCAACAATCCTCGTTTTTCCAATTCCTGGCAAACCAACAACAACAGACAATCCACAATCCTTCAAACTCTCAATAACCCTATTCTCGTAACCCCTGTGAACATACCTTATCGAAAGCATAAATTTATGACGATGGAAAGATTTAACTCTTTCTCATCATCAGTTTTGAGATGAAGCCTTCGAGTAGGGTTTCGGATGTTTCCACGTCATTAATAAGGAAAATGTTTGAAATTGTTGAGAGGGCTAGGAAGGAAGGAAAGGAGATTATAAACCTTTCAATAGGTGAGCCAGACTTCAAAACCCCTCCAGAACTCGTTGAGAAAGCTTACGAATACATGAAAGCTGGTTACACACACTATACATCAAACTTAGGATTGGAGGAGCTTAGGGTTGCAATAGCTGAGAGATACAACGTTGAACCAAGTGAGGTTATGATCACAACTGGGGGGAGTGAGGGTCTCTTGAACGCAAGCCTTGCATTCATAGATGAAGGTTGCAACGTCATAATTCCATCTCCAAACTTCCTAAGCTACTTTACCTATGCAAAGATTTGCAGAGCTAGGGTTATTCAAATAAGGACTCATGAAGATTGTTTTGAGATCGATCCAGATAGACTAAACGAGGTCATGAGAAAGAATTCTTTTGTATTCCTCAATTACCCAAACAATCCAACTGGAGTTGTTGTAGATGGTAGAGTGTTGAAGGAAGTTGTTGAAATTGCAAGGGATAACGATTCTATTGTCCTGAGTGACGAGATATACGATCGAATACACTACGACAGAAAGCCAAGAACTCTTGCAGGTGAGGAGAACGTGATAGTTATAAATGGTTTCTCAAAGTCTCTTGCCATGACTGGATGGAGGATTGGGTTTGTGATAGCAAGGGAGAATCTTTTGAATGAGATGTTGAAGGTTCATCAGGTTAACGGTGTTTGTGCCCCAGCATTTGCACAGAAGGCTGTTGCAGAGTTCCTCCCAGAATCTGAAGAATTTTTGAAGGTTATGGTAAGGGAGTTTAGAAGGAGGAGGGATTTCGTCTATTCAAGACTTAAAAGAATATTCGACGTTGTCAAGCCTGAAGGTGCATTCTACATGTTCCCAGATGTTGGGATGGACTGTGAGCATTTCTGTGAGAGGATTTTGATTGAGAAGGGAGTATGTCTGACACCTGGTAGGGCTTTTGGTGATTGGAACGAAAGATACGTTAGGTTGTCGTTTGCAAACTCAATGGAGAACCTTAAAAAGGCTTTGGATAGGATAGAGGAGTATGTTGAAGAATCTGGAGAGGAGTGAGGTTAGGGAGTATGTGAAGTTACTCCTTGAATGCTGTGAGGAGCTAATTTCCCTTTTTGGTGACGAGTTCACTGGTAGGGAGATACTTGAGGATTACTACAAATCACTCGATAGCTACGATGGTATAATTATCATTAAATTTGATGATAGGATTGCTGGATTTGTAGAACTTAAGGTTAGGGAGTTTAAGAGGGGAATGCCAATTAAACCATTCCTAACCTTGGGATTCATCAGGGGTTTGAAGGTGAGGATGTTAATGGACTTCTTCGATAGGAAGCCAAAGGGTGATGAGGTTTACGTGAGATTCATAGGAGTCCATCCAAAGTTTGATAGATACGAGATAGGTGGTATGCTGATAGACGAAACTGTTAGGATGGCACACAGATACAACAAGAAGAAAATTACAATTTGGTTACCCGTTGAAAGTGACTTCGTAGATGTTTGCTTAGAAAGAGGTTTTAGGATAAGGAGACTTCTTGAAAGCTCTTTTGCAGAGAAACACATGGGAAAAAAATACTACTACCTTCTTGAGAAGGTTATATGACTATGCACGAGAAGTCCTTTGCAACCTTCTTACCCTTCCTGTATCTGTTGCAAACTGGAATTCTCTTAACGTTTATCCTAACGGGATTACCTTCGGATGTGTATGCGTAGTATTGCTCACTTGATATTATCTCCGCAACGGCAATCTCACCCCTCACACCCAAAACACCCATAGCACCCCTGCTTGTCAACCTAACCTCATCCATCGGCAACCTCTTTGCATAACCATCCCTAGTCAAAATCAAAATCTCTCTCCCATCTCCAATGGAGATCCATGCAATCTCATCCCCCTCCCTCAAGCTGATACCCCTAACTCCCTTTGCAGTCCTTCCGTAAACTGGAACATCACTCGATTTGAACCTCACCACGTATCCATTTTTCGTAGCAATCAAGACGTAACCTTTGGAGTAAAGTCTTGCAAATGAAACGTTTCCAACCTGTATTCCAGACCTCTTTGCACTGTCAAACTCCTCAAGCTTAACCCTCCTCAAGTATCCATCCCTTGAAAGCAGAACTACATCTCCATCCGCAACAACACAAGTCTCAATCTTGTTTGTTGATACAAACCTTGAGATTGGCGTCTGTTCGATTGGGACATCTTTAGCTCTGATTGAGAATACCCTGTTGTTTGAGAATAGTAGTATCCTTGAGTCACTCCTTGCACGAATCAAAATACCTGACTTAACCCTCAGAGACCTTCCAATCTCAAACCTCCTAACAAATCCATCCACAATCAAAACACCAAACTCCTCAACCCTCTCCTCAAATTTCTCCTCATCAACAATCTCAGTCCTCCTCTCATCTCCAAACCTCTCCTTGAGATGAATTAGCTCCTCAACTATTAATCCATCTATCTTACTGGGATCTGAGAGTGTATCCCTCAGAATATCTATCCTTCTTCTCAGGGTTTTGTGTTCTCTTGTCAACTTCTCGTATTCAAGCTTGGTTATAGTCTGAAGCCTCAACCGGAGTATCGATTCAGCCTGTCTATCGGTAATTTTCAAAACATCCTTCAAAGAATTTCTTGCATCTTCAACTGACTTGGATCTTCTAAGTATATCCACAACTTCATCAATTCTCTCCAAAGCCCTCATCAATCCCTCAATCACGTGAATTCTCTCCAAAGCCCTCTTAAGCTCAAACTCCATCTTCCTCCTTAGAACATCCCTCCTGTGAGAGACAAATTGCTCTATCATCTCCTTGAGGTTTAGTAGCTTTGGCTCGTTGTTTACGAGTGCAAGGTTTATCATGTTGAACGAAACCTTTAGGGGTGTGTGATCCAACAACTTCTTTAAGGCTGAGTTTGGATCCTCCCTAATATCTACAACTATCCTTATCCCCTCCCTATCCGACTCATCTACAACGGTTCTTGCATGAAGCTTTCCAGACTTTATCAAATCTGCAATCTTTTCAATGAGCTTTGACTTGTTGACCATGTATGGTATCTCCCTTATGATTATCTTATTTCCCTCTACCTCAAACTTCCCCCTCAAAACGATCTTACCTTTACCTGTCCTGTATGCTTCAAATATTCCATCTCTACCAACTATCACGCCACCCGTTGGAAAGTCTGGACCCTTTATGTATCTCATCAAACCATCAACATCAATCTCAGGGTTCCTTATGTATGCGACAATTCCATCGCAAACCTCCCTTAGGTTGTGAGGTGGGATGTTTGTAGCCATCCCAACCGCAATTCCTACACATCCATTTATCAGTAGGTTTGGAACCTTTGCAGGTAGAACTGTGGGTTCAACCTTTGAGGAGTCGAAGTTTGGCTGAAAATCTACAGTATTTTCTACATCCTCAAGCATAAACTCTGATATCTCTGTGAGTCTGCACTCCGTATATCTCATCGCAGCTGGCTCATCACCATCAACGCTACCAAAGTTTCCCTGCCCATCTATCAAGGGATACCTCATAACAAACTCCTGAGCCATTCTGACAAGTGCATCGTAAACTGGTGCATCTCCGTGAGGATGATAGTTACCCAACACGTATCCAACTACACGGGCACACTTGACGTGAGGTTTGTTGTGAGTCAAACCCATCTCATACATCGCATAGAGTATCCTCCTTTGAACGGGTTTTAAGCCATCTCTGACATCTGGTAAAGCCCTTCCAACAATAACACTCATTGCGTAGTCCAGGTATGCGTTCTTAAGTTCTTCAGCTATATCCCTGATAATCTCCATAAATTCAGTTTTGACCTTTGAATTTAGATTTATCTCAAAATTATGAGGGAAATTCAAATTTACTTAAGACGAATTAGTAAGCTTTTAAGTTGATACATCCAAGCGACTGCAGCGTATAATTTTTATAAAATCTAACTTTTCTATTCATAATTTAGTCATCAGACCTCAACACCCATGAACACACCATCCCAATCCCTTACAATCTTAATCCTAATAAAATCTCCAACATTCTTATCGGTTTTAACAGAAACAATTCTCCCTTTAACCAAACAGAGCTTTTCACCCCTCATCCTACCCGGCAACACTATCTTAGCCCTGTGAACTTCTCCCTTCCTTATTGGATTTGGTATCCTCTTCCTCCTTTCAATTCCAAAGTCCTCAGGCTTTAAAATTAGCTTAACACCATACTCCTCCTCCAACTTTTCAAGTTTTTCATAAAACTCTCTAAAGGACATAACCCTAACCTTCGGCTTCCTACCGTATCTGTGTGGTATATACTTCTGGATTCCAATGGGTGGAAATCTCTTCCCAGCTCCAATCTCCAATGCAAACTCAATTATCTTTGGAATCTCATCATCGTTGTATCCAGGAAGCCATACTGGAGCTACATGCAGATCGATCTTGCTGTTTGCTATGTATTCAGCAATATTCAAAACCCTCTCAAGGGGATACTTCACACCATACATCCTGTCAGCGATCTCACGAGTAAGGGAGTTTATGGAAAGATTTATCCTATCCATGTAACCCTCAAGCCTATCAATTAACCCCTCACTCAACAGTATTCCGTTGGTTTGCATTGAAACAATTTTAACCTCCCTAATCCCCTTCAAACCCTCTACAAGACAATCGAGGTATGGGTAGAGTGTAGGTTCACCCTGACCGTCTATGTGAGCCTCAACTCCAGCCCCCTTAAATTTTGCAACTTCTCCAAATGACTCAATAATATAATCAACATCCACAATGTAGTCAACAACCCTAGTCCTACTAAACCTACCCTCGTCAACACTGCAAAATATGCAGTTCAGATTGCAACCAGTTATTGGTCTAACTTGAATTAGGTTTGTCCCCCTATCTATCAATCCAAATGCGTTGTATCCTAGTAGTGGTATTCCACTCTCCTTTGTTATGTAGTATAGTGGTCTCTTCGTAACGTGATGGAGAACTTCCTTCTCCCGAGCAAAAGATATTATGTAATCCCTTGGGTATCTCCTACACAACCTCTCATAAACCCTTTTTGGAATTCTAACCTCCACAACGTTCCTTATCAAAAATACCTTATCCCTTCCATCCTCAAATTCCCTTAACATGCCTATGCAACTCTTCAATACCCCTCTCACTTATCTTGATGCGGTCACCCTCAACAATCACAAACCCATCCTTCTGAAGTCTCTCAACCTCACTCCTCACAACCACCTCTGGAACTCTAATATTCTTCGCTATCTCTGTAACATCACTATCCTCCCTACTTCTCAAAAACTCAAGTATTCTAATTCTGTGCATATCCAATGTTACCCAAAAGATAAATATGTTACATCCTAAGTATCTTTGGTTCCTTCTCAAATTTCAATCTGAAACCTATTGAATGTAGATAAACGTATGATCTCTTACCTCTCCCATGTATAAGAATCTCAAGCAGATCCTCTGGTGTGTCAACATCAACACTCGCATAGAAGGAGTCAAATATCTCAACTCTAAGATTTAAACTCTTAGCAATCTCAACGTGCTTTAAGAAGCTACAATAATGGTAACTGACTTTAAACCTTGGATCCCTTATTAAAATCATGTTTGTCCCCCCCCTCCTTCCAGGTGCTATGACAACATCCCCCTCAGTATCGAAGAATTCTCCAACAACCTTCTTGTTGATCAGTGGCAGATCTGACATTATGACCGCTGTCTCACCCTCTATCCTTGAATTCACTGCAACATCAAGCTCCCTCTCATCAACTTCAACATCGTAACCTTCAAGACTGAACGGATGGGTTGAAATTATCCTTACATCACCATTTAAAGAATCAAGAACATCAAGTAGCATAGCCTTAGCGAGTTCCTCCCTCTCTCTATCGCTTAGGATTTTACTCAATCTGGACTTTGGATTTACAGGCTTGAACGGTATCAGTATGAGCATGTTAGGAGTTTGCAAAAGTCTATAAAACTGTGGTTGGACTTTGGATCATGAGGGTTTACTTTGTAACTTCTAATGAGGGTAAGTTTGTTGAGGTGAAGGAGATTGGAAAGATGTATGGTGTCGATGTTGAGTGGTTGAGGAGGAGATACCTCGAACCTCAGGGATCTGATCTGAGGGAGATTGCAAGTTTGAGTGCCAAGATTTTGACCAACGAAATTGAAAAACCCTTCTTCATAGAGGACAGCGGTCTGTTCATAAATGCACTGAAGGGTTTCCCAGGTCCCTATTCATCGTTTGTATTTAAAACGATAGGGAATGAGGGGATACTAAAGCTCATGGAAGGTGTTGAAGATAGGAGAGCATACTTCTTGGCCGTTATAGCTTTTTGGGATGGTGAGAGGGTTTTGACATTTGAAGGTAAGGTTGAGGGTCTCATCTCAAGGGAGATGAGGGGTGAAATGGGATTTGGATTTGATCCCATATTTGAATATAACGGAAAGACCTTTGCTGAGATGGGTGATGAGAAGAATGAAGTTTCTCACAGGAGAAGAGCTTTGGAAAAATTTTTTGAATATTTAAGAAACATAATGTAGATTTTATATATTCATATTATTTTGATGTTATGACAACGGCAATTTACATGCAAAACGAAACGTAGTATTAAGGTAATGTAACAATCAATTTGATTTTGGTATTGTCTCAAGGAATTGCACATTCTTAGTTAACAGATTATTTCTAATCGATAATAAAATTGAAATTTATGCTGAAAATAGTTTTGGGACAATTTATAAGAGTTATCTGGATAATGTAATAGACATCATCGTGAATAATTCTACAGATTGGTAAAATTAAAACGCTAAAAAGATTTTAGAACTTCCAGATAACAGGATGGAATTAAAGTTTATAGCTAAGAAAATACTTAAAATTTCAGATTTTAGAACTAAACGAAGGTTGTTTAAAGAACTTTTAATAAAAATTAAAAGTTTTTCAAAGAATGAATTGGTTAAGATGATTATAGTTAGAGCTTTAAGCACATTGTTAGGCAATTTAGTTTTGAAGATAATCAGCTAAAGGGAGACAAAAACTTATATATTTATTTTATTGATTTAAAAAAACTCATTCTGTCTAAAGTATATACAGTATAACCTCCCTCCTTCTCCTTCTCGTATCAAAGTTTATAACGACTATCTGCTGCCACGTTCCAAGTAAAAGCCTTCCATCCTTAAATGGAACTATCAAGCTCGTCCCCACTATTGCAGACTTTACGTGACTCGAACCGTTGTCATCTCCCCAAGTCTTGTGGTGTTCATAGTAATCTTTGTATGGTGCAATCCTATCCATTATCCTTGGAAAGTCCTTCTTTAAGCCTGGTTCATACTCTATTGTCGTTACAGCCCCAGTTGAACCCTTTGAGAATATCAAGACAGCACCCTCATTCTTTCCACTTTTCCTAACAAATCTCTCAACCCTATCCGTTATGTCAGCCATCTCGTTCACGTCTAGTTCAACCGTAACAACCTCCATCATACCATCACATCCTTGAACAGATTTAAATTAACTTGCCAAAAAGTTTTAAATATTGTCGTAATCTCTTGCGATCTGATGTTACCAAGGAAGGTCTTCTTCACCAAGGGTGTTGGAAGGCACGAGGATCCTCTGATAAGCTTTGAGTTGGCTTTAAGGGATGCTGGAATAGAGAAGTTTAACATAGTTCCAGTCAGCAGTGTCTATCCACCAAACTGCATTGAAGTGGGAAGGGAGGAGGGATTGAGTGAGTTAAAGCCTGGACAGATCGTATTTTGTGTCATGGCAAGGTTTACAAGTAATGAGGAGGGAAGGGTTATATATGCAAGTTTGGGGGTTGCGATTCCAAGGGATAGCAATTCAAACGGTTATCTAACAGAGTACATGGGATACTGTGATGAAGGGGAGGATGTTGGTAGGTATGCAGAGGATAGGGCTAGATACATGCTTGAAACTTTGGGAGTTAATGTTTCGAGAACATTCAACATCACTGTAAAGTCAAAAGTTGAGAGTTACACGACAGTTTTGGCTGCTGCTGTTTTCATCTGACTTTGGAAAACGATTTATATAATTGTTTTAAGTAAACAACATGACCAAGATATACTACGATGAGGATGCGGATCTTAGTCATCTGAAGGGTAAAACTGTGGCTATATTGGGTTATGGTAGTCAGGGAAGGGCTCACGCCCTGAATTTAAGAGATTCTGGTGTTGATGTTGTAGTTGGACTTTACAGGGGTAGCAAGAGCTGGAAGGTTGCCGAGGAGGATGGTGTAGAGGTTGACGTTGTTGAGAGGGTTGTTGAGATTGGAGACGTTGTAACTTTCCTTATCCCAGACATGGTTCAGCCTGAGGTTTACAGGAGGTTTGTGAGGGATAAGGTGGATAAGGGAGATATGTTGATGTTTGCTCACGGATTCAACATTCATTACAGACAGATTGTTCCACCAGAAAACGTTGATGTCGCCATGGTTGCACCTAAGAGTCCAGGACATCTCGTTAGGAGAATGTTCGTTGAGGGTAAGGGTGTTCCAGCACTCGTAGCGGTTCATCAGGATTACACGGGGAGTGCCTTAAATATTGCTCTGGCTTATGCAAAAGCGATAGGATGCACGAGAGCTGGAGTTATTGAGACGACATTTAAGGAAGAAACTGAGACAGATTTATTTGGAGAGCAGGTAGATCTTTGTGGAGGTGTAACGGAGCTTATCAAGGCAACGTTTGAGGTTATGGTTGAAGCAGGTTACCAGCCAGAGGTTGCATACTTTGAAGCTCTGCATGAGCTAAAGCTGATTGTAGATTTAATATATGAGGGAGGATTGATGAGGATGTGGAACGCTGTGAGTGAGACTGCAAAATACGGTGGATTAACCAGAGGAAGGAGGATAATAAATGAGAGTGTTAGGGAGGAGATGAGGAAGATTTTAAGGGATATACAGACTGGTGAGTTTGCTAGGGAGTGGATATTGGAAAATCAAGCTGGAAGACCGGTTTACAATAGACTTTTGGAGATGGAGAAGGAGCATCTGATTGAGAAGGTTGGAGCCAAGTTGAGGAAGATGATGCCCTGGCTTGAGTAGCGAAAGGATTTTAAACATCAATTTTAATTTAACATAGCTCCGGTGGTGTAGCCCGGCCAATCATTCCGGCCTTTCGAGCCGGCGACCCGGGTTCAAATCCCGGCCGGAGCATTTGTTAATTATAATTTCATGCACAAATAAATGTTGAGATCTGTAAAACAGCAGCTAAAAATATATATTTTTTGTAGAATTTAGGAGGAAGGAGAAATTATCCCTAACTGGAATTTTAAACTTGATATGATGATTAAACAACTCTTAAGTGTAAAAGGATAAAAAGTTCTTAGAATGCTGTAAACTTACTCTGTTGAAAAATTGATAGTTGAATCTAAATTTAAATATATTAGCATTCAT
>Ga0190367_1002250_pt1 | contig 10031 bp, 9 predicted proteins | sample 4872181011_MG_FD_171838 | JGI IMG/M metagenome (GOLD analysis project Ga0190367, IMG submission 171838) | Hydrothermal vent microbial mat bacterial communities from Southern Trench, Guaymas Basin, Mexico - 4872-18-10-11_MG | ecosystem: Environmental > Aquatic > Marine > Hydrothermal vents >... | reverse complement strand
GGTATAATGAAACAAAGAAGACAGAAGATAAGAAAAGAAAGATATCTCTTAATTTTTTAGCAGGAATTAAACTTGCAAAGATAAAGACAATAAGTATTCCTAAGTTAGATGAGATAAATAAGACAGAAAGAGTTGAATAAAAAAGGTCTAAAAAAAATCTAAAAGAAGCTTTATAGATAAAACCATATGCAAGCATTAAAGGAGAACCAAATGTTATAAGCATCCAAGAACTTGTAGCTGTAATAAATAAAAGTCTGCTTAAGAATATTTCTTCTATGGAGAATGGACTGGAATAGAGAAGTTCTAAATCATCTGAGAGAAAGAGGTATGATAAGGCTGATATTGTGTTACTTAAAGTGAGTAAGATAAAAAATGTAAGGAGAATCAGAGAGAGGAACTTATAAAGTAAAAGGTTACCTATGATTTCAGTCTTTTTAAAGAAGCATAGAAGTCTTAGGGAGATAAATAGTGTAAGAAACCAAAAGGAAATTCCAACTGGAAATACAAATACGAACTTCCATTTCTCTTTTTTTAGTCTGTTTTTAAAAGAAACTATCTTTGGTTTGATAAGAAGAAAGATCCTCATGTGTTAGCTTCAAAAAGACATTCTCTAAGTCTCCATCTATTCCAGCTTTTTTCTTAAGCTGATCCAAGGTCCCTTTTGCTATAAGCTTTCCTGAATTGATTATAGCAACTTCATCAGCTATCTCTTCTGCAAAACTTAAAGAATGTGTAGAAACAAAGATTGTTTTTCCTCTTTTTGCCAATCCTTTGAAAACATCTTTTATCATCCTTATTCCTTTTGGATCAAGACCAACTGTTGGTTCGTCTACTATCAGGATTTCTGGATCATGAATCAAAGCAGCACAGAATGCAATTCTCTGTTTCATTCCATGAGAATAACTCTCTATTAGCTCATCTTTGAAATCTTCTAATTCAAACTTCCTTAACATTTCATCTATCTTTTTCTCAGGATTTTCAACAAAATACATCTCTGAAACAAATTCTAAAAATTCCTTTCCTGTAAGTCTTTCATAAAGGAATGGTCTGTCAGGTATAAATCCTGTTATCTTCTTTGCTTTTTCTGGCTCTTTTAAGAGATCTATTCCATTAAGGATTATCCTTCCTTTTGTTGGTTTTAATATCCCTGCTATCATCTTTATAGTGGTTGTTTTTCCTGCACCATTTGGTCCTAAAAACCCCATTATAGAACCAGTTTTTACTTCAAGATTTATATGATCCACAGCAATGGTTTTATTATATACTTTTGTCAAATCAATCAGCCTTATCATAAGAGTAATCCACGACTTCTATTTTTAATCTTCCTATCTTTCCTGTTATCTTAGCCTGATCTGCTATGTTTCCACAAAAAAGCATTATATGAGTTGCATCAACAGGAACTTGATTCAATGTAGAATCTACCTGTATCCATTTTCCCAAATAAACCATATTCCAGGCATGATAAAAAAATTTCCCTTCAAGATATATCAAACCAATACAAATCCTGTTAGGTATTCCAACAGCCCTGAGGAGAGCAGCAGTAAGAACAGCATGTTCATTACAGTCTCCAACCTTCTTTTTTAATGTCTCAAGGGCACTTGGAAAAGAAAAAGTTGGTCTTTTTTCTAAATTCCTGTATACCCAATTTACGATCTTTTTTGTCACTTTTACAGGATCCCTCTCTTTTTGTATAATCCTTTCCGCTGTTTTTCTTATAAGCTCTGAGTTAGACTCAATGTTAAACTCAGGAAGAAGATATTCTCTTAGTCCGTCTTTGTAAGGAATAAGATAAGGAGGGTTTTCAGGAAGCTTTTCTTTTCTTATCTCTATTATCCTCTGATTTATTTTTACTTTCAGATAAGAGACTTTCCTTGGATCAGGTATTTTTCTGTTTGTTTCAATAGCTATCATTTTATAGACATCTGAAGCTACTATGTTTTTCATTGCTGATTCAGGATCTGATCTTATTATAGAAAAAGCTTTTGCTTTTATCTTTAATATCCTTCCTTTTTCATCTACCCATATATCCAAAGGATTTCCTAAAAGTTCTGTCCTGAGTTTATACGCCTTATATTCTGCATCCTTTATCTTTACATCCTCTTTTGAAACCACCTTTACAGTTATATTTCTCTGAGCCATAGAAGCAGGATCAAAAAAGGATAGATTGAAGCTTTTTTTTATATCCAGATCTTTAACAGCTATAAAAGAGAATCCAGCATATGGTTTTTCTTTCAAGAATAAGACATAAGAAAATACTTTTTTTCCAATTCTTCTTTTAAGAATTAACCTTTTTCCTTTAACCTCTCCAAACACATGAAAACTCATCCTTTTACACGAAAAAAGGATGTCTATCTTCTTCAGGGAAAAATCCTTTTCTGTCTCACAGATTATCCTCAAATCTACCTTATCAGGATGTCCCATAAAAGAGATGTTATCTCTGATTATGTAACCAGAATCTTCAGGTATTATAGTATCCACGAGATATCCTATTTTTTTGTCTTTGAGAAATATTGAAAACCATGAAGTTTCAGCTGACTTTATTCTAAAAAAATGCTTTTCTTGTTTGTTTTCTCTGTAAAGAGAAAAAAGTAAAAAGATCCAGAACAAGACGATAAAGCTTCCCAGGAGGTGAAAAGTAATCTTCTTCACTGTTTAGAAGAATTTTCTATCAAGAACTCTATACTGGATTGCTTCTGCTATATGATCTATTTTTATCTGTTCAGATTCATCCAGATCTGCAATAGTTCTTGCAACCTTAAGTATTCTTGAATATGCCCTTGCACTTATTCCAAGATTATCTATAGCATCTTTTAGAAGACTTTTAGATTCTTTATCAAGTCTGCAGAATTTCTTTATATGAGCCTGTTCCATCTCTGAATTTGTCCTTATTTTAAAATTCTTAAATCTTTCAGCCTGTATCTCTCTTGCTCTTACTACTTTTTCCCTTATCTTTTTTGAAGAAGTCCCTTCTTTATTTTCAATAAGTTCTCCATAAGATAAGGAAGGAACTTCTACATGTATGTCTATCCTATCCAAAATAGGTCCAGATATCTTGGATCTGTATCTCTGGATCTGAAGAACAGAACAATTGCAGACATGTCTTCTGTCTCCTAAATAACCACAGGGACAGGGATTCATGGCAGCAACAAGCATAAACTTTGCAGGATATGTAACAGTTATATTTGCTCTTGTTATTGTCACGACTTTATCTTCCATAGGCTGTCTTAAGACCTCAAGCACATTTCTTCTGAATTCTGGAAGCTCATCCAAAAAAAGAACACCATTATTAGCCAGACTTACTTCTCCTGGTTTTGGAGGATTTCCTCCTCCTATCATCCCTATGTCAGAAATTGTATGATGAGGAGATCTAAAAGGTCTTTTCCTTAGAAGTCCTGTTTCTGGAAGAAGCCCCATGATACTATATATTTTTGAAGTCTCAATTGATTCTTCAAAACTTAAAGGAGGAAGAATAGTAGGGATCCTTTTTGCTAACATTGTCTTTCCAGATCCTGGAGGTCCTATCATAAGAAGATTGTGTCCTCCTGCTGCAGCAATTTCTAAAGCCCTTTTTACATTCTCCTGTCCTTTTACTTCCTTAAAATCTACATCAAATTCTTCCTCTTCTAAGGTATTGTTTTCATCCTTAAAAGGACTTATATTTTTTATACCCTTAAAGAATTCAACCACATCAGAAAGACTGCTTATGGGATATATGTCTATGCCCTTTACGACAGCTGCTTCCTTTGCATTCTGTTTTGGAAGGAATATACCTTTAAGTCCAAACTGTTTTGCACTTATTACAATAGGAAGGACTCCTTTTATTGGTCTTATTGTTCCATCAAGTGAGAGTTCTCCAAGAAACATATATCCTTCACAGCTTTCTATAAGACCTGTTGCACAAAGGATCCCTACTGCAATTGGGAGATCAAAAGCTGTTCCTGTTTTCCTTACATCTGCAGGAGCAAGATTTACAGTAATTCGGTCAGCTGGAAAATGGTAACCGGAATTGTTAATAGCAGCTTTTACTCTTTCTTTGCTTTCCTTTACTGCAGCTTCAGGAAGACCAACAGTTGAAAAGGAGGGAAGTCCATGAGAAATGTCAACTTCTACTTCAACTATATATCCGTCTATTCCAAATGTTGCTCCACTTATTACCTTTGCTAGCATCTTTTTGTCCCTTGTTTTTCTTTTACTTTTAGCATATAAGTTTATATATATCAATGAAAGGAGATTTGCCATGGCAAGGATAACTGTTGAGGATTGTTTAGAGAAGGTAAAAAGTAGATTTGAACTTATCCATCTTGCTATAAAAAGAGTAAAAGAACTGAGAAGAGGAGCACCTCCTCTTGTAGAATGTGACAATAAGGAGATTGTTACAGCATTAAGAGAAATTGCAGCTGGAAAGGTTTATCCTATAAAATATGAGGAGATACCTTCTGAACGAGTAGAAGAACTTCCTGAACCTGAAAAAGAGCTTGTTTCAAAAGAAGAACTTTATGATTCAATAAAAGAAGCTACAGCTTACCAAGGACCAGAAAAAGAAGAAACAGAGGAAGAGGAATCATATGAATAAGAAGGATTATTATGAAATTTTAGGTGTTCCAAGAGATGCTACAGAAGAGGAGATAAAAAGAGCTTATAGGAAACTTGCACTTAAATATCATCCTGACAGAAATCCTGGTGATAAGGAAGCAGAAGAGAAGTTTAAGGAGATATCAGAGGCATATGAGGTATTAAGTGATCCTGAAAAAAGAAGGATATATGATACTTATGGACATGAAGGATTACAGGGAAGAGGATATTCTACGGGATTTACAGATGTTGAAGATATATTTGACAGATTTAATGACATATTTGAGGAATTTTTTGGATTTGGATTTAGAACAAGAAGAAGACAAAGACCAAGACAAGGAAGAAATATCAGATATGATCTTGAGATTACACTTGAAGAAGCTTTTACAGGATGTAATAAAGAGGTAATAATAGAAAGACTGGAAGTATGTCCTACTTGTAAAGGATCAGGTGGTATAGGAAAAGAGGTATGTCCTGACTGTGGTGGAATGGGACAAATTACGAGATCTCATGGTTTCTTCCACATAACTACGACTTGCAGCAGATGTAAAGGAGAAGGTTATATCATTTCTAAGCCTTGTTTTGATTGTAGAGGGACCGGGACAGTAAAAGTAGAAAGAAGGATAAATATAAGGATACCTGCTGGAGTAGATACAGGATCTCAACTCAGGATACGTGGAGAAGGAGAACCAGGAGAATATGGAGGACCTCCAGGAGATCTCTTTATTGTTATAAAGGTCAAAAAACACGAATTTTTCTCAAGAAAAGATGATGATCTGTTCTGCGAAATTCCTATCTCATTTATTCAAGCAGCATTAGGTGATAAGATAAAGATTCAGGTATTTAATGAAGAAGTAGAGGTTGAGATTCCTCAAGGAACTCAGCCTGGAGATGTTATAAGAGTTCCAGGAAAAGGAATGCCTTCTGTCAGATCAGGTAAAAGAGGAGATCTTTTTGTAAAGGTAAATGTCAAAATTCCAAAAGAACTTACAAAAAGACAAAGAGAACTTCTTGAAGAGTTTGCAAGGACAGAAGGATTGAAGATAGAAAGTCCTCAAAAAAGGAAGAGGAAGTTTTGGATATAGTTCTTTTATGACAGATCTTATAAGGGTTATTTTTTCAATAGTTACTTCTGCCTTTGTTTTTATTATATTCGGAAATTCCATAATAAATAGATTAAAAAGACTTAACATAGGTCAATACATACAACAAGATGGACCTCCTTCACACATAGTAAAGCAAGGAACTCCTACAATGGGAGGAATTCCTATTATCCTTATAAGTATCCTTTCTACAGTTTTTTTTGCTAAGCTGACTCAGCATATCCTTATATGTATCTTAAGTCTTCTTCTTTTTGGAGCCATAGGTTTTGTTGATGATTGGATTAAAATAAAAAGGAAAGAGAACAAGGGATTAACTGCAAAGCAGAAGTTTTTGCTTCAGACAATATCAGCCTTTTTTATCTCTTGGCTTTTATACAGAACAGTTGACCATACCTTATATGTCCCTTTTTTTAAGACTTATCTAAGGACAGGAATTTTTTACTTCCTTCTAACAGCTTTTATAATTGTAGCAACATCTAATGCAGTAAATCTTACAGATGGACTTGATGGACTTGCTATAGTTCCAATATCCATAGCATTTGGATTTTATCTTATATTTTCCTATGTCTCTGGTAATAAGGAATTAGCTGTATTCTGTGGAAGTATTGTAGGTTCAGGACTCGGTTTTTTGTGGTATAATACATATCCTGCTGAGTTATTTATGGGAGATGTGGGTTCACTTTCTCTGGGAGCAGCTCTTGCAACAGTATCTGTTATTACAAAACAAGAACTCCTGCTACTTCTTATAGGAGGAATATTTGTCATAGAAGCAATTTCTGTAATTGTTCAGGTAGGCTATTTTAAGCTTTCAGGAGGAAAAAGGGTATTTAGGATGGCTCCTATTCATCATCATTTTGAAATGAAAGGATTGCCTGAACCAAAGATAATAGTAAGGTTCTGGATAGTGTCAGTAATTTTAGCTATTATTGGAATTGGTGCTTTAAGATGAGGAAAAAAGTAACAGTGATAGGCTTAGGTGTTACAGGATTCTATAGCGCATCTTTTTTTGCAAAAAGAGGTCTGGATGTATCTGTAATGGACATAAAAAAAGAGGAAGAGCTGAGAAAGGATTATGTGGAAGGATTAAAAAGGATTGGAGTAGAGATAATTGCTGGAAGATATGATGAAAGATGTATCTTAGAGTCAGATATAGTAATACTTAGTCCTTCTGTCCCTGTTGATCTTCCTGTATTAGAAAAAGCAAGAGAAAAGGGTGTTTGTGTAATAGGGGAGTTAGAATTTGCTTCAAGGATGATAGAAAAACCTATTGTTGCAATAACCGGAACAAATGGAAAATCTACTGTAACGACACTTATAGGGAATATTCTTAGAAGGGCTGGAAAGAAGGTATTTGTTGGAGGAAACATAGGAAGACCTCTTATATCATATTTTGAGCAAGATGAAGAGGCAGAGATATTTGTGTTAGAAGTAAGCAGTTATCAGCTTGATTCAGTTGAGAAATTTTCCCCTTTCATTTCTGTAATTCTGAATATAACTCCTGATCATCTTGATCACTATGGAAGGTTTGAAAGGTATGTTGAAAGTAAACTGAAGATATTCAGGAATCAAAAACCTGAAAGTTATCTTATCTTAAATGACGACGACAAGATCCTTTCTCAGATCTCTCCATCCAATGTAAAAGTCCTAAGATATGGGATTCAGAAAAGGTGGAACAGAGATGCTTATATAGAAGATGGAAAGATAAAGTGTTTGGGAATAGAATTTTCATTTGAAGACATAAAACTTATAGGCATGCACAATATAGTTAATCTTATGCCGGTTATACTTTGCTGTCTTCTTTTAGATGTGGAAAAGGAGATAATAGAAAAGGAAATAAGGGAGTTTAAAGGACTTCCTCACAGATTAGAGTTTGTATTAGAAAAGGAAGGAATTGCATTTTTTGATGATTCAAAAGCAACAAATGTAGATTCAGCAGTAAGTGCTATAAAAAGCATAGAAAGACCTATAATACTTATTGCTGGAGGAAAGGATAAAGGAGGAGGATACAGACAACTTAAGGAGGCTGCAAAAGAAAAAGTGAAACATGCTGTTCTTTTAGGAGAAGCTTCAACTCTTATTGCAAAAGAGTTTGAAGGTGAAATCTCTTATGAGATGGCAAAAGACATGTATGATGCTGTTGAAAAGGCTTATTCTAAGGCAAAGAAGGGAGATGCTATACTTCTTTCTCCAGCATGTTCAAGCTTTGATATGTTTAAGGATTATTCTCACAGAGGAGAAGTATTTAAAGATGCAATAAGGAGGATTGTAAGTGGTAAGTGAAGAGATTCCAAGTTATGATTACATCCTTCTTATTTCAACTTTCCTCCTTATTTCCTTAGGATTTATCTTTATATACAGTGCAAGCTCAAACATAGCACTTTACAAGTTCTCTAATCCTTACTTTTTTTTAAAAAAACAGGCTATTTCTCTCTTCATAGGCATCTTTTTTATGCTTATTTCAATGCATATACCATACAGGATATACTCAAATCCAAAGTTCATATACGGACTTCTTCTTCTAAGCCTTACTTTTCTTCTGCTTCTTTTTTTCATAGGACATAAGATATCAGGAGCTGTAAGATGGATCAGGATAAAAGGATTCTCTTTTCAGCCAACAGAACTTGCAAAACTTTCTCTCTGTCTTTACATTGCTCATTTTATGACAAAAAACAGTGAAAAAATGAAGACATTTAAAATAGGTATTCTGCCTAACCTTCTTTTAGTAGGACTCTTTATTCTCCTCATAATGAAACAGCCAGATAAAGGAACAGCTTTGATGATAACTGTCTGGCTATTTATAATGCTTTTTGTAGGAGGATGTAAATTAGCTCATCTTTTTATGACTTCAGTATCTTTTTTCCTTCTTTTCATATTTTATCTTTCTCATTCAGAATATGTCATCCACAGATGGAAAGCCTTCCTGGATCCCTGGAAATACTATAACAGCTACGGATTCCAGATAATTCATTCTTTTTATGCATTTGGCACAGGTGGTCTAACAGGAGTAGGTTTGGGTAGTGGAAAGCAAAAGTTGTTTTATCTTCCAGAACCATATACAGACTTTATACTTCCTGTTATAGGAGAAGAGTTGGGTTTTTTGGGAGTATTTTTTGTTATCTTCTTGTATTTTGTTATAGTTACAAGAGGGATAAGTATAGCTGTTAGCAGTAATAATCTTTTTAACAGATACCTGGCATTTGCTATAACATCTATGTTTTGTTTACAGGTAATAATAAATATGGGTGTTTCCATGAATCTTCTTCCAGCAAAAGGACTTACTCTTCCTCTTTTAAGTTATGGAGGTTCTTCTCTTCTTATTACCATGACAGAGATAGGGATTCTGCTTAATGTATCAGCAAAAAGATAAAGAGATCAGATTACTTATAGCATCTTCTTGGACAGGAGGACATATCTTTCCAGGGATATCCATATGCCAGCAGTTAAGAAGGATTGAAAAGGTAGAAGTATTTTTTGTAATAAACAGAAGGAGTCCAGCAGAAGAAATCTTAAGGAAACAGGGCTATACTGTATTTATTTTGAAAATTGAAGGAATAAAAGGTAAAGGAATAAAAAGCCTTCTCTGTTTTTCTAAAATTCCCATTTACTTTTACCACTCTTTTAAACTCATAAAAAAAATCTCACCTTCATTTATACTTGGACTTGGAGGATCTGTTTGTGGTCCTATATGTATTCTTGGAAAGATATTGGGAATTCCTACAGCTATTCATGAGCAAAATCTTATTCCAGGACTTACTAACAGGATTTTGTCTTATTTTGTAGATAATGTTTTTGTCTCATTTGAGGAAACAAAAAAATACCTAAGAAATGCCTATTATACAGGGAATCCTGTAAGAGAAGAATTTTTCTGTATAAATAGGAAAAAAGGAGAAAAGTTCAGGATATTGGTAACAGGAGGAAGTCAAGGAGCACATGCCATAAATGCTGTTTTCTTAGATGCTTTAAGACTTCTGGATTTAGACAAGATAAAGATAATCCATCAGACAGGAGAAAAGGATTTCTTTTATGTAAAAAAAAGATACGAAGACATGAAGATAGATGCTGAAGTTCTGCCTTTCATAGAAGACATGCCAGCTGTTTTAGAAAAAGTTGATCTCGTAATAAGCAGATCAGGAGCTTCTACCTTATTTGAACTTTCAGCATCAGGAACCCCTTCTATCCTTATTCCATATCCTTATTCATCAGACAGTCATCAAGAAAAGAATGCCTTAGCTCTTGTAAAAAAAGGTGGAGCTGAAATGATTCTTCAAGATGAGCTTACTGCTGAAAGACTTGCAGCTGTTATAAAAAAGTATATGAAACAGCCTGAAAGATTAAAAGAGATGGGAAAAAAAGCAA
>Ga0190367_1002249_pt1 | contig 10031 bp, 8 predicted proteins | sample 4872181011_MG_FD_171838 | JGI IMG/M metagenome (GOLD analysis project Ga0190367, IMG submission 171838) | Hydrothermal vent microbial mat bacterial communities from Southern Trench, Guaymas Basin, Mexico - 4872-18-10-11_MG | ecosystem: Environmental > Aquatic > Marine > Hydrothermal vents >... | reverse complement strand
ACACTACCCGGGCCTCTTTACTGGTTATTCGTAATGTGTTTAGAGTTTTTATTTCTTACCTTTGTACTTTACATTATGGTTTATATGTTTCTTGGTTTTGATGATATGGATACTCATGATGGTGGTTGTACTACTTACGTTATGTATCTTTTTTTGAAAGAGTTGATTAGAAGGTTTGGTGATTGTGTTGTTGATCTTCCAAGACTCGTCAGACTTAATCCGTATGTGCCATTTAAAACTAGAGGAAACGCTGCAGTCTCAGTCGTTCTTAATGTAAATGAGGATAAGGTATGTGAGGTTGTTGATATTGCGAGATGGGTTGTAATTAACTATGTCAAGGTTAAGGGAAAGACAAGTCCAGGTCTTGTGTATTACGTATCAGATAGTTTAAATATTCCGGAAGAATTGAAGCGACTTTACACAAAAGCTCTAACAGACATAGTTCTGAAAGATTACGTATTGAAACTAAGTAAAAAACTTAACATTCATGTAGAAGGTGGTCGTGGAATTATAGGTGCTCTTGCAAGCTTAGGAGAAGATTTCAGTAATGATGTAACTTATGAAGTGCTAGTGTATAGAGATGGTGAAGAGAGAGTAGAAATAACATCAAGTATTCTTAAGAACATTAGCGAAGTTTCAAGACCCTTCACTTTTCTAAATATTGATGAGTATGGTAGAGTATTGATAATGCCTAAAGGTCCAGATCCCGTACTTTTTGGCATTAGAGGTGACTCACCGTACCATGTACTTGCAATAATGACGTACATACTCAACATTATGAATGTCAAGTACTCTGGATGGATTATATACAAGACTAATCAGGCAACAAATAACCACCTAAAAACAGAACCAAAATACAGACCATATGCACCGTACATTACTGTAGGTATTGTTGAGAAAATCTTTAGAATGAAACATCGTCATTTAATAGTCAAACTTAATAATGATGTCAAAATTATAGCCTATAGACATTTAGGAAAAGTCTTAAATGTACTACAGAGTAATGTTGGTTCTCTAATTGAAGTATGGGGTGGAATTAAACCTGAAGGAAAAAGCTACTCACTATACCTTGAAGGCTTGAAAGTATTAGGCAATTACAATATTAAGTTGTTGAATCCTAAATGTCCGAAATGTAGCTCTAGAATGAAGTCTTTAGGTAGAGGTAGACCATTAAGATGTCCAAAATGTAAGTATATTTTAAGGATTTTCAATAAGACGATAGTTAAGGATGGATATACTACTCATGGTGTTTTCTATCCAAGATTCTCGGAATTTAGACATTTAATGAAACCTGAAGACAGATTTGGAATTGAAAGTGTAGGAAGAGCTTTCTCAAAACCATTAATATGGATTCATTAATCTCTCACATTCTCTCTTCAATCCTTTTGGTGGTGTTGGTCCTTTTTGACCAAGATACTTACCCAAGTATCTTGCCTCACCTTCTGTTCTCACAAGTACGAGATGTAGAAATCTTATACCCTTTCTCAAGATTATTGGATTAGGTGAATTATTAACTACTTCAATAGTTAAATTTCCTTCAAAACCACAATCAACAACTGTTGGTGGTGCTGAAAGCCCCCAGCGTGCAAGTGTACTTCTTAAATTGCAAAGACCAACAATATTTGGTGGTAACTTTATGTATTCTAAAGTAGTTAGAAGGGCAAAGTTTCTTGGAGGTATAACTATCCTACCATCAGCCTTAACTACTCTAAAGTACTTAGATGAATCATCGACTTCACATAGATCAATAGGTATATTTTCAAAAGAGTGAACCGCATACTCATCACCGATCCTTAAATCAAGACCATTTTCGCGAATAGTATCGTCAAATAATGGCTCAATTACTAGTTCATTACTTTCTACTAGTTTTTGGATAATATCTCTAGTCAGAATCATAAATGTAGTGTGAGTTATGTGTATTAAAAGTCCAATCACTAAATTATCTAGTATCGTACAAGTGTCTTCATCTCAACTTAGGAAAAATGCTAGGTACTTACCTTGGCCTCTTTATCAAATTTACAGAAAGCTTTAATTAGTCAATAAAATCTCATGACTCATGCTTAGTCCAAGTAAAGAGATATTGAAACAGCTAAGTAGTATAGATCCAATAGATGTTTGGAGGATACTTAAGGGTTCAGGTGTTAAATATGTGAAGTTCATAATCGTAGATATACATGGAAGGCCGAGATCTCAAATTATGCTCGTTGACGCTGCTAAAGACATACTAATAGGTGGTATGCCCTTTGACGGTTCATCAATACCCTTCTATGCAACAGTAAATAAAAGTGACTATGTAGCTCTTCCCGATCTTAGAAGCGTATATATAGAGTCTTGGAATGGTGGAAAAATTGCAGACATCTTCATGAATGTTCTTGAAGGTAGTGACACACCATCACCAATGGATCCAAGAAACATATTAATGCAGACTTGTCAGTACATTAGAGAGAAGGGATACGCGGTTAAGGCATCTGTAGAAATTGAGTACTTCCTAGTCAAAGAGGTTAATGGAAAGCCAACACTTGCAGATCCTGGAGTCTACTTTGAAGGTTTCAATACACAAATGCTTCTAGACGCCATCACCGACATAGTTTCTAGTCTTGAGGCTTCTGGAATAGTTATCTCAAAGACTCATCACGAGGTTGCACCTAGTCAATATGAGGTTAATATTGGTCCTTTCGATCCAGTAAAGACAGGCGACTCAATAATAATGTTCAAAATACTTGCTAAAGACGTAGCTACAAGACATGGCTTAGTAGCGACATTCATGCCCAAACCCTTCTGGGGAATTAATGGTAGTGGTGCACATACACACTTAAGTATATACAATGCAAAGACTGGAGAAAACCTATTCCTATCAACAGGGAAAATAACTGAAACTTGTGGATATGCCATTGCTGGCATCTTAAACTATGCCAGAGAAATGAGCTTAATAGTAGCTCCTCTTGTAAACTCGTACAAAAGGCTTGTACCACATCATGAAGCACCTACAAGAATAACATGGGGTTATGCTAATAGAAGTACACTTATAAGAGTACCTGCGTATAAGGGTAAGATAAACAGAATTGAGTATAGACATCCAGATCCAAGCTTCAATCCTTACCTAGGACTCTCATGTATGATTATTGCAATGATGGAAGGTATTGAGAAGAAGATGCCATTATCAGATCCAACAGAAGATATAGCGTATGAGCTTAGTGGTGTTAAAGAAACACCAGCACATCTAGGTGAAGCAATTGAAGAATTTAGAAAAAGTATCTTCACGCAACAACTACCAGGCGAGCTTGTTAAGAGGTTTATACAATTGAAAGAGAGGGAATGGTCAAGTTATTTAGAAGCTGTCAAGAAATCTTGGAGCGAAACCTGGAACGTAATAACTGACTGGGAGTATGAACAGTATTTACACTATGCCTAGTCATTAAAACGTATATAAACAATATACGTGAGATCACAAATCTATACCTGCCACTACATCATTTAATAAAATCTATCAAACTCTAATCCTTCTCAAAATCTCAACATACCTCATCGGGCAGTAACTTGACGTTATAGTCATGAGTTCTACTATCTAACCTTCAATTCTAAACATCTATCAAAATACCACATATGTTAGTTTCATCAACCGCTAAAAATAGCTAGAACGGAGTGAATATTCAATCGTGAATAGTATAGTTAAAGAAATTTTTAAAAAGTAATGAAAGTAATGCACTACGAAGTACTAAATAAAGAGGGGCCGTAGTCTAGCCTGGCTAGGATGCGGGCCTGGGGCGCCCGTGAACCCGGGTTCAAATCCCGGCGGCCCCATCAATCCTCCTCTTTTCTGCAAAAAGAGTAATGGCGAGTCATTGCCTTGAATACTGCTTGGCCATTCCATGAATACTGTCTTTCTTGAATTGAATAGCGTAGTCATATAGCTTGGCAAAACATGCAGCAAGCATTATCCATGACAATCCAAGTAACAATTCAAATTCACAATTCAGAAGTGTTAGGATTGCGTGGGCAAGAATAGCAAGTATTGTTAGCCTTATCAATGGTTCCTTAATCACTACGTAAGCAAGAACTAGTGCTAATGCAATAGCTGCCAATTTACGGTTTCAAAACGCTCATTTCTAGAGTGGCCAAGCTATTGGATATGACTTTCTCATAACTTAGTTGACTTCTCTCCATCACAGGGACTTCTCAATATAAGCATAACATTGTGATAAAGAAAACCTGCGATTGTATGACTGATAATGAAATACGCGTAGAGTTGAGGAGTTATGTATTATTGAGTAGGGGGTGTATATGACATAAGAGAAGGGTAGATTTTAGGCACAAAAGTTAGGTATCTCTAATACTGTTAGCGATTGAGCGTACTAACCTTACTTGGTTTTAGTTTGTTAGCTTTATTAAAAATTACTACTGTTGCTGCTGTAGATTTGCGAGTGTTTCGGCATAGATTATGTTGTATATGTTGTATTCTACATTACCGGGCACGTAACTCATTGCTGTACATTTGTTAGTAGTGCAGTCTGGTGGGTCTATCGGTATCCATGTCAAGGCATAGTCGCTATTATTGACTAGGCTTGAAGGTATGAGCATAATGTTTGGCTTGCCAAAATATGCCTCATACGGGTCAATACCTAGCAGGGAAGCAACGTAATTCTCTAAACTATATGTCAAGTCGTATATGCTTGATAATTCAATACCTGCAAGACAAGCCAAGTGCTCTGGCCTGCCATCACCATCTGTGTCTATGCTTGCTAGTGCTAGTCTGGATTTGGGGAAGCCATACTTTAACAGTAAGCTACATGCAAGTATAGCCCTATCCATATAGTCGCCACCCTGTTCAAGTGTTTCCCATGGATACTTTACACGATAATCAACTATATATGGAGTATTGGCTAGAATGTATGTAGCCTTAACAAGCCCAGCAAGGTACGGGTCATAGCTTGGCAATTCCCTAACCTCAAAGATTTTCCAATCCTTAACAATTACTTGCCTAGAACCCTCATTATAAATAACTGCCACATATGTCTTGACAGGCTCTACCTTGCAGTTCAAATACCCGTCACTTCTTGCTAGACAATATACTTGATAGTCCTCCCCCATGTAGAATTTTGCAAAACCTTCAAGGTCTGTTAGGAAGATTTGAAAGTCCCTACCATCAATGTCCGTATAAATTACTAATTCGTCACTACGTGTAAATACTGGAATATAAAGCATGTAGTTTGGCTCTAAAGTAGAGACTTCACCATGCTCCCAAACCCACACTTTAAATCTAAAATTCAAAACAACGCTAGGTGGTGTAAAGTCTGTAGAGACGTATTGAGCATAAGTTACTAGTCTCTCCCTAATTTCCCCAATCTTCTCAAAACGCTTAAGCACCCCTGCAAGCCTAAACAAGCATTCCGAATAGTTCTCCATCAATTTGGTGTAGTTATTTATTAGGCTAATGTGTCTTGAAAGCAAGTCAATATACGTCTCATTAAGGGAAGAGTAATTACTAAGCAAAGCCTCGTACTTAGTGTTGAGTTCCTTGAGAGCACTCTTTAAGGCACTATTAACCTTCTTACAGTACTGCCAATCACTATACAGACCAATAACTATACCGATAAGTATTCCAACAATTATTATCGATATTATTGAGACAACAATTACTGTTCTCATGATTGTACAACCTATGCATGTAGAGTTAAAGCTTTTCAAAGCTTTAACAAGTCATCTGGTTACGTGTTCCACTTCCTAAACAATGTCAAGAATGTTATGGTAATGTCATGTAGATCCGATGTGAAAAGAGGAGAAAAATAGTCACTTAAATAAATTGTCTTTGTGTAGTTTTGACAGATCTCTACAGTGCCTACTAGCAACTTGATATGGTGCTCTAAAGCTAATATTAAGAACCACTACTTAGCTGAGTGATATGCTTTTTCTTAACTACCCTATGGAAATGCTCATTTTGTAAAAAGTATCTTCTTATAAGATGGTGATTATTAGTACTAATGGTTATTGGCACCAATGTAGAGTAGAAAGATGTTAGTATAACATTTCACGTAAGATATCTTCAGCCTCTTTCTTTTACACATAGTACAGGATTCTGTCAAGCCTCTTGTGACTTGAAATTTTAGCAATCAACTGTGCAGGTAGCTTAACATCACGTCCCATGTACGTGATCCAAGCATACCTAAGTGCATGAGTATTAATGCCCAACGTGCGTGATGCATAAACCTTGACACAGTTAGTCAATTTTTCAGGACTTGGCAACCAATTTCTTCGTAATTTCTTGTAATGTTGTACGTAGATCCACTAATTCTCTAGGAATAATAATTAGTCTTTCAATTTTTATCTTTCTTGCTAAAACTTTAATCTCTCTAACTCCCGTAGTTAACCATTTCAATACACTTTCAACTGCCTCTGAAATGCGAGCTCCATTACAAAGCTGTGCATATAGAACTACTAGATATAGCAGTCTTTTCCTGTACAATTTATCATTCAAATTACCTTTTACACATTTCAATTTCTTTCAGCAACTTAGTCCTTACTTCATTAAAATTCAATCCTAAATCCCATGCAAAGGGAGAAACAACGTTAGTCATATAACAACTGAAACCACTGATAAGTGATTTAAATGTAACTGTTACAGTCAAAAACTTTCAACCACACTCATCATTAAAAAGATGTAACTGTAACTTCTAGGCGCAATTGTTACAGTTAAATTAAAAGTTCCTCGGAATTTTGAGAAACTTTGAAAATACAGGATTGCGCAATGTTTCATACAGGCATGATCATGCAGGACACAGGCACTGCGCAATTTTTAATTTAACTGTTTCGGAAAAATTTTGGAAACTTTTAAGAAAACAGGGGGAATTGAAAAATAGGCAAGGCCATTTATTTTTAAAAAAGTTACCACAACTTTGTGGTAACTGTGAAGATAAAATATGCGGTGTATTTTATTAATGTCAAGATGTGTGTGCGTGTAGGTCTTTAAGTATTTTCTTAATAATTTTTCTATTCTGTACTTCATTCTTCATCTTTACAATTCTCTTAACAATGATGCGTGATGGCAGCATGGCTATGCGCTTCTTAACAACACGCCGAGAATACGGGCAGTCAAAAACGGCAATTACCTGAACACCCCTTGCGCCACGACTTAAACCAATTACCCATGCCATTCTTGGCCTAAGTTTCAATTCCCCTTCAGGACAATTAACAACGAATTCTTGATCAACAAGTTGAGGAAGAATATCGTGCAGCACTGCTTTGAGTAACTTTCTGTTTACCTCTATCTTTAATTTCCTTAACTCGAAAATTTGGCAGTGCTGAGATCAGGTTCACATAATCATCAATAACTTCGTCAATGCTTGGGCGCTTCAACTCCTCATCAAGCTTTGTTAAAGAGTCACGATCAGTAACAAAGCATATCAGCTTGTTTCTCAAGCTCTGACACTTAATTATTCCCTTCAATTCAAAATCACGTAAAATATTGACAAAATGCTTACGATAACCTGCAGCCATGAATGTCAGGTCGGCAAGCGAGACAACTTCATACTTCATCAACATCTTTATAACTATCTTCTTTATAATGTACTTCTTCAACGATTCAATTCTCCCCCTCAAAAAATTCATACATTTCTTAACTTTCAGAAAAATAAAAACATTTTTACAATACGAAAAACGCAACACACAGCTTTATAACCCCCTCACAATTTTTTAAACTGTAGAAGGTTGAAGAGTTCACAGCATGCGCACATGCTATGTTTTGAAAATGTTTCAGTCTCCATCTTGCTGTCTCTCTCAATTCCTCATGTTCAAAAGTTTAAAAAATTGAAAAAACGCTTAAATGTATAGTTAAGTACTTAAGGTGTTAGACAAATGCAAGAATCACCTGTCATTAAACTATACGAATACCACGTTCAAAATTTTCTCAATTTCTCAACATGTCTCTACATTCTGATAATTTATGCAGTATTGTTTCTTTCTTCAGTGGCCTGTAATCATGACTAAACACGCTTTTAACAATGTAGTGTATTTCCTTATCAGGCAGTGGTGGTTTATTCTTTAAATTCCAAGCCAACAGTATGTCAAGTACATCTTGATAATCATAGCCTTTGGCCTTCAGGTAACATGCAATTATGAAGCCTGCATTATTTCTACAACCCTCATGAACACCATTATCAAGTAACCATTGAACTATTTTTGGTAAGTACTTGCTTTCACTTGGTTTAACAATTTCTTTTCTAAACCTTTCAATCAATTCTCTAAATCTTAATGCTTCTTCAATCTTTTCCTGCAAATGCCACTCATTAACGATTTCGACAATCCTGCTAGGTATAACAGCTTTATTCCAAATATTTTCAATATCAAAATTTTCTATTGGTTTTAAGTCTCTAGGATCAAGCGGCATGACCACATTACCTGTATCTGCATGTTTAGTGTATGGTAGTCTAGTCACCCTGTGCGGTTCAAGTACTGACTTGTCAATATATTTACAATTCCAAAACCTTTGACCTAGCAATGCCTTGCAGTATAATCTATACTTCTTAACTTCATAGTCAGGAAATGGTAACCAAATCATTACTGCAAAACCTTTCTTACCACTAAAGTGAATGTAGGGTTCAATATTATAGGTCTCTAAGTGTTGAGTAAATTCTTTAACAACTTTCTCAACATCATCAAGCCTATCAGGATTATCGGTATCAAAGTCAATGTAAATCTTCTCAATACTGAATGGCTTGCCCGAAGTTGTAAATGCTGCATGACTAACAACGTAATTAACAGTCATGTATAAGTTAAGAGTAAGATCACTACAAAGCTTGTAAAGAATTTGAAACTTATCATTAATGTTGAACTTTTCCCTCAACTGTAGAAAACTCACACTAATAGTTTCCTGATTATTGCTTAACATGAAACCTTCAGGAAACTTTAATTCATAACCATCAAGCCACGTGAAAAATCTTGCAATACAGTTACTAGGAATTTTACTTCTAAGCCCTGAAGATATGAAGAATTCTCTACCAATAAAGATTCTTCTACTCATTTCCTGAATCAATTCATTGGCAAATTTTCCCAAGACGAATTGATAGAGTTTATAAATCATTTTCTGCGGAATGTTCATTCCGCAGAAATGACTCGACATTCCGCGGAAATGAGGGGTCATTCCGCGACACCCTTCAATTCTTCATGCAGAATGAATATGAGGAATGATATTGGAGATTGAAAAGAATCCGGCGACTGGAGTAGTAAATAACTAGCAGCACAGCAATTCTGGACTGACATATTGACGTTACGGTTCAGGTGTAGTGTAGTAGTACAGTTCGCAACTTTCTTTTCAATTCTCATTGCCTTCCCCAATGATCATTCCTTAAGAGGGATTGAAAATTTTGCGGAATGACATGATCATTCTGCGGAATGTGAGGTCTTAACTCCGGAATGTTCATTCCGCGAACCATTCAACCTCACCACGCCATATCTTATGTCTATTTCCTGACTTGTCAATTTCAACATAACCTAATCGTTCAAGTTCCTGCACAAACTTTCTCACACTATCTACAGAATACGAATAGCCCTTCCTTTTCAAGCAATTACAAATGTCGCCATATGTGTGATTTCCTTCGTCAATGCATGACAGGATATCGCTGAAAAGTTTAAACTGTCTAGGAGTGTAGCCGTATAGTTGAATTCCTATAGTATCTTTAATAAGCTCAATTACTTTCTCAGCATCTTCAACCTCAACATAGAGATACTTGTCTTTCTTTCTTCGCCTATGCTGATTAAGTAATGCATGAGCTGCGGCTAAAGCAATGATTACTTTCTCAGTAATTCTTCTCTTGTATGTTGTATCAGGCATTTTTGAAATTACTGTTTTCAAATAATTACTAGCTTCTTTACTTAAGACTGTGTAGTATCGATTAAGACTTTTCAAAAAGTACTTAAATGCAGTGATTCTCTCCTTAACTTCTCTTCTTAATTCTTCATTATCTGCAAGGCCCTCGGTGTACTTGTCAATTATGAAGTTAACAACTCTTCTAGTCTGTTCTTCAGACTCATCAACAGAT
>Ga0190367_1002247_pt1 | contig 10034 bp, 10 predicted proteins | sample 4872181011_MG_FD_171838 | JGI IMG/M metagenome (GOLD analysis project Ga0190367, IMG submission 171838) | Hydrothermal vent microbial mat bacterial communities from Southern Trench, Guaymas Basin, Mexico - 4872-18-10-11_MG | ecosystem: Environmental > Aquatic > Marine > Hydrothermal vents >... | reverse complement strand
CTATCAGTATGTAGCAAAATTTAATTAAAAAATTCGGTCGCCTTGTGATTTCTGTTTTGCCTGATAATGCCGATTAGGTTTCATCTAAGCCTTCTCGCTAATTGCGTTTTGACATTCAAAAAAGAGATTTAGGTTGGACAGTTCTTCCAGCATCATGCGTATAATATCCGTCTCATTTTGGGTTAGAAAGCATCTAAGCCGTGTCCCACTTTGTCCCAATTCTCGGCAAACAAAACAAAGAAAATCAAGGAAAAGGTAAAACGGAAACAAGGTGAGCCCTGAGAAATCAGGGTCTTGTCCCAGTTCGTCCCAGTTCCTACGTTATCGTTGGGCTGTACATCCAACCTAACACTCATCGCTCCGCGTTCCGTACATCCAAAGAATCGACATGTATTTTGCGTCGCGTTGCGTCCTACACATTCGAGTTTGTAGCTTTTGTGTGTTCTTCCACATTCTCATCGTTTGTTAATCCCAAAGATTCCAGTCTAATACCAATTTACAATTACTGAGAAGGCTTAAATGAAACTTAAACAGCAACATTAAGCATGACGAGTACTAAAGAGGGATAATTATAATGGAATAGAATAAGCTCACGGGAGCTATTGACTTCTTACATAGTTCATAATAAATAAGCATAATTTGACTTTACTCTTTATGGTGATACTAATTGAGATTTTTCGATTTTAATCGTTGTTTTCGCCTTCTCATTGTTAGTGAGGACCAAATCTTCGACAAGCCAGTTGAACTAAAGAGTAGTTTTACTACGGATGCAATTTCCGTGCTGATTCTTGTTGGTGGATTGATGTATGTGGCCTTGTTTAAAGGGGGCTTATCAAAGCTTTTTGTTGGAGTTATCCAAATGTTCTTGATATTTTTGTTAGTTCTTTATCTGTATTTGGATAGAAAAAGGAAGCTTCCGAAGGCTACAACTTATGATTATGACTTTTATTTTCCATCAACCCTAATTGGTACGCTCCTTGCGGTATTTTTCTTAAGACTGTATTTGACCTTATATAAAGCGTGGGCCTCTTACTGGATATTTTTGTTCCTCACTGGTTTGTTTCTAGTGCTTTTAGTGCCCTCTTCCTTGGATGAGTTATCAGGCACTGTTGCTTGTACGGGAATCTATCTCAGTGCAATGGCTATCTTATTACACCCACCGCTGTTCATCATAGATATAGTAACATTCCTTTATTTAGCTCATAGATCCGATGCTTCAAAACAAAACATGTTTCTAGGCTTACTGGAGCAAAAGTTGAGGAGTTGTGAAGTAATACGAAAAGAGGACATAGAATGCTGGTATCGGATGAGGATAGAAATAAAACATGCCGTCTACATAATGCGTCTCCTAATACCCCTCGGCTTTATCGTGGTAGTTAGAATTAGAAGGGGGCGCGAAGTATTGTCTGTGGTAGACTTCGAGGAGATTTCTCCTTCTCTTGATGTGCTATTACAACTAACGATAAGATTGCCGACTCTGGAAGAGCTGAAGATTAATGAGATTCTTGGATATGAATCAAGGGAAATGAGTATTAAAGATGCTTGTCATCTCTTAGGTGTTGACGAGTTTCTGCTGAGACTCATGGCGCGGAAGTACCCAAATACATTTGCAATTCATAAGGACACATTAATATATAAGCCCCCACAAAGCTCACAACGAGAGAATCATAAATAACGATTACTCATACGCAAATTTTATGCAATTTAGGTGATAACTGGCAATCAACCCTATTGTGAACAGATAAGACCAAAAGAAACGCTTTTAAAGATGAATTCGAAAGTTAGTAGAAACCTGTTTTTCTTCAATTAACTTCTATGTAATCCACTTCCAGCTTGCTGACGGTCTTATAGTAAATACACAATGTACATACATGGTTAATCATTTTGACACCCCCGTTTTAACATCTCCACCATTAACATTTCTAGCAGGTCGCTTAATTGAGATAACGGTATTTATTTATAAGGGAAATATCGTATGTTTTAAAGAGACGACTAGACATACAAGTCTATCTTAAGATGTAGTACAACTTAACATCAAGTCGCTCCAGTTATATCCAAAAATTCGTTTTAGAAGATCCCTCTACACACAATTATCAGGTGCGTTGGCAAATGGAATTTAATGCCGAAATTATTCGAAGATTATTGTTAAGTAGTAGTGAAGAAGAGATTCTTAAAATAAGAGATGAGTTGAGCAATCTTAAAAAAACCTTGCGTCTCGACGAGAAACAACTTAAAGATTTATTTCTAATGATAACAAATGCCTTTTCTGAACGCAGATTAGACTTTTACTTGACAGCTATAACCGCCATCAAAAAACTTTCTAGAGCTAAAAGAGAAGTTCTCAAGTATTACCGTGTAGCCATCGAAATCTCTGAAGCGATGGGACAAAAGTTTTTCGCTGCTTTTAATACTCCAGATATACCTAAATTCTTACAAAGAATTATAGAATATGCTCATGCTAGGCTATCTGGTCCTACCGAAGTTGTAAAGTATATTGTTAGGTATTATTGTGATTATTATTCTAGAGACGATTTTGTAGAGGTAGTTCTAGACTTGAAAGATACACGCTTTGTAGATTCTGTTATAGCCGCGATCGAATCCTTTGAGTCGATCATAAATGAATTGAAACCAAGGGATTTGTTGATGGATTGCTATAAGAATATGCCAAAAAAGAACCGCCGATGGATTATATCTACAGACATACCTATTGATCAACAAGTTGAAGAAATAATTAAGAGCTTTGTATCAATGTTACTCGAGGCTTCCTTGGAGTCTGAGTTTAACATACCCTTTGAGAGGATCTTAAAATTTTTTAGGAGCTTACATGCTAAGGGAATAAAAGCTACTCTAGCAAAATATCTTATAAGAAAATATCCTGATAAATTCATTCAAGAAGCATTCGAGGATTTTAAGCGTGCGATTATGTATATAGAGGTAGACGATCTTGTGGATCTTGTAGAGAAAGTGAAAGACGAGAGCGTCCTTGCTGAAATAGGAGAGCGGTTGTTAAGCAAATCTTTTAGGACTGTTGTTTTAGATAGTGAGTACTTTTATACACCAGATGATCTCTACGAATATTTCGATGTTATAAAGAAGCTCCCTATACAGCCTGATGTTGCCTACGAATATCTCCTCAGTCTTGCGGATACTCCTTTGATTATCGAATACGAAAGTGGTTATTATGAATTCCACCAAGAGATATATACCGATCTCCATATTTCTGGGATACTCATGCGTTTTGTTGCTAAGGATGCCAACTTATTCAAGAAGGCTTTAAAAGAAATCGCTAAGCTTAGAAAAGAACTCATAAGAAGGGCTATAAAAGGCGATTTGAGATTCAATACTTATCAAACAGCAGCTGAATATGCCCGCTCTCTCATTCTATGGGGCGTACATCCCCAGAATATAGACAACATAAAGCGTCACCTAGAAAGTCTTTCTGAGGAGAAGTTAGAAAAGATAATAGCAATGATTCGACCAGCATTAAAATATGCACTCAAAACTGGGGATCTTGAGAGAGAAGAGATAGAAGAGTACTATTTGAACTTGAAGGAACTATTTACTACAGCGAAAATTAGTGAAAAACTAAAGAAAAAGGCTATAAAACAACTAAAGGCCATCGAGAAGTACTTAAAGGATTGGGACTTGGATAGATCTTTAGGCGAATAGCAAGGAGGAAATTTGCCTTCTTATGATTTCTGTTCTGTTTGATGTTGATGGTTAGATTTTCTCTAAGTTTTCTCGACAATTGTAAAGCAATGTTTTGGGTCGGGCGTCGCAACCTGCAAAACAGAAGAAAGAGAGAACAATCGCCTTATAAGTTTTGTTGTAGTGGATATTGCCGATTCTGTTTGATGTGGATTTTCTGCAGGATTGACAACCGAGATCCAGCTCTGAGCATTACATTACGCCTAGCACAATACTTCTTGTGAATGAAACTATCTCATTTTTTCGAACTAATCATACATAGTGCATTAATGAACTACTAAATGTCACACAACACTGCTTCTGGGGGCTCCTATCAGCCTCATTACCTCAAACCAATACCCAATGGATTTGATTCTATGCCATTATAGCCCTACTATGCTGATTATACAGGAAAAATGTTTCTACTATAAGCTAAAAACCCTCTGCTGAGTTAACTTGAACTTACTTAGGGTCCATCTTAGTTAATTCTTCGACTTTCCTTTGATTGATTATATCCCTTAGAATAAGTTCACGTATGAACGCAAGTAGTACATCGACTTCCTTTCCTATTCTCCCAGTACCTTCTCGAGCATACTGCCTTACTTCTTCCCTTATAATTTTTATTAATTCAGCAATTATTTTGTGAAGGGCAATAACCTCTATACCTCTTTCCCTGATTTTATTAACGGCAGATTTAGGCTGCAGTGTATGCAAAACTAAGACCCTCCTAATAGTACTTTTGCTCGCTAAATGTCCTATTTTTGGATCCTCCTTAACATGTTTTTCTGCTAAATTAAACCACCGCGTTATATCATTAATTACTTTCTCATGTTTCTCTTGGCCGAGGAAAGGTTTACACTGAACAATATGAAGCTCATGATCCTTATAGGCCAACACATCTATATCACTCCACCCTCCTGCTTTTTTTCCTGATTCTTCGCGAGAGACATAAAACAAATAATTCTTGATTACAAAAAATCCCTTTTTTTGATAGTACCTAGCAACAACCTCCTCTATCCAAGAACCCATTCTAAACACCATAAGACTATAGTAGGAGATATCTTCCCCAAATTCATTTTATAGTTGATGTCAATTAGCCCGTCTCTTTGTCAACTATAAGCCCAGTAATATATTACTATATTGAACTTTAAGTAAAAATATCTATGAAGATTCAAGCATCGGTATGTATAGTCGCCTTAGCGACGCTAAAGCTCTTACAAGTCAATTTCTCAGCACCTTATATTTAATCTATAGTCTCATGATAGGTTCCTATTCTCTGCACTGGGCAATCTAAATCTGCGTAGATCAAAGCATGGAAGAAAACTCATGGTGAATAAATGATAGGGAGCCTAAAAATTGACACACGATCTTCTCTTATTTTATTTTACGTTTTCCTTTAGTGTGTTTCTTATTGCTTGTTCAAGCTCCTTCGTTGCTTTCAGCAATCGAGAGTATAAAACCAATTAATGTGTTCACCAGGAGACTGTTAAAAGTAAGCACTAATGCGTGCTAATACATCTAAAGCTTTAAGCGCGGGTTCGATATACCGGGATTCGCTCATCCATAAATTTAAATAATGTATTTGGTGCTAGTAATTCGATCCATCGAATGCTTGTTTGGGGTGTGGGTGCTGACAATAATCTCCCGAGGTGGTGTTGTGTGATGTTTAATGCTTCGCTGATATACCATATATAGTTATTTTGAAGAAATTTTAGCATTTTAGTTGTTAGACATGGTCTATAGATTGGATTAGAACCACGATTCCAATGGAAATAAAGGGCACTCAGAATTCGAGGAATAGTTGTCTTAAGAGAGGAAAGAACTGAGCTATTAATATGATAGTGGGCACGTTTTATCTTCTTCGGAAACTGACGAAGAAGTCGACGTGAGAACGCCTCCAAACTGATTAGCTCAAGATATCGACGTCGTGGCCAAGTCAAGAAATTTTTGTCAACACTCCAGAAAGCATAATACTCGCAGAAAGATTCTTCATCTTTTTTTATTAGTAGGGGGTAGTTGGCGTGAGATAAAGTAGAAGTGTCTTCTATTATGTGGTGTTGAAGTTCATGAATTAAGATTACGGACAAATATGTGTAGTAAACAAAAGTAATAATATCTGAGTAAAAATAAAGCATAGAAAGTACTGAGCGTATAGGTTCGACTATAAATAACCAGTACTTATTTATGAAGCTCATAAAGTCTTGTTTAATTTTGTATTCTCTTAGATATATTCCCCATCCCTTAGGATTGACATGATATGGTACATAGTATGCTAATGGGTCTACTATAACTCCAGGAGCTTTACTAGGTTCTCTCCAAGGAGGAGATCGGGGCATAGGTGGAATTTCTCTAGGAGACTTTATAACTTCTTTTTCACACAACTTCTGTGGCTCAGATGATGGCTTCCACTCTCTTGGTAGATCAAGTACTGAAATCCCGCAGCCTATCATGTTTAACATCTTGGCATCACATCGGCTAAACTTGAAAAAATGTTTTCATACTAGGTCTTTTATGATATTTCGGAATAACTTTCCAAGGTTTTTGTTTCTCGGTTCTCTAGTATAGTTAAAGTCTTATCTTAATGGTTAACTCTTTTCTATCTTTTGTATAATTTAGCGATATTTCTATTATATCTAAACTCCCTAAAAGCATCATAAGTGAGAAAAGTTCTGGATGTTTTGCCACATCATATTTTCTTGTAAACCTAGGACCCAGTGGTCGGCGTGTCATGAAGAGAGTTATCTCTTCAACGATTGATACCGGTATCGGATTTTTAAATCTTTTTAGTGTTTCTCTATGAAATACTATTATTCTACATTTCTGGTTACCTACTGGGAAGGGTGCTTGGGGAACCTCTACAGCTCTACTCTTGATATCTTGGAACTCATCAGCTGATAATTCTTTGACTTCTTTTACTCTGAAGTACCCAACGATGCATCCATCATCATAGACATATACAAAGCATATATCACCCTCAGATAAATCCATTATTCTCGGCTTCTTGTTGGGTGGAAAGTGAAATATTGTCTTCGAAGCGTCGGATAGTATCCTATCCCACCATTCCCTTGATGTCGGAATAATAGCATAGAATTGCAGGTTACTCATCAATTTCGATTGTTCTAATTTAAACTATACTATAGCGCTTAATAGTGGCATGTTGAAATCAAATCTTTGGACCCTTCCACCTCTTTTAAGGCCTATTGGCGTGTAGCTGAGCTTTAGTGTTGCGATTACGAGTAGTCTGTGGGCCACTTTGAGCATGTTATTCTTGTTGCCTAAAAGTATGTACTTGCCATCAAGCCAAGAATCAGGATCAAGCCATCTTGCTCGATCTATAAGCCATGGGATCTTCGCTTTAGCTTGATTTACAAGATCCTTTATTGTCGCCGGAGACCCCGGAATCCGCCCAGACTCTCCGATCCCAAACATTGCTCTATCAAAGTTTATTCCGCGTCCACTATCAAAGTATATATTGCCATCATCATCAAAGAAAATATCATCACTAAATATATGCATAGAAACATTCTTATGCGTCCACTCATAGTAAAGATCAAACATAACCCTACCCTTCCTTATCTCCGTGATCTTAACATTAAATCTGTGTAGCTCATCCCGCAACAAATCAACATACTCCTTAAGGATACGATAAATCTCGCCAAAAAGAGAAACATCACAATGCCTTAAACGACTCGGCATATAAATCACCCTAATTAGTAACATGAAAAAATAAATAAAAATGACCATGATAACTCATATGAAGTTTTCTGCTCCTATGTATTATGATTACCGCTGTTATGGCTTCTGATATTCTCAAATACCATTGTTAAAAAGTCCTCGGCGCTTACCTTTATGCGTTCTGGCATGCCAGATCTTTTAATATAATGGGGATAAAACATTTCACTTCCATCCTTATATTTTACGATCATCAAGTATCCATCTGCTAACTCTAAAACCCCATTGTACACTTCCACGACTCCATGCTTTCTGCTATACTTCGTGCTTACTTTTGTCATCATCGCGATCTCCCAAGTTTTCGTCCGGATTTTTTCAGCCTCTGAGGAAGGTACATCCAATATATTTATATATCTGACCTTAATGCCTAGGCTGGATATGGCTTCCAAGAGTATTTTTATTCGTTGAAATTCTTCGCTTTTTCTCTTATAAGACTCCATCCATAGATCCACATTAACGTCGTAGTCTTCTCCGTACTTTCTCTTATAGTACATGATTATTCCATTCCTTATGTTAGAGTCATCTAGACTCCATACTGCGGGGTGATAGTATACTATGATTTCCTCAATGTTCTCTGGACGTATCTTAACTAGGTGCCTAAAGAGTTTTTTCTCAGTGACTATGTCTTTCACAATATTGACTATGTAAGCCTTTATTTTTTCTTTTAGACTAAGTATGCTGGTGCCGATGAAGTTAAGGTTAGAGATGCTATCAAAAAAACCGTCCACGATTCGATGAAATGTTGCAATATCAGCAATACCAAAAGAGGTAATATTCATTGCTAGTAGATCCAAAATGGCATGAAGAATCGCAACTGCGAGACCACGCTCACCATATTTTCTGGATACATAGTAGTAGAATACGCACCTAGATTCCCTCCAGGCATCATGTTTACTCATGGCTTCCGCATAGTATTTTACTGACCTAGAATCACCACCACAGAACATAACTGCCTCCCTAACGAGAAACTTGTCTAAGCGATCCTTTGGAAAATCTATGAATTCATCGACCCTAAGCAACGAATACCCTAGGATAATACTCTCCCATTTTGTATGTATTCGCCACGACGGCATGTTAGCTCATCTATTCCTCCGCCTTTATCTTCTCTCTCAGAGTTATAGTTATCTTTCGAATCCTCTCCGTGAATCTTGCCTCCATCTCCGCTAAATTTAGCCTCTCTATAGTCTTCTTATCGTACAGAAAATCCCATAGAGTCTCTAATACCTCTGGATTATTCATTAGTCCATTATGAGCCACAGCCAATATTACCCATAGCAACATATAATTCAAAGCGACCGAATACGATACATCGACATCAATACCCTCAGCTGCCAATTGCTGGGTCAAAATACTCTGAACTAATCTTACATAATAATCCATTATCGGATGTATCGCCACGGTTTTCCTCACAATTTTCTTCTTCATAATTTTATCCCAATTCACCTTCATACTTCTCACCAATAATGAAATGTATGATATTCATATAATATGAATAGAAGATAGCTTACTTAAAAAATCAACATATATACTTCAGATAACTAGAAGTGCCAAAAATAGCATGTCTAGAAACAGTCTAGTCCATATTCGTACAGGTCTTTTATACACATGAGCACATTCACTTTGATAAAATTTTGTTAGCCTCTTCCTCTGCAATTTTCTGTATCTTATCAATAATACTGCAAAGCAAAGGATCCTTCTTAAGTTCAAATAGCAGGCTAAGAGATAGCTTTTTGTGAGAGAGTTTTGAGTCTAACTGCTTGATAATATCACTTGTCACATTAGCTAGTACCTCATCATATACTCTTTTTCCGACTCTAGATATGAGCTTAAGATAGTATTCCTGCTGGACACAGAAGCCTTTTGAGAACATCCCTCTCCTAACCAAGACTATCCTGCATACAGCATTTATCACTCCTAACAATCTTGATAGAGCTATCCTCCTTGGATCAGTTTTCGACTTATCCTTTCCTAGGCCTTCTTTGATGATAGTTATTATCGCATCGAGATTCCCAATTATCTTTGACACAAGCAGGCGTGCAACCTCTTTTACACTATCAGGAACAAAATCTGGAGCAAATTTTTCAGCAATTTTCCTAGCAATGAATTCTCGGTCATAATCAAGTTTCAGAAGAGCCTCAATGTAATCCAGAATATGATGAGCCAAAAAACACCTAAACCCATCAACACCAAACTTATCAATAACATCCCTAGATATATCCCTCAGTATATATGGCGTCTGCCTACCAAGATCATGAATCCTCGTTGCCTCGTTAGTTCTGTAGGGCATTTTTGTTTGCTCTAGCTTGTTGGGGTTGATTTTAGAGTTTATTTTTCAGACTCCTGACGAGAAATGTTCTGTTTCGTGTTTTCTGTGTTGTTGTGCTGATCGTGGGCTTCCCGTTTTGGGTTTTGTTGCATGGCGGGGCTGTCACGTTCCGTCCACGTTCCATCCACGATTATGAGGACAAGAATTCTGTCGGGATATGAATTAGGAAAACGAAAAACATGGGGATTTTTACTTTTCATCTGGTTGTCCACAATTCCTTGGCGTCCACAATTCAGTTCTCGGCACAGAACTGTTATTGAGGGCGTTTATGTCAAATGTGACGAGGGTG
>Ga0190367_1002246_pt1 | contig 10042 bp, 7 predicted proteins | sample 4872181011_MG_FD_171838 | JGI IMG/M metagenome (GOLD analysis project Ga0190367, IMG submission 171838) | Hydrothermal vent microbial mat bacterial communities from Southern Trench, Guaymas Basin, Mexico - 4872-18-10-11_MG | ecosystem: Environmental > Aquatic > Marine > Hydrothermal vents >... | reverse complement strand
TCTCCCTCCCCCTCTACGACCTCACCATCCGCACCACCGACCATCACGGACAGCCGATTGAAGCCGAGCTAGCGCTCGTGCGGGGAAGCGGTGCGGTACGCGGGACAGCGGTAGGCGGCGTGTTTACGGTGGCGGCGCTGCCGCAAGGCACGTTCCTCGCCTGCGCACACTATCAGGACAGCTACCTCGTGCAAGTAGTGGATGTCGAAGGCGATACGGAAACCACCCTTATCCTCCACCCCACCTACACCCACACCCTCCACATCACCTGCTACGCGGGCGATGGACAGACCCCGCTATCGGGTGCAGAGGTTTACGTCGGCGCTGTCCACGCCACCACCGATGCAGCGGGTGCAGCGTCTATCGAGGTGGCGGAAGGCACGTACCCCGTAGAGGTGCGGTGGCGAGGCGTGATTGTGTACCGAGGATGGCTGAACGTCACTAGCTCGCAGGCTGTTAACTTTACCTGCGCCGTTCATCGGCTTATTGTAGAGGTACGAGGGGAGAAGGGTGATCCGATCGAAGCGGTAGTAACGGTAACGGGACCTATCATGGTAACGGAGCGTGGGGTAGGGAGAATCGCCTTCGAAGAGCTTCCTAGTGGGGTCTATACGGTTCATGTAGAATCACCATACGCAGTAGATCGTACTGAGGTAGTTAGTGTAAATGCGACCACAACCATTCCCGTACGTTTACCTGTAAAGAAACTAGCGATTAAGGTTCGATGGAGAGGAGGGGGCGTTATCCCAGGGGCTAGGATTCAGGTATCTTATGCAGAGGTAGTGCAGATGTTAACTGCTGACGAGCGGGGAGAAGCTAGTTGTTGGGTAAGATCAGATGAGAAGGTAACGATTGTAGCGGAAGCGGAGAAAACTAGCACCACTATGGTTCTAAATCCGCCCATTCCGGATTGGACCATAGTTGAAATCCCGCATTCCAGCGCTTTACAATGGTTCTCTGTACTTCCTACCGCTCTAGGGCTTCTGGCGGTAACTTTTGCAGCGCTCTTTGTGGGGATCGAATATAGGCGAAGGAGACGCTTACGAAAGCTGATAGCCGTTACACGAGGAAGAGCTAGGTAGTGAGCGAACCGTATTTTTACAGCAAGTAGCTTAAGTTTTCAATTCACTAGGGGAGTTGATGCGCTCACTTACGCTACTTGTTGTCGTAGCGGTTGTACTTAGTGCGTTATCGCAAGGAGGTGTGGGATGGGGGAATGGATCAGGAGCAAACGAAGCATACCCCTACTATGGGATTCACGATCTCGTAGCGGAGATAGCGTTCCTGAAGCTCGAGGAGTTTAACGCTTCAGCAGCACGGTGGATTCGAGACTGGTTTCTCTGCGATGGAAGCAGGTGGGGAGACTGGGGGCACTCCTACGGTCAAGGACGAGACTGCTGGCTAGGGTATACTGATGACCCAGACTCGTACTATCAGGATTGGAGCAACCACTTGTTTGAAGTACATGGGACGCGGCGCGGAGCTCCGCAGCGAGTACAGCGGTTGTTTGATTGGGCGGTAGCGAACCTAACAATCTGGCTACAGCACGAAGGAGAGGAGCAGTACCGAGAGTACGAACACCGAGCGGTGTATGCAGCAGGTCTGCTCACACACTATTTTGCAGATATGTCGCAGTTTGGACATACTGACTACACAAAGGACGATCATAGCTACCCTCCAGAGGATAGCTCGCGAACCTACCACGCACACTACGAATCGGTTCAGATTACAAACGAGCTACTAGAGGCGTTAAACGCATCGCTACGCACATACCAGTTCTCCATCAAAGAAGTTGACGATGTAGCAAGCGTTACTGAGCAGCTCGCACGCTGGGTTAATGCGCATGACGAGCAGACCGTCCAGTACTTTGACGAAGCAGCCAGCGAGTGGAAGCAAGTAGGGTCTACCTATGCACTGCTACTCACGATGTTTCGTAAAAACTTCGATGCGGGAGTTTTCTATCTGGGAGCGCGGGGGTACAACGAGACCGTATATGCACTCACACTACAGCACTTGAGAGCCTGCATAGGAAATCTATCATGCATACTGTACACGATTTACGTTCAAGCCTGTAAAGCAGTAAACGAAGAAGGCTTGGAACAAACATTCTCCACTCAGACTATAATGGCAAAGATACAGCAAGTTCCGACGTATGTTTGGATAGGGGTTATCGTTGTTATCATACTGGTGGTAGTAGGTTTGGTTACTCGTCCACGGCGTACGCGCTTTGGACGACGTAGACGCCGCTAGGTTTCAGGAAGCTCAACGTGAATTGTACCACGACCAATGTATCTTCGGAAGACAAGCGCTGCAGCTTGTGCAGCGCTAAGGAACTTGTTGAAAGCCTGCTCTACGGAGAGGTTAGCTTGCTGACATCGGGTAGCTGTTAACCCGTAGGGGTCACGAACCCAAAGGAGTACACGATCGTGATGAAGGGCGAGACGAAGGTGGGGAAGAGGGAGGTGAGGTATGAAGAAGGCACAACCCTCGGCGCGGGGGCGAACGAGTAAGCCTGTTTGCTCAATCGCAGCGCGCGCCTCTTCAAATAACTGCTGTGCAAGCCCAGGAGGAAGGAGCGCGACGCAGTGAATAGCGGCAAGCCGACGCTGAAGGTCTTGCTCGGAGGGGTTGCTCAACTCTATTGAAGCTCTCTGCGTTAAGTGTGTTTGCACCGATGCTTAGTCTCTTAACCAGCGTGTAGTGCCTATAGTGCGGATTGCGGTCGTTGGTGGAGGAAGAGTAGGTACGGTAGTCGCGTGGGATCTCGCCCGTACATTGGAAGATGTAGAAGTTGTGGTAGGAACGCGGAACCTAGAGCGCACGCGAGAGCGCTTGCTACAGTTAGGAGCAAAGAGCGTGGAGGTGAAGCGAGTAGACGCAGCAGATAGAAGCGGTCTGGAGAGCTTTCTTCGAGGGTTTGAGCTAGCGGTAGGTGCGCTACCAGGTCGTTTAGGCTTTAGGTTTCTGGAAGCCTGTATAGCGCAAGGCGTGGATGCAGTCGATGTATCCTATATGCCAGAGAATCCATTTGATCTAAACGAGCGTGCAGTTGATGCAACGGTTCAGATAATACCCGACGCAGGCATCGCTCCTGGTGTTAGCAACCTTCTAGTCGGTTACGCGATGGGGTTGTTACGAGTCTCGGAAGTAGACGAAGTGAGGATTCTCGTGGGTGGTATTCCTGAGAAGCCGATTGGACCGCTGGGGTATGTGGTTACGTGGTCGGTTGACGATCTGATCGACGAATACCTTCGCCCAGCGCGAATCGTGGAGAACGGACAGGTGGTGGAAGTTGAAGCGCTTAGCGGTTTAGAGAGGGTTGAAGTTCCGGGTATCGGCGATCTAGAGGCGTTTTACACAGATGGACTACGAACCTTACTGGTGACCGTTAAGGCAAAACGGATGTACGAGAAAACATTGCGCTGGCCGGGACATGCTCAGGCGGTTAAACTGCTCCGCGACCTCGGGTTCTTTGAGCCAGATGTTCGTTCAACAACTGCAAAGGTTTTGGAGCGTAGATTGCGAAAGGAGGGTGTTCCTGATTTAGTGGTTCTTCTGGTTAGCGTACGAGCAGCTGCTACCGAGAAGGGGTTTCGGGTAGTGGTTCGCTATGATGCAGAGCGCAGGCTTACGGCGATGGCACAAGCAACAGGTTTCGCAACTGCAGGTTTCGCATGGTTGGTTGCAAGAAAACTTGAGCCAAAGGGTGAAATCCGCTACTAGCGTCTACTCATAAGGGGGAGGCCACTCCTCTCTCTTCTCCCGCTCCCACACCATAGCAATAATAGCAAGAACACCAAGCAGCACGATCAGTACAATAAGGGCTATTGTCATTATAGTGTGTAGATACTGAGTTAGTGTGTCGAATGGGGTAAGTGGCGATGTAGCACCACCCGGTCCTCCGAGCCAAGGTTCATATACAATCAGGGAGGGGTCTCGCGTAGAGTAGATTTCTTCTGGATCTTCGGGGTCGCTGGTCTCAGTGTACTCAGGTCCGTTGGGGCTACCCCACCAGTTGTTGATTGCGAGTATATGAGAAGGAGAGTCGTTAAAGATACCATGGTTGAAATTGCTGTAGATGCTACAGTAGGTGACGTTGATGAAGGAGGCTGAATCGCCCGTACACCATATACCATAATTATTTCTAGTGAGCGTGCAGTTGAAAAGCATTACATAGAGAGTTGGCTCACACCACACGCCGTAGGTGTTGTTAATGAAAGTACAGTTCTTCACTTCTGTATAGGACAAATTTAAGCAAAGCCCGCGATAGTTGCTGGAAATCGTGCTGCTACTAACCGTTACAATTGAGTCGAAAGACCGAATTCCACACTCCGCATTACCGTTTAAGGTGCAGTAGCGTATGTAGACCTCATCGGCGTGTCTGCATAATATGCCGTAGCGGTTTTTGTTAAACGAAGACCTCTCTACTACAACGTGTTCTGCGAAAAACAGTCCGACAGCGACATCAGTATCCTCGATAACCTGTTCGCTTACGGAGATATCGCTAGAGTTTACAACTATTAGCTGACCTACGCTAGAAGATATAGTTTTGCTAGATATATTTAGCAAATAACAGAGAGGTTTGCCATTAACGGTGTTGTTGTCGATGTAGTGGATGTAATCGTCGAGAAAGAACCCGTTTAGAAGGATGCCATCATGTATGAATCTGTTGTTATAGATGTGAATATGGTGGCATAAATCACCGCATAGGATACCAGCGTAAAGGTTGTCGTAGATGGTGCAGTTATAGATAGCTATATTTTTGTAAAGGAACAGAAGATGCCATATGAGTTATTGTAGATGTTGCACTCGCATACTGTTACGTTACTGGAGTTGATGAAATCGAAGAGAACACCCTCTCTTTCGTTCTCGCAGATGGTGCAGTTGAGGAATGCGGCGTCGTCGGTAAAGAGGGTGCATGCGATACCACGTTTGTTCCTTCTGATTAGACAATTGGTAATTTGCGCATGTAGGGCTCCCTCGCAGTATATACCTGTTTCGTCGTTGTCCTCGATAATACAGTTGTTAATGGTAATTGCGCCCAAGTAGCAGTATACTCCTATTAGGTTGTGGCTGATGCGCGAATCTCTAATAATAGCATCCAGAGTCTCTATGACAAACCCATTCCATTCCTCATCGTATTTACCGTATCCACAGTATTGAAGCTCGCTGTTAAACATCCGAAATGCTGCAGCAGCTTCGATACGGAGGTAGTAGCGGTATGAAGGGTTGTAAGCGGTGATAACGGATCGGTTGAGGATCCTCAAGCAACCACCGGTTTTTAACAACAATACCGTGTTCGCCATCATAGCTACAGTTTATCAAAAGAGTAACGTTAACGAGGGTGAGGCGACCTCCGATCTCTATAATGAGGTCGCCGTTAAGAACTATTTTCTCGTTCTTGCGTACTTCGTCTCCTGTTACAACCCACTCAGGCGACTTAGGTGTAGGCGTTAGTGGACGATTTGTAGACAACGGTGAGGAATGAGTGGGCGCCTCAGCCGATATAGGGGTGTTGTAACGGGTATTCAGGAAGCTGCCCTGTGAGGGAGAAGTTGCTAGGGGAGGGGAGGAAGTAGAACAGATAGGTATAATGGTAGTAAGTAGAAGAAGAAGTGCAAGTGTTCTCCGTGTAATCAGGATAGACTTACGGTTCTGAAGAACCTGCACATAGACCTTTCCATAGAGAATTTAGAGTTTTGGAGAGTCTGTGTAGCCTCCCAAACAGGGTAACTGAGAACATAACGGTGTAGAAGAATACCTCAACCATTTAACGGAAAGAGGTTTTCGTTAGAAGCATCGAGGTCGAGAGAGGGCTAATCCTTACTGGTGTTAACTGTAAGGTGGAGGCCACTCTTCCTCTCTTCTTCTCATTAAGATCAGGACGACGACTATAATACCAACTATGACAACGAGCACGGCTATGAGCACTATTGCAAAGGTACGCAGCCACTGACTAAGCACTTTGGTTAACGAGATTGATGGTTTAGTGCCGTACGGTTCCCTGAGCCATAGTTCGTATATGATAAGGGAAGGGTCTTGGGTGCAGTAAACCTCTTCAGGATCCTCTGGATCGCCTATCTCGGTGTACTCTGGCCCGTCGGGACTCCCCCACCAGTTAAACATCGCCATGACGATCGAGGAGGAGTTGTTAAAAACGCCGTGTTTGCGGTTTCCGTAAATGTTGCAGTGAGTGAGATTTACGGTAGAGGGAAGGGTGCCTGTGCACCAGACACCGTACTCATTGGCGGTGATTGTACAGTTGTTAAGCGTAGCATCAAGTGCCTCTTGACACCATACAGCGTAGTCGTTGTTGAAGAAAGTGCAGTTCTTCGCCTCAACAGAGGAGCGAGCTATGCAAAGACCTCGATAGTTGTTGGAAAAGATACAGCTCTCGATCGTTAGGCTAGAATTGGAAGAGGCTAGAATTCCGTCATCTGTGTTGCCTTCCATCGTACAGTAGTGTATACGTATGCTGCTGGAGGAGATGCAGAAAATGCCCTGATCACTTTGACCGAGCCTGCAATCCTCCACCAACACGTGTCTGACAAAAGCGAGTTCGATTGCTGCATCCGTGTCGGTAATTTGCTGGTTAATTACCGTCACGTTTTCAGAGTTTACGATTATCAGCTGACCTACGCTCGAGGACACGGTGATACCGGACGCACTTTGGAGGTATATGAGAGGCTTCCCGTTAACCATGTTGTTAGCGATATCATGGACGAAGCACGATGCCTCGCCCCCTCCTAGTACGATACCATCCCGTATGAACTCATTGTTGTGAATGTGTATATGGGAGGAGAAGTCCGTACAGAGTAGCCCTCTGTTGTGGTTATCGCGAATTATACAGTCTTGGATGGTTATGTTGTGTGTCGAGCAGCACTTGATGCCGTAGCCGTTATCGTAGATAGTGCATTTCTGGACGGTAACGTTTTCGGAGTTTATGAATTCAAAGAGAACCCCGGTGTCGGAGTTCTCATATATAGTGCAGTTAACTAGCTCCACGTTTTCGACATAGTGCGTGCAGGCAACACCTTGTTTGTTTCTCCTGATAATACAGCCTATGATGCGGGCGGCTTCGGTCTCGTAGCAGGAGATACCTATCTCCTGGTTGTCCTCGATGGTGCAATTGATGATGTTGACAGCACCTCGGAAGCAGCTTACCCCTACTAGGTTGCGGCTGAGCAGCGAGTTGGCAATTACAGCGTCGGAGGTGCAGATCATAAACTCGCACCACTCTACACCGTAGATACCGTAACCGCAGTAGTGGAGTTCGCTATCAAACATTCGAAACACCGCGCCAGCTTCGACGTAGAAGTAGAAGTGGTAGGCGGGATCGTAGGCGGTAATAACAGATCCGCTTAGAACGTTCATACACCCTCCAGCCTCAACTGTAATGCCAAACTCGCCGTCGTAGCTACAGTTAACGAGGAGAGTGACATTGATGAGTGTGAGATTTCCTCCAGATCTAACAACCAAGTCGCTACTTAGCACGATCTGCTGATTTGCGTACGTCTCGTTACCAGTCACAACCCATTCAGACTCTGTAGAATAATCGCTCGCAGGAACAGCGGGCGATTCCACTAAAAACATCAGCATGATGCTGAGGATGAGAGTGAGTAGCAGGTAGAAGGTCTTAAAAGTCCGAGATCCTAGTTTTAAGCAAGCAAGAGTCATCAAATATCAGCAGCAGTACGTTTTAGGTCTTTGTAAAGCTATATCTCCCTAACCTGGTATCTACGAATCAGAAAGAAGAGCGCTATAGCAAGAAGCGATCCAGCTATGAGGTAGATTGAGTAGGGTGAGAGAGGAAGGTATAGGGTGGGTCGACGCGGTTTAGCAGGAGCAGCAGGCTCTTTGAGCCAAGGGGAATAGGTTAGAAGCTTAGGGCTTTGACTGTATATTTCCTCAGGATCCCTGGGATCGCCCTCCTCCTTATACTCGGGTCCATCAGGACTACCCCACCAATTATTGGCTGCTTCGACACTATACCCATATCCGACGTAAAGGCCGTGTTGCTGATTGCTGTAGATGTTGCAGTAGTGTATGTGCGCGATATTGAAGGCGAAGAGAAGTCCAGATAAACGAATCCCCCATATGTTCGCACGAATCGTAGACCAGGTTACGTTCAGGTAGGGGGTGTTAGAGCACGAAATACCCTGTTCATTGTATGCGATAAGCGAGTCTTGTAGTGTGATATGCTGGGAGTTGCGACAGAAAATGCCGTACTGGTTGTTTTGAACTGTACATGATTTAACCCAGAGATGGGAGCAGTATGTGCAGTAGATGCCGTAGGTTCCATTGCTTACACTACAGTTACAGAAGGTTAGGAAGTGGCAGTGGATGCATAGCGCATTGATGCGAGTTGAGGCGAGGTTGTTTCCTAGGATTAGGCTGGAGTTTGTGAAGGCAAGCTCGATGGCAAGGTCGGTACTTGCGATTGTCTGGTTCCGTACGGTTACGTTAGTGGACCCAACAACAATTAACTGACCGATTTCAGACGTTACCTGGATGTTAGAGCTATTCACGATGTAGAGGAGTGGTTTGTCGTTAACGGTGTTTTTGGCTATGTAGTGTGTGAAGTGCGCAAGCTCGGTTCCTTCGAGCTGTATGCTGTCGTTCTCGAAGCGGTTGCTCTCGATATGTAGAGAGAGGCAGCTTTCGGCATGAATCGCAATCTCGTTATTGGAGAATAAAGAGTAGCATATGCTAATGTTACACACTTGGGTACATGAGACGCCATAGTCGTTGTAAGCGACCTGGCAATCGGTTATGTTCACGTACCTGGTTGAATAGCTGGACTCGGCAACACAGTAGATCCCTCTTTCGTTATGGTGGACTCTGCAGCCGTAAATTGAGATGAAAGACGTATCCAAAACGGTGACTCCGATTTCATTGTAGGCGAGCGTGCAGTTGGTGATGCTGACGTAATGAGCGGTAGAGCCGCAGAAAATGCCATTGCCGCTGTTGTTACAGATAACGCAGTTAGCAATCGTTACAAAGGAAGCGTAGCAAGTAATGCCCTCGCTACAATTGGTTATTTGACAGTTCTCGATCACCACATGGTCAGTAAATAGAGTAAGTCCAGAGAGGAAGCGATCCAGATCGTATAAGCCAGATCCGCAGAAGGACAGCTCACTATCACGCATTTCAAAGACCGAGCCCTCCTTCACGTAGAAAAGGAATGGACGAGAGGGGTTGTAGGCGGTAATCTTAGACCCGTTCAGGACACGTAACACGCCACCCCCTTCCACTACGATGCCATTCGCACCCTCAGCGCTACAGTTCACGAAAAGGGTAGTGTTTATCAGAGTTAGGCTACCTCCAGACTTGATGACCAGATCCCCGTCTAGGATAACTACCTCGCTCTCCCAAACTTCGGATTCGGTGATTGTCTGATTGCCAAGTACTGTGAGTTGCGCGAAGAGAGTTCTGCAAACATAACCATGTATGAGCAAATGAGGTTGGAAGGCAAGCTGAATAAGAAGACACACCAAAAGAGTAGAGGGAGCTTGACTTTTCACTAGGAAGTTTATGGTGGTGATTTAAGGAGTTGTCTCTCTATTTCACCGGAATAGGGTTAACGGCGGTGGCTTTGAAGATGGCGTAAATGGTATCGCCTTGTTTGAGTTCTAGTTCTTCAAGAGCTGCTCGCGTTATGACGGCGTGTAGGTGGAAGGAGCCGGCGTTGAGGGTGAGGCGGATTAGGGGAGTTGTGGTGTCGATTTTCTCGATAGTGCAGAAGAGGACGTTCCGACCGCTGGTGTGAGGCAGGGTGCGGCTAATGAGGATGTCCTCGGGTCGTATGGCGAGGAGGAGCGTTCCATGGTGCATGCCGGCAACAGCTATGGAAGTCCCTCCTACGTCGACGAGGGTTACTCCGTTCTGGTGTTGGCGGACCTCTCCGCGGAGGAGGTTTTCGGTCAGGAGGAAGCGAGCTACGAAGGCGCTACGAGGCTGGTAGAGTAGACGCTCAGGAGTACCGGTTTCGACAATACGCCCACCTTCCATTACAGCGATGCGATCAGCGAGCGTAAAGGCC
>Ga0190367_1002245_pt1 | contig 10049 bp, 5 predicted proteins | sample 4872181011_MG_FD_171838 | JGI IMG/M metagenome (GOLD analysis project Ga0190367, IMG submission 171838) | Hydrothermal vent microbial mat bacterial communities from Southern Trench, Guaymas Basin, Mexico - 4872-18-10-11_MG | ecosystem: Environmental > Aquatic > Marine > Hydrothermal vents >... | reverse complement strand
TAATAGATGAGGTGATTAAGTATTTTTAATAAAATTTTAGAATATTTTTTTAGATACATATATTTAAAACCATTTTATAAAAAATATTATTAACTTTAATTACAAATAATCAGCAGAGTAGCTCTAATTTGCCTCAGGGTCAAACACATAGCTGAGATTTGTTAAAAGTCTAGTGTTGCTGAATCTTCCTCATCAGCATCTCCAAATTTATTGTATATGTTTAGGAATTTCAATTTTTTGCCTTCTTTTAACTAATCTAAGTTTAATTCTATAAATTTTATTTTTTATAATTATTATTAATTAAAAATTCTTAATGAATTATTAAAATAATTAAGTGAATTGTTAAAAAATAAAAGTGGAGTAAAACTATTTATTAACATACAGCACTTTTAAATATTGAATCAAATCAGTAATCGTATGGATTACGAATCAATCGGGCTAAGAGTTGGAATCGAAATTCATCAACAACTCGATACAAAGCACAAACTGTTTTGCTATTGCCCGACAGCTCATAGAGATGTTAAGGAGTCGAATTTCGAATTCTTCAGATATCTCAGGCTTAAGAGGAGTGAAATTGGAGAGGAGGATAGAGCCGCTAAGGAAGAAGTTGAAAGGAGTAGAAAGTTTATATATAAGTTTTATGATACCACTTGTTTAGTTGAAGCCGATGAAGAGCCACCGAGAGAGCTGAACTTAGAAGCTTTGAAAATAGCGATTCAGATAGCTAAGATGTTAAACATGGTTCTCGTTGATGAGGTGCATGTCATGAGAAAGATCGTAATAGATGGGAGCAATACGACTGGATTTCAAAGAACGGCTTTGATAGCGTTTGATGGATATATAGACGTAGATGGGGAGAGAATAGGTATTGCAACCCTCTGTTTAGAGGAAGAAGCCTGTAGAAAGATAGAGGAAAAAGCTGGAGTCGTAATTTATTCTTTGGATAGACTTGGAATTCCTCTAGTTGAGATAGGAACTAAACCAGATATAAAAACTCCAGAAATGGCTAAAAAGGTTGCAAAGAAGCTTGGAATGATACTTAGATCAACTGGAAAGGTTAAAAGGGGTATCGGAACTATTAGGCAGGATATAAACATAAGTATAAGGGATGGGGCTAGAGTTGAAATCAAAGGGGTTCAAGAACTCGATATAATCGATAAAGTCGTGGAATACGAAGTCATAAGACAGTTGAACTTGCTCAAGATAAGAGATGAACTCAGAAAGAGGAGAGCAGAAGTTGTAAATGAAGTATTTGATGTAACAGATGTGTTTGCTAACACGAAGTGTAAGGTTATAGCTAAAGCTGTAAGGGGAGATGGTAGGGTTAAAGCTATCTTGCTTAAGAGGTTTGCTGGGATAGTTGGTAAAGAAATTCAACCTGGAAGAAGACTTGGAACTGAGTTTGCAGATATAGCTAAGGCATATGGACTAGGGGGAATATTTCACACAGATGAACTCCCAGCTTATGGAATTAGTAGAGAAGAGGTTGAGACGCTGAAAAAGAAGTTGAACGCAAGTGAGAATGATGCGATTATTATTGCAGCTGGAGAAGGGGAAAGAGTTGAAAGGGCATTGAGAAGGATAATCGAGAGGGCTAAGTACTGTCTAGTAGGTGTTCCAGAAGAAACAAGAAAGGCAAACGAAGATGGAACCACTTCTTATCTACGCCCGTTGCCAGGGGCTGCAAGGATGTATCCAGAAACAGACGTTCCTCCTGTTGAGATAACTAAAGAGCTTGAGGATGTCGAAATTCCAGAGCTAATAGAGGATAGGGCTAGGAGATATGAGAAGTTCTTGCCAAAAGATTTAGCTTATGAAATAGCGGATTCCCCCTATTATAAGTTGTTTGAGGAGTACTGTGAAAGGATACAACCAACGATTGTTGCAAGGGTTTTGTATGAAATTCCATCTCATTTGAGAAAGGAGGGTTTAGAAGTTGAGAAGCTTAACGAAGAGCACTATAGACTTGTTTTAGATATGATTGCGAATGGAGATATAGCGAAGGAGGGAGCTGAAGAAGTCCTCAGAATTCTCTGCAAGAATCCGGAATTGGGTAGAGATGAGATACTGAAAACGATCGGAAGAGTTGAAGATTTAGATGTATTTATAGACAGAGTTGTCAAAGAGAAGATCGATTTAATTGCTGAGAGGAAGGAAAAGGCGTTTAAACCCCTAATGGGTGTGATTATGAAAGAACTCAGGGGAAAAGTGGATGGAAGGATTGTTGCAGAAAAGCTGAGAAGTGCTATAGAAAGAGCACTCAAAAGTATTAATTAGTGATTTAACGAATTTTTGTTATGAACGTATTGCTCAGTAGAAGGGATACTATAAGGTTACTAATCCTCGCGGAGTTGACGATTAATAAGGAGTGTAATCAGAGAGATATAGCAAAAAAACTAAACCTCACACCTCAAGCGATTTCGGAGCATTTCAAAGAGTTGGTAAGTGAAGGATTCGTAAGAGTAATACATAAGGGTTATTACGAAGTTACGAGAAGGGGAGAGGAGTGGTTGACGAAAAACCTCTTAGATTTGCACATATTCAGTGAAGACTTGCTTAAAAAGATATACTCTAAATCCATAGTCGCAATAGCTTGTGGAAGTATAAGTGAAGGGGATAGGGTTTACTACTGGTTTAGTGATGGATTTGTATTCGCTAGGAAGGAGAGCAATGGAAATGGAATTGCGATGACATCTGCAAACGATAGTGAAGAAGTCTTGATTAAACCAACTGGTAGCTTTGAACCACCAGCTAAGGGGGAGATAATCGTTGTAAAGATTCCAAACGTTTCAGAGGGAGGCAGTAGAAGAGTTGACTTAGAAAAGTTTAGAGAGTTAGTGAGAAATAGACCTAGGAGTATAGTCGTTGCAATAGGTGTTGAAGCCTTAATAGCTTGTAGAAAGATAGGGATAGAGCCTATATTCTTCGGTGCAAAGGAAGTATGCATTGAAGCCGCCCATCACGGAAGTGGTGTAATAGTTGCATGCACGGAATCCATGATAAACGATTTGCTCAGAAGCTTAATAGATGAGAACTTGAAATTTGAGGTTAAAGAGGTTAAGATTTAAAAGCAAAAGTTTTAAAGAATTTCTTAGATTTAGGTATTAGTGCCGGGGTTGCAGAGTGGTACTGCGCGGGCCTTGAGAGCCCGTGCCCTTCGGGGCTCCTGGGTTCGAATCCCAGCCCCGGCGCTCTTTTGAAGCCCTTTAAGTAGTCAACTAATTCCTCTAAATAATTATCAAAAAACGTTGATAGATTTATGCCAAATCTCTGAATGAGTTTATAAAAATGAATATTTATACTAAAAATTTTTTAATTGCTAAACTTTAAAATCTACGTTTAAATGATAAGTAAAACAAATAATTATAATAAAAATATTGAATAATTTATATTAATATTAATAGTGCTAACGATAGTAGTTAGCGGCAATTGCAATGATTGACTTCAAATCCCAGTCGAATTTAAAGATACATTTATATGAACTTTCATTTTTACAAATTTTTGGTATGGAGGAGATAAGGGAAATCGCTCAAAGGTTTGAGAGAATTAGTGCTCATTCACACATAAGGGGCTTAGGTTTAGATGAAAACTTAAAAGCTAAGGACATAGCAGACGGGTTAGTCGGGCAGAAAAAGGCTAGAGAAGCAGCAGGAGTAATTGTAAGAATGATAAAAGAGGGAAAGATGGCGGGAAGGGGAATTCTCATAGCAGGGCCACCCGGAACTGGAAAGACCGCTATAGCTGTAGCGATAAGCAAAGAACTCGGTAAAGATATCCCATTCGTTCACGTGTCGGCAAGTGAATTCTACAGCAGTGAGATGAAAAAGACGGAGGCACTGATTCAAGCGATGAGAAAAGCAATAGGCGTTAGGATTAGAGAAACTAGGGTAGTGCTTGAGGGAGAGGTTGTAGGCTTAGATTACAACATGGTTCCAAATCCATACAATCCAACTCAAAAGATTCCTGAATCTGCAACTCTAACACTTGCTACGACTAGGGAGAAAAGGACTTTCAGCGTTAGTGGAAGATTGGCTTTACAGTTCCTGTATCAGGGTATCGAAGTTGGAGATGTCATAATGATAGACAAGGAAACTGGCAGGATTGTAAAGCTTGGCAAGAGTAAGAAGGCTAAGAAGAAGTACGACTTAGGTGATGAAGAATTCGTCGAAGTTCCATCTGGTAGGGTTGAAAAGGAAAAGGAATTCACTTACGTTGTAACACTACACGACTTAGATGAGGCGAACGCGAGGAGAACGAGTATATTTAGCTTGTTCAGCCCACCAAGCAGAGAGATAGACAATGAAGTCAGACGAGCAGTTGATGAGGAGGTTAAGAGGTGGGTTGAAGAGGGGAGAGCTGAGCTTGTCCCAGGTGTTTTGTTCATAGATGAAACACATCTAATGGACATAGAACTCTTCTCTTTCATGAATAGAGCTATGGAATCTGAAATGGCTCCGATAATAATATTAGCTTCAAACAGAGGATTTGCGAGGATTAGGGGGACGGACATAGTTTCTCCACACGGCATACCACTCGATTTACTCGACAGACTTCTGATAATAACAACTGAACCCTACAGCAGAGATGAGATAAAGACTATACTTGAGATAAAAGCAGCAGAATCTGGAATAATGCTCAGTGATGATGCCTTGGAGAAGTTAACGGATATAGGGGAGAAGACTAGTCTGAGATATGCTATTCAGTTGTTAGTCCCTGCAAATGAATTCGCAAGGATAAGGAATTCTGGAAAGGTAGAAGTTGAAGATGTAGAAAGAGCAGCAAGTATATTCGCAGACGTAAGCCAGAGTTCAGCTTATCTAAAGAAGTGGGAGGAAAAGATGCTTGGAATGTAGTTTTTAATTATTTAATTTTATTTTAGCCTTTATATTCAACAGTATCAATTTAACCTTAAAACCTATCCTGTTAGACATTATAATTCTAAGAAGTCTTTTTCTTTTTGAGAAAAATTACATTACTAATAATGATGTGATTACGCAATTGAATCGTAATCTCCTTAGTTTAAGAAAAATCTTAAAGCAACTTGCAATAACACTGCTGTAGTGTTAAGAGATATGAACCTGTTGAGGGAGTGTCATTTTCAACTTTTAAAACAGGATAAAGAAATTTCATGATTGATTTTTCACTAATAATTTTTTAATTCAAAATATAATTACCAAGAATGTTAAGTTATTAATACCGAGTTGAAAAGATTTTTTAGCAGTCTAGAAAAAATTTAACTATGCCAGTATTGTGGCTGAGTGATGTCGATAAAAACGATATTCCAATCGTTGGTGGAAAGGCTGCCAATCTTGGAGAGCTTTTAAGGGCTGAAATTCCTGTGCCAGATGGTTTCGTTGTGGATGCTCGAACTTTTAGGGATTTCATCGAGAGAACTGGAATTAAAGATGAAATTTACAGAATTCTAAAGGATTTAGATGTTGAAGATACCGAAAAATTAAACGAAGCCTCTAAAAGGATTAGAGAGATTATTGAAAGAACTAAAATTCCAGAGGATATAGAAAGGGAAATTAGAGAAGCCTACAGAAAACTCTGCGAGCAAGAAGGAGAAAAGGTTTACGTAGCGGTTAGGAGTTCTGCTACTGCTGAAGATCTACCAAGTGCATCCTTTGCTGGGCAACAGGAGACGTATTTAAACGTTAAGGGTGAGGATGAAGTTGTTGACAAGGTTAGGAAGTGTTGGAGTTCGTTGTTTACGCCAAGAGCTATATACTACAGAGTTCGACAGGGGTTTAGACATGAGGATGTCAGCATAGCTGTAGTTGTTCAAAAGATGGTTAACAGCGAAAAATCTGGAGTTATGTTCACTTCTCATCCCGTAACTGGTGAAAAACTCTGTGTAATAGAGGCCGTGTTTGGATTGGGTGAGGCTATTGTAAGTGGTATGGTTACTCCTGATACGTATATATACGATAGGATAAATAGAAAACTCGTCGAAGTCAAAATCGGTGAAAAGAAGTACATGATCACGAGAAAAGACGATAAAACTATAAAAATTGAATTAGACGAAAAAAAGGCGAAAGAGAGGGTTTTGAATGATAGAGAAATTGAAGAACTCGTAAAGCTTGGTGAAGCAATTGAAGAACACTACGGTAAACCTCAAGATGTGGAGTGGGCGATAGAGAACAACAAGGTCTACATAGTTCAATCCCGCCCAGTGACTACAATCAAAGAGGAGAGAGAGGAAGTAAAGGAGGTTAAAGCTGGAGAGGTCTTAGTTAAGGGTTTGGGAGCATCTCCCGGCATAGGAATTGGAAGGGTTAAGATTGTTTTAAAGCCTGAGGATATATACAAAGTTGAGGAAGGAGATGTTTTGGTTACAGTAATGACTTCTCCAGACATGGTTCCAGCTATGAGAAAAGCTGCAGCGATTGTAACAGATGAAGGTGGTATGACGTGCCATGCGGCAATAGTTTCGAGAGAGTTAGGTGTCCCAGCAGTCGTTGGGACGAAAAACGCTACAAAAGTACTTAAGGATGATATGCTCGTGACTGTGGATGGAGAGAAGGGTGTAATCTACGCTGGAGCGATTGAAGAAAAGAAAGAAGAGGTTGCAGAGGTTGCAAAAGCCGTTACAGTTCAAACTCCGATAATTACGGCTACTGAGGTTAAGGTAAACCTCTCAATTCCTGAAGCGGCTGAAAAAGTTGCACATCTCGCAGATGGTGTAGGATTGTTTAGAATAGAGCACATGGTTTTGGGTTTGAAAAAACATCCAATGAAGTACATAAGGGATGGAGAAATGGACAAGTACGTCGAAGAGCTTTATAGGGGGATGAAAAAGGTTGTTGAAGCATTCTATCCAAAGCCGGTTTGGATTAGAACTCTTGATGCACCAACAGATGAGTTCAGAGCTATGGAAGGTGGTGAAAACGAGCCGATTGAACCAAATCCAATGCTGGGGTTTAGAGGTATAAGGAGAGATTTGATTGAGGAAGAACACTTCAGAGCTGAGATGAGGGCTATTAAGAAGTTAGTTGATGAGGGGTTTACGAATGTGGGAATAATGCTTCCACTCGTGATAAGTCCTGAAGAAGTTAGGAGAGCTAAGCAGATTGCAATTGAAGAGGGAGTTCCACTTGATAAGATAGAGTTTGGTGTAATGGTTGAAACGCCAGCAGCGGCTTTAATTATTGAGGATATAATAAAAGAGGGAATAGATTTCATAAGCTTAGGAACGAATGATTTAACTCAATACACACTTGCCGTCGATAGGAACAACGAGAACGTTGCACATTTATACGATGAAATCCATCCAGCTGTAATGAAGCTTATCGAGAGAACTATAAAGATCTGCAAGAAACACGGCGTTAAGACTTCTATATGTGGACAAGCTGGGAGTTATCCACATGTCGTAGAGAAATTAGTTGAGATGGGAATTGACAGCGTTTCAGCAAACCCAGATGCTCTACAGAGGATTAGAGAGGTCATTGCAAGGGTTGAAAGAAAACTCATTCTTGAGAGACTTAGGAAGGACGAATACAGTGACATAGTTTAATACTATTTATATTTTACTTTAAATATTTGATAATAAATAGCTAAACGTAATACTTTTACTACACAATCTCACGCTTGTGCTCACTGCAATGTCTCAATTTTTTAAAAATTAATAATTTAGTTTTATTATAATTTTTAAATCTATAACCAAAAACTTTTATTTGAATTCGTTTAAAATCTTATGTGCAAACTGTAAACCATCCACTGATTAAAGAGGGTGTTATAGAAAGGAGGAATTATCAAATAGCTATAGCCTCTACGGCACTACTCAAGAATACCTTAATCGTTTTACCGACTGGATTGGGAAAGACTGTGATTGCTCTGCTTGTAATTGCATCAAGGCTACTCAACGAAACAGGGAAGGTTCTATTCTTAGCTCCAACAAAGCCGTTAGTCGAGCAACATGCGAGATTTCTGAGGAAAACTTTGAAGATCAACGAAAGTGAAATAGTTGCCTTGAGTGGTGAGATTGAGCCGGAGAAGAGGAAAAGACTCTGGGATAAAGCTAGGATAGTTGTGTCTACACCACAGGTAATCGAGAACGACGTACTGGCGAATAGGATTAGGCTTGACGATGTAATTCTTGTCGTATTTGATGAAGCACATAGAGCCGTTGGAAATTATCCCTACGTCTTCATAGCTAAGGAGTATAAAAGGCAAGCCAAAAATCCACTGATATTAGCTATGACTGCTTCACCTGGAAGTGACGTAGAAAGAATCCTTGAGGTAATCGAAAATTTAGGTATAGAGGATATAGAGATTAGAACTGAGTGGGATAGCGATGTTAGACCGTATATACATGAAAAGAAGATAGAATGGGTTAGAGTTAAAATGCCAGAAGAACTCGAAAGGGTTAGAAGGAAGTTAAACGATCTAATCAAGCTCAGATTTAGGAGACTTCAGAGGATTGGAGTAGAACTCCCCGAGAATATAACCAAAAAAGAGCTCTTAGGATTTCAAGAGGTTTTGCAGGCTGAAGCTTCGAGTGATAAACCAGAGATGTTTGAAGCCCTATCCTTAATCGCTGAGATTTTAAAACTTCAGCACGCGATCGAATTAATTGAAACGCAGGGGCTGGAAGCTTTAAAAGGTTATCTAAAAAGGCTTTTAAAGGAAGCGAATTCGAGAGGTGGTAGTAAAGCGGCAAAGAACATTGCAAACGATCCCGTATTTAGGGAAATAGTTGTAGAGGCTTTGAAGTGTAAATCTGAACATCCAAAGATTGAAAAGCTTAAGGAAATCGTTAAGGAACAGCTTGAGAAGAACGAGGATTCGAGGATAATAGTTTTCACAAACTACAGAGATTCTGCAGAAGTCATCGTTTCTGAGCTTTCGAAAGAGGGAATAGCCGTATCAAGATTTGTCGGACAAGCGGACAGAATCGATGACAAAGGCATGAGGCAAAAGGAGCAGATAAAAACCTTAGAGAGATTTGAGAGAGGAGAGATAAAGGTTTTGGTTGCGACTTCCGTTGGTGAAGAAGGTTTAGATATCCCAGCTACGGATTTGGTTGTATTCTATGAGCCAGTCCCTTCCGAAATTAGAGCCATTCAAAGAAAGGGTAGAACTGGGAGAGGTAGGGAGGGAAGAATAGTCGTTTTGATTACAAGAGATACGAGAGATGAAGGCTACTACTACGCAAGTCTTAGGAAAGAGAGGATGATGTACGAGAAGCTTTATGAGATAAAAGAGATGTTAAAGAGTAGATCTGGTCAAAAAACGCTTGTAGATTTCGCAAAAACCCAATTAGGTGTAAAAATCATTGTAGATTCGAGAGAGCTGAAGTCTGAAGTTGTAAAGCATTTAAGGGAGCTTGGTGCGTTTATCGAAGCCAAGAATTTAGATGTTGCAGATTACGTTTTAAGTGATAGAGTAGCAGTTGAGAGGAAAACAACTGATGACTTCTTAGATAGCCTTGTAAACAAGGAAAGACTTTTCAGTCAGATTTTGAGGCTTAAAACCTCTTACATTCGACCGATTTTGATAATCGAGGGAGATAATCTATACAAGAGGGCTATTCATCCAAACGCTGTAAGAGGAGCTATAGCGAGTATAGCAGTGGATTTCGGAGTTCCAATAATTCAAACATCGAATGCAAGAGAAACTGCAGAATTTTTAATAGCCATTGCGAGAAGAGAGCAGGAGGAGAGAAATAGAGAGGTTTTAGAACACGTAGCTAAGACTAAAAGATCGCTTAAGGAGGAAATGGAATACGTGGTATCCTCTATCTCTGGGGTTGGTGGAGTTATAGCGAAAAACCTCTTAAAGCACTTCCAAACGATTGAAAGGATTGCCACAGCTGAAGAAGAGGAACTCATGCAAGTTCCAAAAGTTGGAAAGAAGATCGCCTCAAGAATAAGGAAACTCATGACTACACCATACGACATAGCCCACATCTACGACATCGAAACATTTTAATTCAGTTAAACTGTTATCACTTTAGCCACGGTAGCTCAGCTGGCAGAGCGTTGCCTTGGTAAGGCAAAGGTCCCGGGTTCAAATCCCGGCCGTGGCTTCTCTTTAGTTTTTTTCTT
>Ga0190367_1002244_pt1 | contig 10049 bp, 10 predicted proteins | sample 4872181011_MG_FD_171838 | JGI IMG/M metagenome (GOLD analysis project Ga0190367, IMG submission 171838) | Hydrothermal vent microbial mat bacterial communities from Southern Trench, Guaymas Basin, Mexico - 4872-18-10-11_MG | ecosystem: Environmental > Aquatic > Marine > Hydrothermal vents >... | reverse complement strand
GTTATATATCCTATTTTTCCGTCTTGTTCGTAGAGGACGTTCATGACTCCATACTATTAAATAGTTTTAAATCCTTTATCTTTAACATCACGCTATGAGAACCACTGTAATATTAATGCTACTGTTGCTAATAATCGCAAATGCGTCAGCAACCAAAATAGCTGAGGTAAAAATCGATGGAGAGATAAACGAGGGGACACGTATAACTGTTGAAAATGCGATTAAGTATGCTGAAAGGAACTGTGATTTGCTTTTAATCGTTATAAATACCCCAGGTGGGATTTTTTCATCAACTCAAAAGATCGTGCAAGAAATCATGAATGCGGAGATCCCTGTGGTAGCATATGTGCCGAAGGGAGCTATTTCAGCTTCTGCTGGAACGATTATACTCATATCAGCAGACATCGCCGCTATGGCCAACGGAACCGCTATAGGAGCGGCAACACCCGTATTCATCGGCGAAGTCTCACCTGAAGCTAAGAACAAGACGATAAACTACATAGCAGAGTACGTTAAAGGCATAGCTAGGGCAAAGGGTAGGAATGCGGAAGTAGTTGAGAAATTCGTTAGGGAAGGTTTAACTTTAACAGCTGAAGAAGCATATAAAGCTGGTGTAATAGACCTAATAGTAGATAGCGAGAGTGATCTGTTTAAAAAACTGAATGGAAGGAAGATTATGATCAATGGAAGAGAAGTAGTTCTAAACCTAACGAGTTATGAAGTTGTAATGCTTAAAAAACCAATCAACGCTAGGATATATGAAATAATTTCAAATCCGTTACTTGCATCTATTTTGCTGGTAATGGGGATATACTTGCTCGTATTCGGCTTAACATCTCCCGGCTTATTAGCTGAGACACTTGGAGCTATTTGTCTCGTGTTAGCCTTAGCCGGATTGGGAGTTGTAGAGAAGAATCTCATAGGCTTGATGTTGATAATCTTGGGCGTGTTATTCCTAATAGCTGAAGTCCTAACACCTACTTATGGAGTTTTAGGTGCGGCATCGGTTATATGCACAGTCCTAGGAGTTTTAATGCTGATAAGGGAGCCACTAATGCCAAAAGAGTTTTACGAATCCTTCCCGAAATTTGTAGTAGGTGTTGGAGTTGGATTTGCTGGCTTGATGACTTTCATGATTATTAAAGTCGTAAGGATTAGGAAGATGAAGAGTAGAATTGGTGAAGTAATAGGATTGGAGGGAGAAGTTGTGGAGTTTAGCGATGGAGAGGGATTTGCAAAGATTCGTGGGGAGATCTGGAAAATAGAGAGTGATGAGGATTTAAAGAAAGGGGATAGAGTTGTTGTAATTGCAAGGGATGGATTAAAGCTGAAGGTGAGGAGATGCTCGAGAAAGAGCTAAGAGCTGAAACCCTCAAGTGGTTAAACAGAATCGAAGTCGAAATAAAACGTGTAGATGGGGATTCCGAATTCCTAGAAAACATAAAAGCCTACATAAGTGATTCGAAGTACTTCTTAGAGAAGAACGACTTAATAAGGGCTTTTGAATGCATAGTTTGGGCTTGGGCTTGGCTTGAGATAGGTTTACAAATCGGAAAGATTAGAAAACTGTAAATACAAGATACCGATTCGGGTTATATGGATTTGCTCATAACGATAGGTTTGCTAATGGTGCTAATACTCGTTTTAGTGTTACCCTTTAGAATCAGAATAGTTGAAGAAAACTTGGAACCCTTCTTCCTATTAATGGGAATAGTTGCAGTAACTATCAGTGGACTTTGGAGTAAAGAACTCGTTATAGAAGCTCTAGAGACTCCTCTAAAGATTTCGGAGTTTATGGGTATTCCAATAGGGATATTTCAAGTGGTTTTAACAGTCGGCTTAATAATTCACTTTTTCAACAGACCCATATACTCTTCCCTCGTAAACCTCTTAAAGAGAATAGGAGTAAAACCGTTCGCATTCTTAGTAATAGTCGTCTTAGGACTCATATCGAGTATAATATCGGTTATAGTTGCCGCTGTGATATTAGCTGAGATAGCTTTAGTTATGCCACTCGAAAGGAGAAAGAAGATAGAGTTCGTTGTGATAACGTGCTTCTCAGTTGGGTTAGGAGCAGCGTTGACACCGGTTGGTGAGCCACTGTCAACTATAGCGATCAAAAAGCTTAGCGTTCCACCGTACAACGCAGGATTTTTCTTCCTAGTAGATCTGATAGGAATATATATAGTCCCAACGATAGTAATTCTTGGTATTTATGGAGCTATGAGGGTTGGAAAAGTTGTTTACAGAGAGATAGAAGTTCCCGAATATACGGAGAGTATTAGAACAGTTGTAATCAGAGCTTTAAGAGTTTACGTCTTTATAGCGGCTTTAGTTTTACTTGGAGAGGGATTTACTCCTATAATAGATTGGTACATATCCAAGATTCCTGCTGAGATAATATACTGGGTAAACATGATTTCAGCGGTTTTAGATAACGCAACTTTGACAGCGGCTGAAATAGGGCCACAGCTAAACATAAAACAGATAAAGGGTGCACTGATGGGATTGATAATATCGGGAGGTATGCTAATTCCTGGTAACATTCCCAACATCGTGGCAGCGGGTAGGCTAAGGATTAAGAGTCGTGAATGGGCAAACATCGGTGTCCCGATCGGCTTAATACTAATGGCTGTATTTTTCGTGATAATATATATCCTACACCTATAAGTTTTTAAGATGCTTCAGCGTTTTAGCATCATGTATCGATACGAGAAGGTAAAGCCCCCAGAAGAGGGAGAAAGAATAAGATACGAAGACGGAAAGTTGATAGTTCCCAATAATCCGATAATACCCTATTTTGAAGGAGATGGAATAGGAAAAGACGTAGTCCCAGCAGCTATGATGGTTTTAGATGAAGTAGCCGAGAAAATCGGCAAGGAAATCGTTTGGTTCAAGGTTTACGCTGGAGAGGACGCGTATAAGCTTTATGGAAGTTATCTACCTGAAGATACGCTAAACGCGATAAGGGAATTTAGAGTGGCGTTCAAAGGGCCTTTGACAACTCCAGTCGGAACTGGTTACAGGAGTCTAAACGTGACAATCAGGCAAGTTCTCGACTTGTATGCGAATGTAAGACCTATATATTATATAAGAGGAGTTCCAAGTCCTATAAAGCATCCCGAAAAAGTCGACTTCGTGATATTTAGGGAGAACACAGAAGACGTCTACGCCGGAATTGAGTGGAAGATGGGAAGTGAAGAGGCTTTGAAGGTAATAGAGTTCCTCGAAAGAGAATTCGGTATAAAAGTTAGAAGGGATTCTGGCATAGGCTTAAAACCGATAAGCGAATTCGCAACTAAGAGACTTATGAGGATGGCAATAAGGTATGCAATAGAAAACAACAGGAAAACGATTACTATCGTTCACAAGGGTAACATAATGAAGTATACAGAAGGGGCATTTAGGGATTGGTGTTACGAGGTTGCCAAAGAAGAGTATGGTGAATACTGCATTACTGAGCAGGAGTTGTATGAGGAGTATGGAGGAGTGATTCCAGAGGACAAAATCGTTGTAAACGACAGAATAGCAGACAACATGTTTCAGCAGATTCTGACGAGAACTGATGAATACGACGTGATAGTCCTTCCAAACTTGAACGGGGATTACCTGAGTGATGCCGCTGCAGCTCTGGTAGGAGGTTTAGGTGTTGCACCTGGAAGTAACATAGGAGATGGGATTGGTGTTTTTGAGCCAATTCATGGATCAGCACCCAAATACGCGGGACAGAACAAGGTAAATCCAACAGCCCAAATCTTAACTGGAGCACTCATGTTCGAATTCTTGGGATGGAAAGAGGGGAGCGAACTGATTAAGAAAGCAGTTGAGATGACAATTCAGAGTAAAATCGTGACTTACGACTTACATAGACATATAGGTGGAAAATTGGTTGGAACAAGAGAGTTTGCAAAAGCCGTAGTTGAGAATCTACAGAGTTTATGATTCGGAAGATACTTGCAATGCAGAAAGCGTTCGAAACAGTTAAAAAGAGGCAGAGGGAAAACGCTCATAAGATTCCAGATTTGGAAGAGAGGCTTAAAAGGCTTAAAGTAGTTAGAGAACAAAGTGTTGGAAACAAAGAATTGATAAAAACGGCAGTTGAAAATCTTGTTCAGAACGGTTTTGATGTAAGATTTGCAAAAACCGCAAGAGATGCAATAGATATCGTGATAGATGAAGTTGGGGATTGTAGGTTGATAGTTAAATCTAAGTCTAACGTTTCAAGAGAGATAAAGCTCGTTGAAGAGTTGGAGAAGAAGGGTATAGAAGTCATCGAGACGGATATAGGCGATAGAGTTATCCAAATCTTATGTGAAGAACCTTCACATCCGACGGGGCCTGCATCTCATTTGCCAGTTGATTTGATTTTAGATGAGTTCAATGAGAGATATGGGTTAAAGTTGAGAAATGCGGAGGAGCTCATAGGATTTTTGCTTAAAGATATAAAAGATAAAATCTGTAAAGCAGAGGTGGGAATCACTGGCGTGAATTCTATTAGCTCTGAGGGATCTCTGCTAATTCTTCATAACGAGGGAAATGTATTCGAAGTCATAACTCGCCCAAAGAAGTGGATAATCCTTGCAACAATCGACAAGTTCTATCCGAGTATAGACGATGCTGTAAATGCGGCGAAAGTTCAGACGTTTTTCGCAACTGGCTTAGTTATGCCATCCTTTATAGAGATCATAAGTGGAGTTAGCAAAACAGCGGACATTGAAAAGAGGATATATAGAGGTATTTACAATCCAAAGGAGGCTATTTTAATAGTTTTGGACAACAACAGGAGTTATTTAATAGAGAATGGTTTTAAGGAGCTTTTTTATTGTATAGGTTGTGGTAACTGCGTTTTGAATTGTCCAGCTCATAGGGTTTTTGGTGAGAAGTTTAAAGGTGGCAGGTTTGCACTCTTTTCAGCCATAAGCGGTGAAACGGATTTGAGTTTATGTTTGACTTGTGGAAGATGTAAAAAGAACTGTCCACTAAACATAGATATACCATCTATGATAAAAAGGGTTAGAAGGGGAAGTGAGCTATACAACTTATTGGTTTCTCATATTAAGTGGTTATTGCAATCCGCATACATAAATATCTTTAGATTTATATATTATTTAAATAATAAGATTTAATGGATAATTGACTTCACACTGTTGAACAAGCTTCTTATTAATATTATAAAACAAAATCTAACAATAGTGATCATTTTTCCACTTCAAGTAATTACAATATGGACAGCCAATATTCCAGTATCCCTTTTTTGTTCTTATCTTTATCTCCTTCATCTTATGCTTTTCACAGACCTTTGAGGTTACATAAATAGATCCCTTCTGAGGGAGAGGTATTGTAAACGTGCAATTTGGATAGTTTTCACATCCTATAAACCTACTTCTTTTAGTCCTCTTTAAAACAATTCCGCCACCACACCTCGGACACCTTCCAATCACTTCTCTTGTCTCTTTAAGTTTCTCAGCCAACTTTGTATAATCTATTGATTTCAAAATTTCATAGAGCATCTTTTTAGACTCTTCAACTACTTCTCTTTCACTCTTCTTTCCTTCTGCAATCAAATCCATCTCTTTTTCGAGTTTTGCAGTCATATCTGGCAAAGTTATCGTTTCTGCAATGTTTTTCAAAACCTCAATGACTGTAAATGCCGTTTGAGTAGGTTTTAACGGATTTCCGTAAACGTACTTTCTATCTATTAGCTTTTTTAAGATTTCGTGTCTTGTAGACTTCGTTCCGAGGTTTAACCTCTCCATGACCTTTATAATACTACCAGACGTATACCTCGCCGGTGGTTTGGTCTTCTTCTCTTCTATTCTCCTATCAATGATCTCAACAGTCTCACCAACCTTTAGAATCGGGAAATCCGATTCTTCAGCTTTTGAATAGATGTATATAGCTCTCCATCCAGCTCTAATTAGCTTTTTACCTCCAGCTAGGAATCTTACTCCATTGCAGTCTATCTCAGCCCTTCTTATCTCCCATAAGGCTTTAGGAGCTAGAGTTGCCAAAAACCTCCTGACGATCAATTCGTATATAATCCATTCATCCCTTGAGAGTTCATATCTCTCCGCTACTGCTGTTGGATAAATAGGTGGATGATCTTTGGTTTCCCTTTTACCCCTTGACGGCACTATTTCATTTTGAAGTACTAATCTAGCCTCTCTGTGAAATTCACTGTTCAAAAAGCTTCTAACTATTGCCTCCAAGTCAAGTGTTTTTGGATAAACAGTGTTATCCGTTCGTGGATAGCTTATGTATCCCTCTATGTACAGGTTCTCAGCTATGCTCATAGCCTTATCTGGATTCATGAATCTAGAAGCTTCCTTCAAGAATTCAGTTGTGTTAAACGGTATTGGCTTTGATTCCTCTCTCTTTACACTTTTGAAATCTTTAACAACTCCATATCTACCAATTCTTACCAGTAACGCTTTAGCTTCCTCTCTACTTTCAAATCTCTTCGGATGCTTAGCTGTAAATCCATTAGAGACTACTAAAACTTCATAGTATTTCTTAGGTTTAAACTCCTTTATCTCCTTCTCTCTTTCAACTATTATCCTGAGTGTTGGTGTTTGAACTCTCCCAGCACTAAGAAAATCCCTTCCAAGTCTTCCGGAGTGTATAGACAACAGCCTCGTTAGAATAGCACCCCATATCAGATCTATTTTTTGCCTTGCTAAAGCGGACTTCGCTAAATTGAAATCGATTTTAGTTGGATTTGAGAACGCTTTGAGTATATCATGTTTCGTTATAGCACTAAATTTAACTCTATCAAATTTTACATTCGGATTTACTCTCTTTATTATTTCGAGGGCTTCTACACCTATTAGTTCCCCCTCTCTATCGTAATCCGTCGCTATCGTTACTCTATCGACTCTCCTCCCAAGTTCTTCAAGCAGAGATACGACATCTCTCTCCTTAACTCTTGCAACCAACTTAGCCTTAAGTAACTCGTCTAGTGGTGTCGATCTCCAGTTGTTTAACTCCTTTGGAAAATCGAGCTCGATTACATGTCCTTTAAGCCCTATAACATAGGCATCATACGAAGGAGAGTAGTAATACCTAACGCCCCTCTTTAATACCTTAATATCTCTAAACAGAATTGAAGCAATTCTTCTCGCAGCGTTGTCCTTTTCTGTAACTATCAGCCAACTCATATCCATTCAAGACTTCTCGATTTCAACTCTCTCCTCTTCCTCTCCATGAACCTTATCACAGTTGAATGCTGTGCACCTTCAATTAGCATCATTATAGCCTCTCTTGCGGCTGCAACGTTTTCGGCTTCACCTATTATTGCAACTGTTTTTCCATGAATTGCAACATTTACATCAAGTATATCTTCGATTTGTCTTCGCATCTTCCCCTCTTTCCCAATAATCCTACCCTTTATCCTCTCCAAATGCTTATTCGACACAAAATTCGTCAAATCGATAACGTCGAATACTATCATCTCCTCATCAAGAAGTTTCATTGCTACATCTGGATTAAACCCAGCGGATATAGCTCTTATGACATCTCTCGCCTTCATAAACCCTATTGCGTCTTCACACTCTATCTTGACTACACATGCTTTACTATCTATTTTAAGCTTACATCCCGTTTTTTCCTCTATAGCCTTCTTTACTTCTCCCTCTTTACCAATTAGAACCCCTATCCTGTCTTCTGGGACTTCTATCTCTAACGCGTTCATAAACAAATCTCTGAAGGATTTCGTAAATAGTTTTTGACTACTTCTCCAATTGTCTTATGAGATATCGACTTAAGTTAGTGTGACGAAATTTAAACATGCACAGTCACATAATTAAGAAGTTATCTCTTCAAATAACTCATTTAAGTTCGCTTTTATACCGAATTTTGAGAAAAACCTGATCAGATTCTTTAAATCTCTTCTCAAATATTCCATAGCCCTTGGATGATCTACTAAAACTGCTTGTCCCATATCTATTAGGTATGGTTTATCTAAGAGCATTACGTTATACTCACTTAGATCTGCATGGACAAGCTCAGCCCTCTTATACAACTTCTTAACGTTTTTTAAGATATCTTCGAATATCCCCTCTGGATTCATATCCTTGAGATCCCTACCTATTTCGAAGAGTGTTGGAGCTGGGATTTCGTCTTCGCCAATGAACTCCATGAGTATAACGTTTTTCATATGAACGTAAGGTTCTGGAACGTTTACATTTGCTTCTTTAGCCCTTTCAAGATTTCTAAATTCCTTTTCAGCCCAGATAAACACTATTTCCTTTGGAGAAATCTTCCTCATGTCAAACCTCTTATCTCCGAAGAGATATTCATCCATTTTATAGAATTCACTCGTCTCAATTCTATATACCTTTACAGCCATTGCTACATCTTTCCCATCTATACAACCGTCTGCATAGAACACGTTCGCCTCCTTCCCGGTGCTTACAACTCCACCCATAGCCTTTATGTACCCCTTAGCTGATAACTTGTATAGGGTTTTTAAGGTTCTGCCATCCAATACTTCAGCATATATCTTTCTCTCCTCAGAATCTATCTCCTTTACCCTTAACTTATCGAGGTACTCATCTATCTTTCTTAAATCTTTCACAGATCTCTATTCGCTTGGGAATTTATAAATGTTGAGCTTGATAAAATATGACAACATATTTAAATTAAAATAGCAAATAAATGATTTTTTAATTTAAGTGTTCAATCGAAAAGGATTTTTATGTTCTTTACAAACTACTTGTTGTGGAAAGGATGGAAGAATATCTAGAAGTCATTTACGATATTCAAAACAGGGAGAAGAGAGCAGTTAGAACAAAGGATATAGCAAAGATTCTAAACGTAAAACCTTCAAGCGTAACTGAGATGCTTATAAAGCTGTACAAAAAGGGTTACATAGATTATAAGCCTTATTACGGTGCAAAACTCACTAAAAAAGGTGAAGAGATCGCAAAGAGAATTAAAAAGTATTACACAGTATTCTACACATTCTTCAAAAATTACTTGGGGATTGACGATGAGACCGCTTCAAGGTTAAGCTGTGAGTTAGAACACCACTTAAATGACAACGTAATCGTCAGGATATGTGGTATAGTTGCTGGTGAGTGTGACATCTGTGATGAGTGTAGTTACAGAATAAAGAAGTTGTCCGAAGTGGGGGAGGGAATATATAGAGTTATCGCCGCTCCCGTTAAGTTTAAAGAGATCGGTTTAACTCCGGGTAAGGTTATAAGGGTTTGCAAAGACGGAGTAGAAATCGATGGAACTGTATATGATATAGATATAGATTTTGCAGAAAAGATTTTAGTTATCTAAATATTTTTATTGCATATAACTTTTCAAAGAACAAGTTTTTTACACGAACTATTTCATACCTGTAACCCCTTTTCTCAATCTCCTCAAAAACGTATGGCTCGTTCTGAGATGATGCGATTACAATTGCTCTGCCGTTTTCTGCGAGTATTTCATCTAATTGATCTAAAAACTTCGAAATCACCTCCACTCCATGTTTACCACCATTGATTGCAATGTCTAACCAATTCCCTCTCTTGAGTTGATCTTCTAACTCTATATACGGTGGATTAAAAAGAATTAGACTAAACTTTTTTCTTATACCTTTTGCTATATCCGTTCTAATTACGTCTAAACCCTTCTTTTTTAGTTCTCTTGTCGCAAAAGGTGAAATATCTGTAGTCAATATAAGTTTACATTTATTTTTTAGTTTTTCAGCAACGAATCCGCTTCCGGCTCCAATCTCTATTACTTCATCACTCTCTTTGACTTCAGATAAACCCACTTCAAGTAATAATTCACTATCTTCAGCTGGTTCATATATCATATTAACCGAAAGTTAGAAATACCGTTACGGCTTAAATCTTTTAAGCCCGGGTAGCTCAGCCAGGGAGAGCGCGCGGCTGAAGACCGCGTGGTCCCCGGTTCAAATCCGGGTCCGGGCACCATTTTACCTCTTATTATTGAGTTTAACTGGAAACACTATTTTTAGACAAAAATAAGAGAGACATCGATGAAATAGCATATATAAGAGGATAGTATATTTACTGAGAATAATAGCCCCG
>Ga0190367_1002242_pt1 | contig 10056 bp, 8 predicted proteins | sample 4872181011_MG_FD_171838 | JGI IMG/M metagenome (GOLD analysis project Ga0190367, IMG submission 171838) | Hydrothermal vent microbial mat bacterial communities from Southern Trench, Guaymas Basin, Mexico - 4872-18-10-11_MG | ecosystem: Environmental > Aquatic > Marine > Hydrothermal vents >... | reverse complement strand
TGTCAACACTGTGAGCATAATAATACTCAATATTGAAGCATCAAGACGTTTTAAAATTAGGATTACTCGTTTGTCGACGATAATGCTAATAACAAGATTTCTCTTGGCAGGAATTCTTGTATTTCTTGTAAGGAAAGCCTTTATTAGTGTTCCTTTGCATGAATCTCTCCTTTTGATGATTCTTTCCTTGTCTGTTGTTGGAGCTAAATTGATATTTGTCTATTATGGTACTCTCTTTTTGTTGGATGGGAAATTTAGATCTATATTGCTCAAAATGTTGAGGAAATTTAAAGAGTTTTTGGTATAAACTTTTGAGTTGAGGAGGAGAAATGTCAGTACTTGTTACTGGTGGGGCTGGATTCATAGGCTTTCATACTGTGAGGCACCTAGTTGAGGATGGGTATCATGTAGTTGTTATAGATAAAGTTCCGAGCAAGATTTTTTCTTCATTGGATAAGCATGATGGGAAAATAGACATTATTCGTTGTGATATAATTAAAAACCTTAGATATCTGAGAGAGATCGTTCGAGAAGCTAACTATATCATTCATCTTGCGGCAATAGTTAACGTGGTAGAGGTTGAAGAAAAACCGATCTATGCTTTTAAAAATAATGTCCTAGGGGTTCATGTAATTGCTAACTTGGCGAACAAGTACGAGGTAAATAAGATTATTTTTGCAAGTTCAGCAGCAGTTTATGGAGAGCCATGTTATATTCCTATAGATGAGAATCACCCTGTCAATCCCAAAAATCTGTATGGTCTTACAAAGGTCTTAGGAGAGTTAATCCTAAGATGGTATAGTGATAATTATGGCCTGAAGTACACAATTCTGCGGTACTTTAATGTCTATGGGCCCCGTATGAAGCTGTCAGGATATGCTAATGTTATAGCGATATTTATTTCTAATGCTTTGAGAAATCTAAACTTGACGATATATGGTGATGGTAATCAGACTAGGGATTTTATCTTTGTGGATGATGTTGCGGTAGCTAATGTTTTGGCTTTAAAATCGAAAAGAGAGGGAATATACAATGTTGGTACGGGTAAGGAAACAAGGATAATAGATCTAGCTAGGGCAATACTAAAACTTACTGAATCAAGAAGCAAAATTGTTTTTAAAGAGCCCCGACCAGTTGATGTAAGGAGAAGCGTAGCCAATATATCGCGAATTAAGAAAGACTTGGGATGGCAACCTAAATATAGTCTAGAAGAGGGATTGAAAGAGACTATACTATGGTTTCGGAAAGTTCTAGTCACCAATCAAAGATATTAAGATAAATTTATGAGTTTTTGTCGTACATACATAAGCAACAATTATCGCTAGGAGGGGGATAATTAAATTGTACTCTAATATATTCTTAATGGTGACCTCTGATGAAATGCATAATTACTGGTGCGAGTTCTCAGCCTGGGTTCAAATTGCTTGTTGAGGCTCTTGCCGAGGATATTGATGTTGTTGGCATACACCTAAATCATGAGATACCCTACGAGGATCCTCGTCTAAAGAAGAAGAGAATAGATATAACAAACTTCAGGGATATGGCGAAGCTCATACTTGATGTTAAGCCTGATGTTATATTTCATATCGCCGCCTATGGGGACGTTGATGGTTGTGAGGTAAACAGGGAATATGCTTGGAAAGTAAATTACCTAGCAACAAAGAACATTGCCGAGGTCGCCAGAAAAATAGGTGCATTTCTAGTATACTTATCTACAGACTACGTATTTGATGGCTTGAGGGGTAAATACAGGGAGAGCGATCCAGCATATCCGGTGAACTTTTATGGTCTCACAAAGTTGCTAGGGGAAGTAGCAGTATTATCCTCAGGAGAAAATGTTGCTGTTGTTAGGGCAAGTGCGATATATGGTTTAGGCCCGGGGAGAAAGAATTTTGCCAAGTTCCTGATAGAGAAACTCTCTAGGGGCGAAGAAATAAGGGCCTTCACGGATCAGTATCTATCACCATCGAATAGTGTTCTCCTCGCAAAGGCGATGCTAAAAATCGCGAAAGAAAAACTAACAGGCGTCTTCCATGTTGTTGGGGAACGCATGAGTAGATATGAGTTTGCCATAAATGTCGCGGAAAAGTTGGGGTTTGATAAAAGCCTCATAAGAGAGGGGAGTATGCGGGACATTGCTTGGAAGGCTAGGAGACCTGTCGATTCGAGCCTAGACTTTGAATATACAAAATCAATACTTAGGATGGATTTCCACTCTACGGATCTTGCTCTAGCTATCCTAAAAAAAGAGTACGAAGAAATCTATGGAAGATAGTTAGGAGTCTCCCATAGATCCCCCCGGGCAGTGATAATGTTGGCTTATAAAATGAATACTCTTTCTTTCTTGGGGTCTTGAAATATGAAGGGTCTCGTTTTGGTAGCGGGTAAGGGAACAAGGCTCCGCCCGATAACTCATACACTACCAAAACATATGATCCCTCTAGCTGGAAAACCCATGATGCAATACTCGATAGAGCATATTATTGATGCTGGTATTAAGGATATTGGGATTGTGGTGGGCTACCTCAAGGATAAGATAATCGAGTTCTTTGGAGACGGCACTAGGTTTGGTGTCCATTTCGAATATATCGTACAGGAGCCCCAGCTAGGTATAGCTCACGCTATCGGGGTTTCAAGAGAATATATTGGTGATGAGCCTTTCGTGGTGTATTTGGGTGATAACATACTGAAGGAGGGAATAAAACGGTTTAAGGATGAATTTGAATCAAGCGACTATGATGCGTTGATACTTCTAGCATTCACGAAGGATCCGACAAGATTCGGCGTTGCAGAGATAAAAGATGGTAGGGTTGTCCGGCTTGTGGAAAAACCTAAGGTTCCTCCAAGTAACTATGCGCTTGTTGGGGTCTATTTCTTCAGGGAGATCATATTTGAAGCCATAAAACATTTAAAACCGTCGTGGAGGGGAGAGCTTGAAATAACTGATGCCATCCAGTGGCTCATAGATAAGGGATACAATGTAAAGCACGAGATAATAAGGGGATGGTGGAAGGATACTGGAAAGCCGAACGATCTACTGGAAGCACTCTACCTAATACTTGACACATTGGAGGAAAACATAAGGGGGAAAATCAATGGCGGAGTAGAGATTCTTGGTAGAGTTCACATAGGGGAAGGTACCGAAGTTTTCGAGAACACAGTAATTAGGGGGCCAGTATATATTGGAAAGGACTGTAGGATAGGGCCAAATACGTTCATTGGGCCATATACAGCAATAGAAAATAATGTGGAAATCAGGGGAGGAGAAATATTTGGGTCGCTCATTATGGACCACGCGAAAATAGAACTCACGGATGACGTAAGGATAATAGATAGCATCATTGGGACGAATGTTGTTGTTAGAAGAAAAGTATCCAAAAAAAGAGGTCTAAAACTTGTTCTCGGGGAGACAAGCATAATAGAGCTTTAGTACCAATTGGTGATAATAATGTCTTATCTTGAGCTCGTTATTCTTATAAATAGCACATCTTTAACTTTAAGATAGAAACAGCAACAAGATTGGTGGTTTCAGTGCAGGTATTAGTAACAGGCGGGGCTGGATACATTGGTTCGACACTTCTCAGATTCCTCCTTGAGAGAGGATATGATGTTATTTGTCTTGACCGTCTTTTCTTTGGGAAAAAATCTATAGTCGAGCTTCTCGATAACCCCCGATTTAAATTGATAAAGGATGATATTAGGTGGTTCGATCCTAAAGTACTTCGTGGTGTCGATGTTGTTGTTGATCTAGCTGCACTCTCAAATGATCCCGCGGGGGAGCTCGACCCAGCCAAGACATATGACATAAATTATCTTGGTAGGATTCGTGTTGCCAGATTAAGTAAGGAATATGGCGTTAGAAGATATATATTCGCATCTACATGTAGTGTATATGGCTTCCAAGACGAGATAGTGAATGAGAACTCCAAATTGAACCCATTGACCACCTATGCTAAATCTGCTGCATTAGCTGAGAAGGATCTATTGCCACTGGCCGACAGGAGCTTTACAGTCACGATCCTTAGATTCGCTACGGTATATGGCTTATCCTACAGAATGCGTTTTGATCTTGTCGTGAATGCCATGGTTCTCTCGTTATATAAGAGAGGCAAAATTATGGTTAGTGGTGATGGAAAGCAAAAGAGGCCTCTAGTCCATGTTAAGGATGTCTGTAGGGCAATTATTAGGATCATAGAATCCGACCCCGATATAGTTAACGGTGAGATATTCAACGTGGGGAGTAATGACCAGAATTTCCAGATAATTGATCTGGCACATAAGATTGGGAAAGCTATAGGTAAGCCGTACAAAATAGAGTTTTATGGCGACCCAGATAGGAGATCATATCATGTCGACTTTTCAAAGATAAGGAATATTTTAAACTTCAGGACAGAACACACGGTTGAGGAGGCGGCTAGAGAGATCTATGATGCCCTTGAAAGAGACCTGATTAGGGATGACCCAACAACAATCACGGTTAAGTGGTACAAACATTTACTTGAGATCCACAAGCTAGTTAAAGAAATCGAGAAAAATGGTAGGATCCTGTGATAATAACATAGGTTTATCTCTTATACGGATACTCAAAGTTTGTCTCTGCCTCCCTTAACGACGGGCACTTCTTATCTTTTTCACTTAAGATAACATTATCCATAAGGGGCCAATCTATCCCTATTTCTGGGTCCTTCCAACATATGCATCTTTCGTGTTCTGGAGAATACTCTTTTGTAACCAAGTATAGCACTACTGTGTCATCCTCCAATGCCTGAAAGCCATGGGCAAATCCGGGGGGTATCCATAGCAGATAATGGTTGTCCTCACTAAGTTCAGCCGCAACATATTTTCCAAACCAAGGGGATCCTTTACGTATGTCTACAGCAACATCAAATATCCTGCCACGGATAACTGTGACTAGTTTTCCTTGCTCCATTGGTCTAAGCTGGTAATGTAGGCCCCTAACAACTCCTTTTCGGGACTTACTAATGTTGGCCTGTACGAAGTCATATGGTATTAGGTTTGCTAGAAAGTCTGTCCTTTTATATATCTCCTTGAAAAAACCTCTATGGTCGGGAAACACGACTGGCTCTATTAGGACAACGTCAGGTATTTCGAGTCTCTGGAAATACTTAAATGGCATACGGCTCACCTAGAAAACCATAAAATCTCCTATATAAAGACTAGAAGATGTTGTGATTTGTTAGTCTTAATAGTGATGATCGTGCTGGATCGAAGAATGTATTTCTACTAACGGAGTAGCTATGTTATGAGTTCTTCAACGAATTCCTCCTTTTTTATTTTGGGGTGTCCATAGATCTCCTCTGCGTACCTTACAGCTGAATCCACTATAGATAGGAACGCTTTCCCATTTGGTATGTCTTCTATTGCCTTAACGGCCTCATTAGTCAGTCTTAGGACTAGGAATGATGTTTCCCTAAGTAGATGGGAAGCACATATACGTTTTCCAGTTATGAAGCCCAGTTTTGTGTCTATTAACCGTTTGGTTGTTTTGAGTATATCGTCTATATAGTCCGTAAGTACTCGGACTACCCGAGATAGTGTTCTTTTCCCCTTCTTCGGCATCATCCCTACGGCTGTCAATGCGCTCTCGAGAAGCCATGCTGATGGCGATCCCAATAGGAAAATTAGTGTGGCTGATGCCAATGGTTTTTGCATTGCTGATAATAGAAAATCTAGCATTTTCTTCTCATCCAATAGCATTATCGATGCAAGTAGCATCTTTGTCTCCAGAAAAACACCAAGGATCTCGTTGACGATGTCGTTTAATGTATGATTTATGGACACACTCGACAAGACATCAGAGAGATTGATCGGTAGAGGTACGAATGCAGGTAGGAGGGCTTGGGCTTCTGGCATAAGCCTCAGAACGATTCTTTCGTCAAACTTCATACTTCCTAAGGCTTCATCCAGTATTTTTCGTCCAGTCCCCTCAAGTATTGATACTGCCTTATCAATATTGTTGTTTAAAGCATTAAGTATAGATTCCGATATCTGGCTAGTAATGAGCCATACGAGATCCTTATACCTCGCGTCATACGTAGACATGATATTTCGAAGTATACGAATAATGGTGGTTATGTTGTTTATATGGTCTTCATGCTCACTAATAATGGCTCCTCTAATATAATTGCTTAGAGCATACGTCATATTGTCAACAATAAATTTTGCTGACTCAAAACTTCCAACATATTTCTGCTCCGTCATTTCCATAATTTTATTGAATATTTCCCTCTGAGTAAGTATCTTATCAAGATCCCTTATAAGCCGGTTACGTGACTCATTGGAAGCGAGACTAAGCGCAGAATAGAGGGCCGACGCATAAGCCCCAATTGAGAACTCAAACTCATGCCTTAGGCCGAGTCTCTCAAAAATATCGAGCAGTAATGGGTCATCCATCGCATTTAATAGTATGGTGAAGGCCTTTTCCTCAAATTCTCCCCTATGTATCCCCTCCTTCTGGGAAGGAGATAAACCATTCCACAGAGCATACATCGTCAGGAGGTAGAAGTATGTATTGATCCATTGTCTCGATATAGCCCTAGCGAATTTTATCTCATTAAGAGAGAGTAATGTTTCTATTATCCTAACCGTTCTTGTTATCCAACTTTCGATATCATCACTCCGTGCAAGGAACCCACGTTTTTTCCTTCGGATAATCGGCCTAAAACACATTACGGCGAGATGTGGTAGACGAATTGTTGGTTTTTCTGGTAGTGAAGTATAATTTCCAGATACAAGACTCTTTGGCTCAACAGTGAGGCTCTCGATTATCCTAGCAATATCATATACCGTTGTTAGACGGGGGAATGTCAATAGTTTTATTGATGACCAGTAAACGTCGGTATCAGACATGAATCCCACCAAGGATACCCCATATTACATGGATGGGACATACAATCCTTATGCTTAAATTAAACTGTTTTTTCTTATATTATTTTGGTTCATCATACTTGGTGCATAGTTTTGCGGTATGGAATGCTTATCATACTAGCATTGCTCCTAATGACACCGGTATACACTATACAGACACAATACTTGATGGTTCCTGAGCAAAGGAATAGGCTACATATAAGGAATACTCAAGATAGTGCTGTCAAGACCAAGAATAGGCAACCCTATGTTTCGATATCCCTCTCGGTACAGTTCCAAGACATGCTCATTGTGCCACCAAACACAAACATTAGCTCCTCTGGGGATATAGAGATCAAAAACAATGGTAACGTTACGGTAAACATATCAATCGGCTATATAATCGATCCTATACCCCCTCCAGGCATAATATCCGTAAATATCTCCCCCAATAGGGGAGTACTGCCACCAAGCGAGAGGATGTCTGCAAAGTTTGTGGTATATGTCAGTTCTAATGCGACACCAGGCACAAAATATGAGGTACGTATACACCTAACTGGAAAAATATCCAGAGGTGGGGGGAACCCAGTTGATATAAGTCAGGAATCCCCTCCAATCACGATTCTTGTGGGTAGGCATGGTTACAGATTAAGACTTATACTTAAGGAGCCGGATGGCTCCAGTGCCTATGGTAACGTCAGGATATATTACCTATATGGGGACACATACAGGCTAGCATATCGTAGATCAATTATGGGTGAATACGTGTTCCGTGTTATTGACGGCAAGTATCGTATTGATGTATATCTATCGGGATACAAGTTGGTGTCGAAGGAGATAGAGGTAAACTCGGACACTACCATCGAAATAAGGTTTACTACAACGCTGATCCCCGAGGATTCAATAGTAGTAATATCAAAGCCGACATATAGTACTGATCCCCTAATATTCAGAGCAAAGGTGGAGAGTCTGAATCCACTGATATACCGGAAGGAGATAGCAGTACTGGCGCGAGTACTACGACGTGGGAGTGTTGTGGTCGATAATGTGGTGATAGCGAACCTCACAATAAGGAGTAAAGTTGAGAAGGCAATACTTGGATTCATACCAGCCCCAGAGAACGGTTGGGAGAATGGGACATATGAACTACAGCTCCTCATAAGGTATACTGGAGGGAACATAACATATGGCCCGATCAAGAGGGTGCAAATAACGGTAATCCCGATAAGTATAATAAAGAAGACGCCAGAGATACCATTTCATATACTTCTCTTGGTTGTGGGAATAAGCATACTGTTTGGCTTCATAGGCGCAAAATTCGGCATAAAGAGAATCGGTAGGGAATACCTGCCGAAGGCTGTGGGCCTGATCCATGGAGGAAAAATACTTACATATAGCACATGGGACGACTCATTCATCAGGCCTGAGGTTGTGAGTGGGGAATGGCAAAAAATAATCTATGGCTTCAACCTACTATACAAGAGGTACTGGAGAAGGGCGGAGAAGATATACCCTCTCGCAATAACATTGAACGCCGAGAAATGGATATTCTACCCAATAACTAGAGATACAGCATACTTCATATGTGTCCACTCAGCATTCAATGAATATGGAATAAGGGAGATGCTCGCAAGACTAAAGGTATACTTCACAAACAAAATAAGTAGGTATGGGATAAGGAGGATACTCTCAGAGCCAGCAGAAACACTGGATGACCTCGGAGACAAAATAAAGGAGCTATTTGGTTAGACATAACCTATATGAAGTAAACAGGATGGACAGTATTAATGGAAAGAAACGTTTCACTTCACATTGTTCCTCGGGAGAACAACCAAAATATTTATAATCAAAATTTTTCTTATAGGAGAATAGAAAAAATGGTGAGGTATGTGAAGAAGATAATACCAATAATAATGGTCGTCCTGTTTGTTGGGATGGCACTCTTAGTATTCAACAATACACAGCAGCAACAAAAACATGACCTAAATGGCCATGTAAGGGTAAAGCATCCACCAAATATAACAGCAATAGAACTCTTTGATGATGAGGATGGTGGAACAACAACGCCAACAACAGAGCTAACCCCCTTCGATGAGATGACAATACGTGTTGCAGTAGATCTTGTGGATCCGGCGGAGATATACAGCGTCGATGTATATATATACCATAGTCTAGTAGGGTTAAGTGCTCCAGATAATGCGTCTCATCATGCAACAATACACTGGGATAAGGACACAGGGACATGGACTATATCGGCTGGTGCCTCTGTGACGTGGGCTGTAGATGGAGTTAACTCAAGTGTGCCTCTAGGTCTTCAGGGCCCTGGAACGATATACATATTTGTTGTGTTTACACCAGGAAAGATAACGAGGTATTCTAATGTTGGAAACTGGGTAATAGGAGTAAATGTGACAGACGCCGACAATCCTAACCTCATATATGACTACGACGAACTAACGGGTCTTGACTGTAGGTTCTATTTAGAGACGAGCGTTGATGCATCAGCATTTGACTTTGGTACGGTGGCGCAAGGATGTACAAACGTATCATTCAATTATACTGGTGGTATAAACATATCAGTTATCGTGAATTACTGGTGGTACCTAAAGCTTAATGCTACTGGTTGGTATAACGACTCTCGGATGTACCCAGAAAACCTAACGGTCAACTTTACAGAGTTTAACTCATTGCTGGCTGATGATGATGATAGTGCTACGGAAGCCGCAGAAACGGGACTTAGTCCATTTTGGGTAAGGCCTACGTATCCAAGTGGTATTCCGTGGGATCACTTGTCTCCACCAGATAATGATAATACAGGTACTGTGATTCACCTGTACTTGTTTGTTTCTCTACCATCAGATATCCCCTTTGGAGACTACTACACACTATTATCGATCGTTATTGCACAGTCTACCCCGTAGGTGTGTTTTCTTCTATATTTTTTGTTTTTTGGTATGAACCATAAGATTGCTACTTCTAAAACCTATTTCTTTAATTCACGCCGATATTGTGGTTCTCCTTGTTTTTTGTTGTTATGAAAATATGGATGATGTTTTATATTTTAGAAATTATTTTTTTGTGTGTATGTGAACCATATACCAATGTCGGCTTGTGGATGTTGATAGAGATGTTGTTTAAGGGTAGGGGGGTTGAGAAGAAGATTCTGGAGCGGGCGAAGCAGCTTAGGGA
>Ga0190367_1002241_pt1 | contig 10061 bp, 8 predicted proteins | sample 4872181011_MG_FD_171838 | JGI IMG/M metagenome (GOLD analysis project Ga0190367, IMG submission 171838) | Hydrothermal vent microbial mat bacterial communities from Southern Trench, Guaymas Basin, Mexico - 4872-18-10-11_MG | ecosystem: Environmental > Aquatic > Marine > Hydrothermal vents >... | reverse complement strand
CTGATGCTGTTTTTGTCTCGAGTAAAAGATTAAAAAAGGATAAGATGATTTTACAAGACATAGCTCCTTCCATCTTGCAAGCTCTCGGTTTAGAAATTCCTGACTACATGGACGGCGAGCCGATATGGAGATGAAGTATGTGGAAAATCCAAAGATTAACGAAAAGGTTGCAAAGATTATTGAGGGGCTCAAGGATGAGTTGGTTTCCCAGTTCCATCCAAAATCCATAATTATAAGTGGAAGCTTTGGGAGAGGTGAGGCAACAGTTATTGAGGAAAACGGAAAACTAAAATTTCTAAGCGATTGTGAAGTTATACTCATACCTTACAAATGGATATTTAACAGAGAGAAATTAGAAAAGTTTGAGCAGAATTTTTATAAAAAAACAGGATTAAAGGTCGAAATCTGGGGATTTACTCCTACTCTCTACCTTTTTCTTCCCTTTTTAAGCAAAAAAATTAGACCAACGATAGCCAACTACGATTTAAAATATGGTTCAAAGGTTATTCACGGAAAGAATTACTTGGATAAAATTCCAGCCTTTAAACCCGAAGATATACCCCTCTGGGAGGGTATAAGGTTAATTCTTAATAGAATGGCTGAAGCGTTGGAGCATTTCTCTCTCAATCCAAGCGATGAAATGCTCTTCTGGACGGATAAAATAGTTTTAGCTTGTCAGGATAGCTTGCTTTTACTTCTAAAAGAATACACGCCATCATACAGGGAAAGAAACGAAAGGTTTATCAAGGTTTCCAAGCACTTCAATTTGCCTTGTATTCAAACCCTTGTCGAATTTGCAAAAGAGGCAACACATCGTAAATTGGGATCTAATTCAGCTATATCTATGGACAGAAGATTGGAATATTGGTTTGAGGTTCAAAAGGTATGCGATGAAGTTTTAAGATACATCTTAAAAGAAAGATACAACATCGAATTCAAAGATTACATAGAGTTTCAAGAGAAGTATCTAAATTCAGAGCTTAAAAATTACACTACCCTTCCCTTTGATAACATGATTCTTCAAAATCTCTTCAGATTCTTTAAAGGGCGAATAACAGGAAATAAGCTCCCAACCTTAAAAATGTTTTTAAGATTGCGTCGTTGGGACCACATAATCTACACGCTTATTCCCCTCATCTATTTCGCATTGGAAAAAGACTTAAAAGTAAACACGAGTTACTTGAAGAGAATTTCAGAGGTGGTATTCTGGGAAAAAATAAAAGCCGATGGTTCGTTCAAGAGCTGGGAGATAGCTAAAGATGTCGTGATAAGCTCATGGCGTCAGATGAGGTTGTAAATATGTCAGAATCAGAAGTAAAGGTTGACTTACAAAAAATCGCATTGGTTATTCATTTAAAGAATGGAAATACGCAAAAGATCCCTGCTTAATATCTTAAGGAGGACTTAATATGAAGGTCTTAGTGGTATGGAGAGGCGTTCCTGTTCCGAATGTTGCATCATTAGCAAGAATCTTCTACTTCTTAAAATTTAATAGAGCATGTGACGTGACATTAGTGGCACCTCTTAAATCCCCAACAGATACTAAGTATATAAATGAATTAAAAAGATATTGTGCGATAGAGCCGATTAAGGTAACATGGGACTTTAGAACTCATAAAAAAATAATGCTTAGTTTCAAAAACAGATTTTCAAAAGAGAACCTTTTTTCAAGAGATTTAAACATATTTGGCTCGGTTTACTTTCCAAAAATAAGGAAAAAAATTATTGAATTACTTGAGCAGGTCAACTTTGATCTTGTATATGTGGATCGTATGATGCTTACGTATGTCCTTAAATTACCTCGAAAAATACCAATATTAGGAGATTTTGTTGATCCAGTGCTTTATTCCCGTTTCCAACTATATCTTTATGAAACAAAAATAAGCAGGAAATTTTACTGGTTACTTTCTTATTACTCTCACAAATTATTTGAAGCTCCAAAATATAAGGAGATCGATGCCGGGATATATATTACTCAAAGGATTAAAGACCTTTTGAAACCATATCTCCCTAAAAAGACATTCATAGTCCCTAACGGAGTGGATACAGAATATTTTAGGCCTAACTCCATTAATATCGGTCAAGATTATTTCAACTTAGTGTTTACTGGCGATATGAGTTATCCGTTTAACGTTTATTCCATTGTATATTTTTGTAACAATATATATCCTCTAATAAAAGAAAAAGAGCCACGAGTGAAGTTATTTATAGTTGGGCGTTCACCTAGAAAAGAAGTAAGATCGCTATCCCAAAAATATGATGGCGTAATCGTTACTGGAGAGGTGGAAGATATAAGACCTTTTCTTGCTAAAGCACACGTTGTGCTGGCTCCTATGATAGTGGATGATGGGGGATTTAAAACAAAAATATTGGAAGCTATGGCAATGGGTAAGCCAATTGTCTCTACTTCTATTGGTGTTCAAGGAATAGATGCTATACCAGAAAAAAATGTAATTATAGCCGATGAACCCAAAGTATTTGCGGATCGAGTAGTAGAGCTTTTAAGAGATGAAAAGCTGAGGAAAAGGATGGGAGTTAATGCACGGAAGTTTGTGGAAGAAAGATATTCGTGGGAGAAGATGACAGACATCTTGAATAATGTATTTCAACAGGTAGTGGAGAAGAGATGAGAATGATCAATCCGCTTCAACTAAATGATTTGGATATAAAGAGCTTTCTGAGGATTGTATTAGCCATTCAACTTGCGATGTCTGGTGTGATAGGTTTAGATGCCATTGGTTTACAAATTCCAATATTAAGACAACTTGTCTGTTTTATCTATCTCACATTTATACCAGGAATTCTTATCATCAGGATTCTCAAATTACATAAACTCAGCAATATTGAGGCACTACTATACACAATTGGATTGAGTATTGCAACCTTGATGTTCACAGGATTGTTTATGAATGTAATCTATCCATTTTTCGGTATTTCTAGACCCATCTCGCTCACACCTTTAATAATTACAATAAGTATTCTTGTGTTAATATTGTGTATTCTAAGCTATATAAGAGACAAGAATTCCTCTGCCCCGAGTTCTTATATTGACATCAAAGAAATATTCTCACCTCCAGTATTGTTTTTATGCTTAATTCCATTTTTAGCGATATTCGGAACATATTTAGTCAATTTTCACAAAAACAACATACTCTTATTGATTCTAATAATCGTACTCGCGCTAATACCTCCTTCAATCGTCTTCGACAAGTTTATTCCAAAAAAGTTATATCCATTAGCAGTTTTTGTAATTGCTATCTCTCTCTTATATCACCGCTCGTTAACTACTATGTACTTAGTTGGCTGGGATACGCATATAGAGGCTTACTGGACTAATAATGTGCTTGCAAATCATGTATGGAATCCAAAGATTCCTGATAATAACAATGCAATGCTGAGTTTGACAGTACTTGCTCCTACATTCTCTTTATTTTTAGGAATCGATACTACATGGATATTTAAAGTGATATATCCTCTTTTTTTCTCATTAGTTCCAGTTAGTCTATACTTTGTTTTTCAAAAGCAAATTGGTGAAAAGTATGCCTTTTTATCTGTTTTCTTTTTCATGGCTGTTTTCCCTTTTTATTATGATATGGTTGGATTAATGAAACAAAGCATTGCTGAAATATTCTTAGCGTTATTAATATTGTTAATGGTAAGTGATGAGCCTGCTTTACTAGGAAAATTACTGTTTATTATCTTCACAGTCTCTCTTATAGTATCTCATTATGGAACTTCTTATATCTTTATGATTATCTTAGTTCTATCTTACTTTATGATACTTTCAAAAAAATTGAAACCAACTAAAAACCTTAGGGGTATAAATTTGATGAAGCCAAATTTTGTATGTTTATATATTGTTCTTGCTATAGCATGGTATACATATATTGCAAGTTCTTCTCCCTTTGTAACTGTTACTAACCTCGGAAAACATATCTACGAGAATATTGGAGAATTGTTTAATGTAAATGAAGTTCAACCATTATATCTCTTAACAAGTTCAACGCGTTCTTGGCAACATGAGTTAATGAAGATTATCAATGTTACCTTTCAGATTTTTATAGCAATAGGGATCATTAAGGTACTACTTGGACAAAGAAAAGAGAAACTTAGCTATGAATATTTGATATTTTCAATAAGCTGGATGTTAGTATTCTCTGCTGGTTTAATGCTACCATATTTCTTTTCCTGGGGTGCAATAGGTGCAAGAAGAGCATATCACCTAGGCCTTTTCTTTTTGGCACCCTTTAGTATAATAGGTGGAATTGAGGTATTTAGAATCATATCGAAGAGTACAAAGAGTAAGACATCTTTTAACTTTCTTAGTCTTAAGATAATGACAATTCTGTTAGTATTTCTATTATTATTTAACACTGGGTTTGTAGATGAAATTACTGGCGCTAAGTATCCTCTATCATCACCGTTTTCCTTCAGTAAATACAAAAATAGCAATTTGATAACAAAAATAGAACTCTCTAGTACTTATACAAATGAACATGATGTTTTCAGTGCAAGATGGCTCTCTTATAATAGAGAGAACAACATCAAAATTTACGCAGACTATATTTCAGAGCAACAAGTTTTAAGAAGTTATGGAATGATACTCGGTGTCAACATTTTATCCAATGATACACAACCTTGGGATTCATATATCTATTTAAGATATCTTAATGTTATTGATGGTGCGATTATTCGTGAACAGGGGAGAGGTAGACTCTTGTTACTTGATAAAAATGAAATTTTATCGCTTTTAGGTGAAAAAATATACACCAACGGTGGTAGTGAAATTTACTACTATGAGTGAATACCCATGAACCCCTACAAGAAATTCACTAAGGACGTTGGACTCGCTGGTGTTGCCCAACTTGTAAGTTCATTAAAAGGCTTGCTCCTCCTCCCAATTTTAACGAAGACGCTCAGAGCAGAGTTCTACGGAATATGGACTCAGATCATGGTAACAATATCGCTGTTCATGCCACTTGCTTTGCTCCAGTTGGAATATGCAATGACAAGATTTTTAACTGCTGAAGAGAATAAAAATAAGATCAGCAAAGGTGTCTCTTCTATTTTTGTAACGGTGGCATCGGCAGCTTCTGTAATATCTCTTTTGATATTTATCCTCGCAGAACCACTTGCAATAGCTGTATTCGGCGGTGCAGGTGCAACACACTTCGTCAAGATTTCTGCCTTTTTGATTCTCTTGTCAGCATTAAATCAGATCATATTCCAATATTTCATATCATTCCGGCAGATGGAACGATACTCTGGTTTTGTGATATTACAGACGATTGGCGAAGCTTTATTAATTAGTTATGCTGTGTTATCTGGTTTCGGTTTGTTTGGTGCAATTATCTCTCTGTTACTTGTTAGAACTTTCATCTTTATCATTGGATTTCTACTGGTAAGGTCCGAAGTCAGAATGACAACTCCAAGCCTTTCAGTGGTAAAGCCTTATTTAGCATTTAGTCTGCCTTTGATTCCATTTACACTTTCTTGGTGGCTCGTTACTTCAGGCGATAGATATGTTATTGGCTATTTTTTAGGTGCCGCTAACGTAGGAATTTATTCAGCCTCTTATACCTTGGGAAATGTGATAAGTTTTTTATATGCTCCTATTGCTCTCGTTCTTTTTCCAGCGATAACAAATCTTTACGAGAATAATAACATTCACGAAGTTAAAATGCATTTAAAATACACACTCAAATTTTTTTTGATGATTGCTATTCCATCCCTGTTTGGATTAACAATCCTTTCAAAGTCACTACTGGGAATTTTAACAACTTCGGAATTCATAGAGGCTTACATGGTGATTCCAATTGTAGCACTTGGAGCTTTACTATTTAACATAGGTAAGCTCTTCTCTGATGTTTTAATGTTGTTTAAAAAAACAAAGATAATATCGCTGGTATTTGGTTCTTCTGCTCTGCTTAATTTAGTGCTGAATATTTTTTTAGTTCCATTAATTGGGATTATAGGGGCTGCAATCGCTACTCTCGTAACATTTGCCATTCTTTTTTTTGTACTTGCTTTTATTAGTTTTAAGAGTTTACCTTTTGACTGGGATCCAAAGTTCATCACAAAAAGTATAGCGTCGTCTATTGTGATGGGATTAGTGATTTTGAAGGTGAGTCCACATGGCGCAGTTAATACCTTAATTTCCATTGGAATTGGTGCAGTTGTATACTTTGGAGTCTTATTAGCTTTGAAGGGGTTTACAAAGGAGGAGTACAGGTTTTTGCGGGATATTATAAGGAGTGCAGTTTAAAGGACTTAAAAATCTCAATGTAGGAATTTCAAGTTTAGCTATGTTTCGATGCAGGAAGCAAGCGATTACCTTACCTCTTTTGTGTTTGATGAATACTCATCTTTTGATTTTCCTTATCTCATCGCAAATATGCTCTATTTCTTCTCTGCTCAGTCCCGAGCTTGAGGGTAAATAAAGCCCTTTCCTCGCTAACTCCTCTGCCACAGGATACCTTTCTCCTTTAAACAAACCCATATTCTGGAATACTGGTTGCACATGCATCGGAATGAAGAATGTTCTCGTTTCTATTCCTTTCTTTTCCAACTCGCTCATTAACTCATCCCTGCTCATCCCAAACTTATCTTCCACCAAAATAGAATACATCCAGTAAACGTTCTTCGCCCACTCTTTCTCTATTGGCAATCTTATCCCTTCTATATCCTTCAACAACTCGTTGTAAAGGTGTGCATTCTTTCTTCTCCTCTCAACAAGTTCGTCTATCCTCTCAAGTTGCGCCAAGCCTATTGCAGCCTGAATATTCGTCATCCTGTAGTTGAAACCTAAATCCGTATGCAAAAATCTTCTCTCTTTTGAAAACGCCAAATCTTTGAGAGATTTTGCCTTTTCTGCTATCTCCTCATCGTTTGTTACAATCATTCCCCCCTCTCCCGTGGTTATGATTTTATTTGCATAGAAACTGAAACATCCTATATGCCCTATTCCTCCCACTTTTCTTCCTTTATACTCTGCTCCATGCGCCTCCGCTGCATCTTCCACAACATATAAATCGTGCTCTTCCGCTATCTTCATTATTGGGTCCATATCGCATGGATGTCCGTAAATGTGCACAGGTATTATCACCTTCGTTCTGTCGGTTATTTTTTCCTCTATTTTGCTAACATCGATATTCCATGTCTCTGGCTCTGCATCCACCAAGACAGGCTTTGCTCCACAGTAAACCACCGCAAACACTGTTGAAATCATTGTGAATGCAGGGACTATGACTTCATCTCCTTTTCCGACACCAATCGAAGCCAAAGCCAGATGCAAAGCAGTTGTCCCACTTGTTGTTGAAACGCCGTATTTGCAACCACAATACTCTGCAAACCCCCTCTCGAATTCCTCAACGTATTTCCCCTTCGATGAAATCCAGTTCGTCTTAATGCAATCAACAACATATTCAAGCTCTTTTTCCCCTATAAAAGGGATACATACTGGTATCATCTTTCCCCCTCCTCTGCTCTTGCTTTTGCTATCGCCATTATATTCCAAACATTCTCATCCACCTTTCCCTCCAAATCCATGAAGGGACAAATTTTGATTAATTCAAAGCCTGCATCTTCTAAATAATGCTTAATCTCCTGTGGGAAATAAAATCGGATAACATGCGTCTCTTCTATTTCATCAACAACTTCGCCATCTTTTATTACTATCATTCTGTAATGCGACTTATTTATATGATTGAAGGCATCTAATTCCGGTTCTACTGTTCTGATAACCTTTATTCCTCCACTTTCCATTATTTTCACCCTAACAGAAGGCAATATTCTGAGAACAGCCAATCCATTCCAGAAATCGAATATAAAGAGGGAATTTTCTTTCAAATGCCTCCTGATATTTCTCAGTGCTTTCAAAATGTCTTTTGTCTCTGTTATGTAATTCATCACTGCAAACATACAAATACAGGCATCGAATTTCTCATTAATATGAAAATCTCTTATGTCCATAATTTCGAAGCAGATATTGTTCAAGTCTCTTGCTTTTTCTTTTGCCCTCTCGATCATAACTTCAGATGCATCAAAACCAACTACTTTGTATCCTCTCCTCGCCAGAGGGATTGCATGACCCCCAGTTCCGCATCCCGCATCTAAGATTGTTTTTATCTCTTTCTGCGAATATCTCTTGAAAATTTCCTCAATAAAGTTACATTCCTCCCCATAATTCTTATCTTGATAAAGTATGTCATAATATTTACCGTAATCTTTGAAAATTTCTGGCATTTTCAATACCACCCCCTCTTTTTATAAAGGCTGAACAATTCCTCTTCTTCTTCTCCCCATATCTTCACCTTCTTTCCAGTGCGTGCCGATTCATATACACCATACGCCATCTGAACTGCCCTCAATCCATCAAACCCATTCGGTTCTGGATGAGAATTATTAAGCAGCGCTTTCATGAACTCGTTGAATTCCACATCGTATGATTGTGGTGGCAGGCGAGAATAGTCGTATATCTGTTGATAGCCATTCTTCTTCCCCAGAATCACTTTACAGTTTGGATTTCTATCATCGATTCTTATATATCCCTCTGTCCCGTAGATTTCCATATACATATAGTCTGCCCACTCTGTCCAAGAAGATTGCACAAAAGCATACTTTCCATTCCTGAATTTAAAAATACCAAAGCCATTATCTTCCACATCTATTGAATGATACATCCTTGACACATAACCGATGCATTCCTCCACCTCCCCCAAGAACCACCTGCATATATCCAATATGTGGCAACCATTATCAAGGAAAGTTCCGCCACCCGCTATCTCTATATCAGAGAACCATGAGTTGTTTAATTGCCAACCTGAATTGCCTATCCATCCTCTTATGAAAAGGATTTCTCCGATTGCGGAATTATCTAATAGCTCTTTCGCTTTTTGAACACTTGGGAAATATCTGAGATTAGAGCCGACTTTTAAACATACTTCGTTTTTTACAGATGCTTCAACCATTCTTTTTGCTTCCTCAGGGTTTCTAGCCATCGGTTTTTCACAAAATATGTGCTTCCCGTTTTCCATAGCCCATATCGAGATGGGCGCATGAAATTTGTTAGGGACAGAGATCACCACACATTCCACGTCTCCCCTGTTTATCACTTTGTTAAAATCTGTAAAATACTCCACACCATATCTTTCACCCGCTGCTTTCGCTTTCTCACCCTGCACATCAGCTACGCAAATTAACGCTGCATTTGGATGCCTGACGATCCTTTCTATCCTTCTCATTCCCATCCTTCCACATCCAATGACACCAAACCTTATTGTATCTGCCATTTTTACCCCTCCCTTTCCTGTTTAATTTGAGATATAAAAAGGTTGCAGGTATCTGATATTAAATAGCAGCGGCATCCGCTCCTCAGGCACCCATCCCACGCTTATCACCCCGTCGCCTTCCAACAATTCTCACAGCGTTAGATATTTTCCTTGTTACAAACTCCAATCCTCTTAAAGGAGATTCGTGGTTGAAAAGGATTCCGTTGCAAGCGAAAATCCCGTAGCCTTCTCTATACTGCCTTGTCAACCAATATCCATATAATTTCGCTGCAGCATAGGGGCTTGCGGGCCGAAAGGGGGAATTTTCATTTAAACTTGAAGAATGACCTCTTCCGTATAATTCGCTTGTTGAGGCTTGATAAAATTTTATTTTTGGATTGATTTGCCGGATGGCTTCTAGAACTCTCGTCACACCTAATCCGGTCACCTCTCCAGTGCCGATAGGCTGTTCAAAACTTGCACCCACAAAACTCTGTGCTGCTAAATGATATATTTCATCAGGCTCAGCAATTTTTACTGCTTCCACCATTGAGCCTGCGTCAACTAAATCTGCGGGTATCAGGTTCACCCTCTCAAAAATATCCAAATACTGCAATCTCCAAAAGTTTGGTGTCGATAGCCTTCTATAAGTGCCGAATACTTCGTATCCTTTGTCCAGAAGGAATTTCGCTAAATATGCTCCATCTTGTCCGGTTATACCAGTTATTAATGCCCTTTTCATCTCAATCTCTCTGAATATCTTCTAACATCCTCTTTCAAATGTTCAATGTT
>Ga0190367_1002240_pt1 | contig 10069 bp, 9 predicted proteins | sample 4872181011_MG_FD_171838 | JGI IMG/M metagenome (GOLD analysis project Ga0190367, IMG submission 171838) | Hydrothermal vent microbial mat bacterial communities from Southern Trench, Guaymas Basin, Mexico - 4872-18-10-11_MG | ecosystem: Environmental > Aquatic > Marine > Hydrothermal vents >... | reverse complement strand
AAGTCCTCTATAACATCTACTATAGCCTTACTGGAGAATCTAACAGGGAAGGCCTCATCTCCATGCAGATTTGATGGATCCCCCTTTGATCCAAGTTGGGCATGTCTCATCCGGGCTCTTCTCAGATGGACATCAACCCTTCCCTCCGAGATCTCCAACTTAGATACTTCATCGATTCTGCATATTACACCTTCAGTCATCAAGTATCCTATGATGAGCTCCCTGATCTCCGTTGGGCTTGCCGGGAGCACGGAATATTTGCGGCCATCAATATAAACCGCTAATGATGTCTCCACTGCGACCTCATCTATAAGCCTCCTTGTGCATCCCCTTTTTAGATCGGCGAGTAAGACCTCGCATTTGGTTATGGATGGCGTATTGGACATTCACGTCATCCCATATATCCATCGATGACTGATCCTTTAGATTTTTATAATGCACTCACGCTCATTCTAATTGAAACTCAGATTCTGGAGGAGTGAGGTTTGGAGTTTAGGATTGGAAATGCGAAGATCCGAATTATACGTGGAGATATAACTGAGCAGGAGACAGATGCAATCGTGAACGCCGCGAATAGCAGCTTAATGGGCGGAGGGGGAGTTGACGGCGCAATTCACAGGAAGGGCGGACCGAAGATCCTTGAGGAATGCAAAAGGATCAGGAGGACCCAGTGGCCTAATGGATTACCGACGGGGAAGGCCGTTATAACGACCGGCGGAAACCTGAAGGCCAAATATGTAATTCATACCGTTGGGCCTGTGTGGAGGGGAGGAAAGCATGGAGAGGCTGAGCTTCTAGCCGATGCCTACAGAAACTCGTTGAAGCTTGCGGTTTCTAAGGGTATAAGGACAATTTCATTCCCTGCCATAAGCACCGGAGCTTACGGCTATCCAATGGAGGAGGCCGCTGAGGTTGCATTAAAGACCGTAAGGGACTTCCTTGAGGATGAGGATAAATTGGATGAGGTAGTCTTCGTTCTCTTCACTGAGTCGGCATATAAGGTCTATGAAAGGAAGGCTAGGGAGATCCTAGCCGAATAATATTCTTATTGGCTTTAATGGCTTAACTGCATCTACGCATGACCTTTAAGCCGTAGTGATCCGGCTTGATCTGAAAGGCTCTTTGATGTGAGGGTGAATGCTTCAAAGTGAGATTGTGAATGCATTAAGGAATCCAGAGGCGTATGATGAGAAGGTAGATTACATTAGGGTTCTTCAGACGCATATCTCCTACATCTTTCTGACCGGACGATATGCATACAAGATTAAGAAGCCCGTGAACTTCGGCTTCTTAGACTTCACAACGCTCGAGAAGAGAAGATTCTACTGCGAAGAGGAGGTTAGACTGAACAGGAGATTATGCGGGGACATGTATATTGGCGTTTTGCCGATCACATACTCCCATGGAATATTCAGGATTGGCGGCTCCGGAGAGCCAGTGGAGTATACTGTAAAGATGAGGGAGCTTCCACAGGAAACTTTGATGTCTGAGAAGCTTAGGAGGGGGGAGATAGACGTAGAAGTTATGGATGATATCGCAAGGATACTATCGGACTTTCATAGGAGAACCGAGACGAACAGTGAGATCCGTGAATACGGCTCCATAAGGATTGTGAAGTTCAATTGGGATGAGAACTTTGATCAGACGAGGGAGTTCATTGGTAGGACTATAGGACGTGGGGAATACCTCTTCATTAAGCGTGCAATAAATGAATTCTTGGAGAGGCAGAGGAGCCTCTTTAAGTTGAGGCAGGAGAGCGATAGGATTAGGGAGTGCCATGGGGATCTACATTCGGGGAACATCTTCATAGCCGATAAGATCTACATTTATGATGCGATAGAATTTAATAAGCGATTCAGATACTGCGATGTAGCATCTGATCTGGCATTTCTCCTTATGGATCTTGAATTCCTAAATCGCAGGGATCTATCGGCACATCTCTTAGATAGATACGTTGATTACAGCGGCGAGGGCGGTGACTTCCTTGAGATACTTCCCTTCTATAAGTGTTATAGGGCTTATGTTAGGGGGAAGGTGACGAGCTTTAAGCTAAACGATCCATACATATCAGATGAGGAAAAGGAGAAGGCCATGGAGACCGCTGAGAGATACTTTCAGATGAGCAGAGAGTATGCTGAGCAGCTATTTTAGGGAGTATTTCCCGATGAGCCTTCTGATCGACTGCATTATCTCCTTTAGACCCTCATCCTCAGCTCCGACATTCCTAACCTTAACCTTCTCGGAGAGAGTATCAAATATAATCGTTGGGATCTTATCTGATGTCGGCGGCTCATAGGAACGCTTCACCTTATAGTATATCTGCATCTTCCTGACATTAGAAACTGAATCCCTAACGTTTCTTCTCTCCCTCAACCTTTCCTTGATAGCTCTTTCTGGACATACACACTCTATTAGGTATGCAGGGACATTCAGCCTTTTGGATACTGCATATATCCTCTCCCTCAGACTCCTCTTATAGAATGTCCCATCGAGAATTACGTTGCTCCTCCTTAATAGCAGAGCCTCAGCCCTCCTGATGAGCTCATCATAGACCATCATCTTCTGCTTCCAGATCATACGCTGATAATAATCCGGTATTCTCCTCTGCCTATCGAATATCCTTTCGAGGTCATATTGCATGGGATCCTCCGCCTTCAGGACCTCCTCCAAAGAAGCGTCCTTGAAGAGTTCCCTTCTTATAATGTCTGTCCTGAGAATCTCGCCTCCCAAATCAGAGGATAAATGCTTCGCTAATGTGCTCTTGCCGGTTCCGGGGAGACCGCAGACTATTATGAGCATCTTCAGCCAAGATTAAATATCTGATTCATCCTCAAAAGTTTTAGCTGGAATGGTGGATTAAGCGGCTCTGAGGAGAATTCAATATGAGAAGAATCGAGTTTCGATTGGGCAGGAGGCATCTTACGCTTGAGGTTCCACCCTTCTTCATCGATTTTAGGAAGAGAAACTTCAGCTCTATGATAACGAGGCGTGTTTCCGGAGATGAGGGAACGCTCTTTTATGTTTATATTACAAGAAAGAATCAGATGTCCAAGCTTTTAATATTGAAGAGCATGCATCCCGGGATCTTCATGCCTCCCAGATTAACGATAAATGAGACCTTCACCCGCGAGGAGATAAATGACTTTATAGACTCTGTCAGAGAGCTCGAGAGGACATGGGAGTATCAGGATCATGGTTTATGGAAGATGAGGATTAAGGACCTCACCGTATACATGGTTCTGGTCATAGGGGCTGATAGGTGGACTGTTAGGGCTATAATATCGAAGGATGGAATGCCCGGCTATAGGGTTGAATTACCTGTAGATCCAAAGCTATCCGAGAGATTACTGGATGAGTTGACTCCGGAGGAGAAGCATGACATGGAGATCCATGAGCACGTAGAGAATAGGCACTTCCACTTCACCGTCTACAGCATCGAGAGATTCATAGATCTCGTTAAGAGATACGATTACTACTTCGCCCGGAAGGAGAGATGGGAGCAGAGCGTAAGGATCGAGGATATATCATAATTGACCTTACAGATTGGAGGTCTCCAATAAAAATTTAAATGTCAGAATTATGTTGTAATTTTGGTTGAATATTGTATAGGGGTGCCATATCATGAGGAAGAATGGAGTGATGACCAACGGGAAGTTTGAGGGGTTAATGCACATCGCCAACGCTAAGGATCAATTCACGATCCTAGCGACTGATCAGAGGGGATCATTGAAGAGGATGATTAACCCGGAGGATCCGAGTAGCGTCACGCCGGAGCAGATGAAGGAGGCTAAGAGGGCTCTCATAAAGAATCTCGTTGGAAAGGATAGCCCTGGAAGAGCAAGTGGGGTTCTCATCGATCCAGAGTATTCCTATGAGCGTGAATTCTTGAGGTCCTGCAATATCAGGGCTGACGTCGGCATATTGATGAGCATAGAGAAAAGCGGGTATGGCGGTAAGGGAGAGTTTGCTCCTCAAGTCGAGATCTTCGGAGGCTTAGACGTAGAGGAGGCCGTCTTAAAGATAAAGAATAGAGGGGCATCAGCCGTTAAGATGCTCATTTACTACCGCCCTGACAGCCCAACACATAAGTATCAAGAGGACATGGTTAAGGCTGTTGGGAGGGCCTGCGAGAAGTATGACATAGCGTTCCTCTTGGAGCCCGTCTCTCACTCCCTCGAGGGTGGACCGCACAAGAAGAAGAATCCGAAGGAGTTCTCTGAGATCAAGCCTAAGCTCGTAATTGAGACTGCGAGGGAATTGACGAAACCGGAATACTGCGTTGACGTTCTAAAGGCTGAGTTTCCGCTTAACCTAAAGTACGCTGAGGAGCTAGGGCAGGATCCAGCTGAGGCATGTAGGGAACTCGACGAGGCAAGTCAGATTCCATGGGTCATCCTAAGCGCCGGGGTGGACTATGAGGAGTTCAGGGAGAACCTGAAGTATGCTGTTGAGAATGGGGCGTCAGGATTCCTCTGTGGAAGGGCGATATGGAAAGAGGCGATTGGCAGGAAGGACATAGACGAGTTTCTCCTGACAACTGGAGTTAAGAGGCTTAATGAGCTCGTCGATATAGTCGAGGAAAAGGCGAGGCCATGGTATAAGAAATACGTGGACTCGATAAGTGAAATAGAGATCGTGAGGGGAGAGTAGGGGTTCAGCGGATAACCTAATAGATCGAGACCTTACGTATCCCCCTTACCTTTAATAGCTTCGGAACTATCTCTCCTGGAATCTTCTTTTCGGCTATTAACGTCAGCTTAGGCTCGGGTACAAGTTCAGGATCATCCACTATAGCCTGCCTGATGCTTATTCCCCTCTTAGCCAGCAGATCAGCCGATCTTGAGAGTATCCCAGGCATCCTCGCATCTACCGGAGTTATCTCGATAACTCCGAGATTCAGGTATCTAGCTACTTCCTTAAGTGAGGCTCCAGCTGGCTTTATCTGCCTGAATATCTCTCGTAGGACGGGATCATTCTCGATCATCTTTATCGTATTTTTTACGGTTCTTCTATCCACGCCTGCAACCCGGCTTATCTCGACAAGCGGGATCATTATCTTGTCGCAGTATATCCTCCCATCCCTTATGCTGAGGCCATACTGAACGAGGATCTTAGCGACTGAGAGCCTTTCAGGATAATTCTTTAGGCATTCCCTGACTTTATCCCACATTTCAGCCGCCTAAAAATTGACTTTAAAACATATCTATATCATCTCGAAATGCATATAAAGTTAATCTGCCCAAAAAAGGCCTATAATAGGATTCTCAGGGTCTTTAGGCTAACCTCAGCGATTCTCCTCGGATCATGGGAGAAATCGAATATCTCAACTGATATGAATCTGGTGTATCCAATAGCCCTTAGGGCATCTATGATCGGTTTGAAGTTTAGGCTTCCGAATCCAGGCCCTAAGCCATTATCGTCATTAACGTGGAAGTGAACGAGGTATTCTTGGCTCAATCTTATTATCTCAGGTATCGGCTTACCTTCATCCAACATGCTGTAAACGTCTAGGTTGAGTCTGAAGTTGGGATGGGAAACATCCTCTATCAGACGTATCGCCTCCTCAGCTGTATTTATAAAGTTCGTTGATCTCCTAGTCAGAGGCTCAAATGCTATTATGGCGCCATAATCCTCAGCGAATCGGCTACATGCCAAAAATATTTCCCTAGCGTATCCCCAGGCCTTCTCGTAGGATACGTTATCCGGGATGCTTCTCTGTTTCGGCGAGCCGAATACTAGGATCCTCCCACCTATATCACTCGTGAACCTTATAAGTTCAAAGAGGTATCGCTGGGTTGACCTTCTGATATTCCCGTCGGGGTGGGTTATGTGAAGGCCTTCTGAACCTACGAGGAGCCAGTGGGTCCCAACGATCTCTAAATCGTAGGATGATGCTAGATCCCTTATCTCCTCCCTCTTATCCCTCCCGATCCTCCTCACATCATTTGATATTGTGAATGGAGCTATCTCAATGCCGTCATAGCCTAGGCGGGAGATATGCTCGAATGTCTCCTCTAACCTCCAACTCTTAAATATCTCATTGCATATTGAGACCTTCATTCGATCACCAATCATAATTTTAGGGAGACCTCAAATAGTTTATATTAATCTCCACAATATTGTATTTATCTTGGAGAGAGATATGAGCGTTCCACTGGAGAGAATAAATGAGTATACTTGGCGGATCCCAAAGAGCTATAAGCCTGGAATGCGGGTTCCAGGGATCGTCTTCGCCGATGAGGAATTACTCTCTAAGATGAAGACTGACAGGACGCTTGTCCAATGCGCGAATGTAGCCCATCTGCCTGGAATCTACAAGTATGCAATTACCCTCCCTGATGGACATGAGGGATATGGATTTCCAATAGGCGGAGTTGCAGCTACAGATTATGAAGAGGGAGTTATCAGCCCTGGAGGAGTAGGATACGACATTAACTGTGGAGTTCGCCTCCTAACGACTAATCTCTCAGAGGAGGATGTCAGGCCGAAACTGAGGAAGCTGGCCGAGATAATCTTCAGGAATGTCCCTTCCGGATTGGGAAGCCGGAGGAAGGCAAGCGTCTCGCCGAGCGAACTCGACCGCATAGTCATCGAGGGCGTTCCGAGGGTCGTAGAGCAGGGTTACGGATGGCCCGAGGATATTGAGTGCTGCGAGGAGAATGGATGCATGAAGAATGCGAATCCAGATAAGGTTTCAAGCACGGCTAAGAGACGCGGATTATCTCAGATCGGAACCCTCGGCTCGGGAAACCACTTCCTCGAGGTTCAGAAAGTCGATAAGATATATGACCCTAAAGTCGCGAAGGTCTTTGGGATAACCCATGAGGGCCAAGTAACAGTGATGATCCACTGTGGATCACGTGGATTCGGCCATCAGATATGCTCGGATTACCTCCGCGTTGTTGAAAGAGCCGTTAGAAAGTATGGCATCTCAATTCCAGACAGGGAGCTTGCATGCGCTCCGGGTAAGAGCAGGGAGGCGGAGGACTACTTTGAGGCCATGTCATGCGCCGTTAATTACGCCTTCGTCAATCGCCAGATGATAACGCATTGGGTTCGCCAGAGCTTCGAGGAGGCATTAGGGATGCCCTCAGAGAAGATAGGCCTAAGCCTAGTCTATGATGTTGCACATAACATTGCAAAGATCGAGGAGCATACTATCGACGGCAGGAGAGTTAAGATGTGGGTTCATAGGAAGGGTGCGACTAGGGCTTTTCCGCCGGGACATGAGGCTATACCGGCCGAGTATAGGGATGTTGGGCAACCCGTACTGATCCCGGGATCCATGGGCACAAGCTCATATGTGCTCGTTGGAACCTCAAAGGCCATGGAGATCTCGTTTGGCTCTACGGCTCATGGAGCTGGGAGAATGATGAGTAGGGCCGCTGCTAAGCGGAAGTTCTGGAGCGGGGATATAAGGAGGGATCTTGAGAGAAGAGGTATAGTCGTCAGGTCTGCAAGCGCCGTGGTCCTGGCTGAGGAGGCCGACTTGGCATATAAGGATGTTGATCGAGTAGCGGCGGTCAGCGATGCTGTTGGAATTGCGAAGCGAGTTGCGAGACTCGTTCCCCTTGCCGTCATTAAGGGCTAGCGTCCCCCGGCCTCTGAGTACGGAGTATGTAGAACCTCCCTAACTTTTTTGACTATCTTTGGTCCTAAACCGTGGATCTCCCTGGCCCACCTCTCAAGGTTCGCTAGGGCATTAAAAGGCGTGTCGAAGGATTCGAGTAGGCTTATGGCCTTCTCCCTTCCTATATTCGGGAGGCTTGAGAGAAAGAAGATCTGAGCCTCAGCTAATGTCTCCATCTTCTTTACTGGATGGACTGCTGGAACCCTCTTTTCGACTATCTGCTCCTGCCTCGCCGATGTATAGAGGAAATCTATTGTCTCCTTATAGTTTGTCGTGTGGATCATGTTTATTCCATGCTTTGCCAAGGTGAACATTGCCCCCCAAACAGACGATGGATTTACCCTGCTGAACTTGTAGATTATTGGGAAGTATCCTTCGATCAGTATGAATGGCTTTGGATAGGCCTCCTTTAGGAGGAAGAGCTGATCAAACAGGTATCTTCGGGTGAGCGTGTAAACGAAGTCCTGAACCGTCTTCCTTTCGAACGCACATTCATCCGAGATTATATAGTCTCCCTTCTCTAGGTATCTGATCTGTATGATCGCTCCCTTCTCCCTTAATCCCTTAACGATCTTTGAGGCGCAGCTTGCCTCTCTGCTATCAACGATTATTATTGGCTGATCGGAGTCTCCATCCCTCTTCAGATAGGGAACTAGACTCTCAAATCCTGACATGGCGATCGATAACTACTATTTTAGGCGAAACTTAAATTAATGTCTCCATAAATCGCATGTGCACTTTGATTTTAAATTCCCAAAAGGATCATCAGGTTGTATTTTGCTATTAGCCCGGCGAAGATTGAGGCTACAAGAGACATGACCGTTATCAGCGTATTCAATGATGGACCAGCAGTATCCTTGAATGGATCTCCAACCGTGTCGCCTATAACCGCTGCCTTATGGGCATCCGAGCCCTTCCCCCCGAATGCCCCGGCCTCTATGTATTTCTTAGCGTTGTCCCATAGACCTCCAGCATTAGCCATTAAAAGGGCGAATATTAACCCGCTCATTATGCTTCCGCCTAAATATCCACCTAGAGCTTCTATGCCACCCACGAACCCAACTGCCAATGTTATCAGTATAGAGACTACGCTTGCCGGGAGGAGCTCCTTTAACGCTCCAGTAGTGGCTATATCGACGCATCTGGCATAATCCGGCTTAACGCCCTCCCTGCCCTCCTTCAATCCGGGGATCTCCCTGAATTGCCTCCTTATCTCCTCGATCATCCTGAAAGCATTCTTGCTTACGCCCAGCATGACCATCGCGGAGAAGAGAGGTGGAACAGATATGCCTACGAGCATCCCCGCGAGAACCAACGGATTCATGAGGTCAAATCCTCCCGATCTCGTTAGGACCTGATAGGTCGCTAGGAGGGAGATGACCGTTAAACCAGCCGCTCCAATAGCGAATCCCTTGGTTATGGCCTTCGATGTGTTTCCGGCTGCGTCGAGTCTATCAGCAACCTCGATTACATCCTCTGATAGTCCAGCCTGCTCGGCTATTCCCTTAGCGTTATCTGAGATTGGACCGTATGCGTCTCCCGCAATTATCATTCCGACTATTGAGAGCATGCCTACCGCCGCCATGCTTATCCCATAAAGGCCTGATATTCCGAAGTATTCGGCGACGTAGTAGGCTATTACCGATGCCACGCCTATTCCGAGCAGCGGGGGGAAGAGGCTTATCAGCCCATATGAGAAGCCCGTGATTATATTTATTGCAGCTCCAGTCCTCGATGAGCTCGCAGTCTTTATCGCAGGAGGCCTATCTATCGATGTAAAGTAATCCGTTGTTATTCCAATTATGACCCCGGAGAGCAATCCAATATTCGTCGCGATCCAGATTCCAATGTTAATCTTGAGGAGATACGTGGCTATAAGCGTGAATGTAGAGAACATTATGCATGTCGAGTATGTGCCGAAGTTTAGGGCTTTTCCGGGGTTTCCCTTCCTTCCAACCCTTACTATGACGACTCCTATAAGCGAGGCTATTATTCCCAAGCCTGCAAAGATTAATGGTATCTGATCCATGCTTATCGATTGGGCCGCGCCGAGTTCCTTTCCGAGGATCATCGCCGCAACAATGCTTGCGACATACGAGTCAAAGAGGTCTGCTCCCATCCCAGCTACGTCTCCGACGTTATCGCCTACATTATCCGCTATGACCGCCGGGTTTCTGGGGTCATCCTCGGGTATTCCCATCTCAACCTTGCCTACGAGATCAGCGCCTATATCGGCGGTCTTCGTGTATATTCCCCCTCCGGCCTTGGCGAAGAGGGCCATTGCGCTTGCTCCAAAGCTAAATCCGAGAATCGCCTCCGGGTTCCCTGTTAGGCCGTAGATTATGCTTACTCCCAGAAGGCCCATTCCAACTACTGACAATCCCATAACGGCTCCTCCCCTGAAGGCTATTGGGAAGGCATAGTTTATGCCCTTCCTCG
>Ga0190367_1002238_pt1 | contig 10074 bp, 12 predicted proteins | sample 4872181011_MG_FD_171838 | JGI IMG/M metagenome (GOLD analysis project Ga0190367, IMG submission 171838) | Hydrothermal vent microbial mat bacterial communities from Southern Trench, Guaymas Basin, Mexico - 4872-18-10-11_MG | ecosystem: Environmental > Aquatic > Marine > Hydrothermal vents >... | reverse complement strand
GCGTTAAGAAGAGCTTGTCTACGGCCTCTATGGCCGCAGCCTTACGTCTAGCGTCTCCGTCGTGTCCGGGTTCGTCGGGGCCCTTTAAATGCACGTACACGGCGTCGTGGCCCTCCAGCGCCTTCAACGCCTCCTCGACTCTTAGCTCGTAGTCCTCCTTAAACCTCCCAGTGGAGGGAGGTAGCTCAACCACCTCCATCCCGGCCAGCTTAGCTATGCCCTTCTCCACGGGCATATCGGCTAGGCAGGAGAACTTGACTCCGTAGCGCTCCTCGAGGCTAAATAGCCCCGGCAGCCTGTCCCCAGCGTCCCTAGCTAGCACCACATTGGCCTTCAGCTTGCCCTCGGCCTCCCTCCTAACGTTAATAGGGTGCTTCTCTAGGACCCTCCTACTCTTCTCAGTAAACTCGTTTACTAGGTCGGCTGAGGCCTTAGCCTCGGGCTCGTCGACTAAGGGCTCACACCTCTTAACTCTACGCTCAGGCTTCGAGGTAGCCACCCCCATCCCCTCGACCTTGACGTAAGCTGGGTCGGTATTAGTGATCTTGGACGACAGCTTAATGCCCCTACCCTTGATAACGAGCACCGCCCGGTGGCCTATAGTGGTCTTAAACTCAAAGTCAGCTGGGTGGCTCTCCAGCTTAACCTCCTCATTTATAGCCTTACCCAGCTCAGCGGCTTCCTCAGTGCTCAGCGACCTGCCCACCCTCCTATCTATTAGCTCCCAGTCGCCGCCGACAGTGGCAAAGTTGCACCTTAAGGCCAGGTAGCCGTCCTTAAACTCTAAGCCAGCCCCCACGGCCTCTAAGACGCCTCTACCGGTGTGATATAGGTGGGGGTCGTAGCCTAGGATGGATAAGACGGCTACGTCGCTTTCAGGGGCTATCCCCCTTTCAACGGTGTACATCAACCCCGTCAAGCCCAGCTTAGCCAGCCTATCCATAGAGGGGGTGTCGGCGTACTCGAGGGGGGTTAACCCTCCCAGCTCGTCGAGGGGTCTATCCGCCATCCCGTCCACGACTACGTATAGAAGCTTCCTGCTCAGGGTCATGTTACCCCTCTAAACCTGTCGTGGAGCGCGATTTAAGGTATCGTGGAGCGTCAGCGGTCCCCTTCTTGCCTAGTGAAGATGGTCAGCCCACAGGCTCCACAGGCCCAGCGATCGCTGTGCTTAGCCATCACCTTGCCGCACCTGGGGCAGAGCTTATTCTTCAGCTTAATGGTGCCCGTGGAGTAGTCGTATTCATATAGCTTGTGTCTCTCAGCCATAAAGACCCTCCAAACCAGTAGCTCCCTCCTACTTATATAGAGTCCGCCTTTAATAGTCACGGGGAGCCTCAGGCTTGAGCAAGCCTAGCTATGGAAGGGTGGGGCTAAGGGACAAGCTGTCCTTGATGCCACCGAGGAAGCTCAAGCTTCTCGGCGTGGCCTTCTTCGCGGCGGCTGGCGCCATGCTAGCCTTTGGGGCTGCGTTAACCTGGCTTGGGTTGAAGCCTCCTCACCCAGCGCTGGCAATCTCAGCGCCCTTCCTCATCATGGGCCTGGCCGCGGTGGGATTATGGTTAGTGCTCCTCTCCTCGGCTAGGTCCTCCTACGAGAGGAGGATGCTTAGGTACATTAGCAGGGAGGAGCTCGAGAAGGTTGAGAGGGAGGTAGAGGCTGAGCTACCCAGCGACCTAGAGGATAGGGAGCTCGTTAGGAGGGTAGAGGTTAAGCGTAGGATCGAGGCCCTGTACAACGCTAAGGTGGAGGCTGAGTTCTTAGAGAAGCTTAAGCGTAGGCTTAGGTTTAAGGCGGGTGAAGTAGTCCTATCCATGGCCTCCCGTCAATGGTCAGGCTCGACCTTCTTCCTCTTCCTCCTACCGTTAATCCTGCTAGGCGCTATAATCCTGAGCGGGGCCATGGGGTGGATGGTGCTCATTCTCCTATTCTTAGCAGCTATATACTTCTCCTCGTCTAACTACTCCGTTCTCTACGTGGCCACCAATAGGAGGCTGATTAAGAGGGTCTACTCCTCCTCGCTTTTTAGGAGGAGCGAGAGCGGCGAGGAGATAAGGTGGTCGGCGGTCAAGGACCTAAAGGTGACTCGTGGACGTAGAGGGGTTAAGGTGAGGCTTAAGGGCGAGGACGAGGTGGTCGACGTAGATAGGCTGAAGGGGGAGGACGCTGAGAAGCTGATTAAGGTTATAGAGGAGCAAGTGGCTTTAGCTAAGAAGGCCCCCTAAGTAGGTTTAAGGCCTCCTCGAGGCTAACTACCCTAGCCTTGTAGAGGGTCTTCATCACCTCAAGCCCCCTTAGATGAGCTTCCTGGCTTAACGCCTTAACGCAGTCCTCCACGACGACGAGCTTATACCCTCTATAGAAGGCGTCGGCGGCGGTGTGCTGGACGCAAATGTCAGTTGCCACCCCCACCAGTATCAATGTGTCGATCCCTAGCTCTCTTAGCAATAAGTCGAGGTCGGTGGAGTAGAAAGCGCTATACCGCCTCTTATACACTACGTAATCCTTCTCGCTGGGAGCCACCTCCTCGACCACCTCAGCCCCCCACGTGCCCTTAATGGCGTGGGGGCCCCAAGCTTCAAGCTCCTTATCGACCTCGGGGGTGTGGCTGTCGCAGGCGTAGATTACTGGCACCTTCAACCTCCTAGCCTCGTCGAGCAACCTCTTAACCCTAGGCAGTATCTCCTCGACGCCAGGTACCTTAAGCGAGCCCTTAACGAAGTCGTTGAGCAAGTCTATGACCAGGACGGCGGGCTTCAAGCCCCTCACCTGGGCTCCACCCCAAATAGCTTATAGGCTAGGCTTTCAAGCTTCTCGACCTCAGGCTTCCTGAAGCCGATGTATATACCCCCATACTTACCGCCCACCCATGTCCTCGTCGCTTCGCCCGGCCTCAACACCTGGTTTAAGAGCCCGCTCTCCACGATCAATGCCTTAACCCCCTTCCTCGGCGGGTTGAAGCTAATCCTTAGCCCTCCCTTTATCCCTCTAACCTCGAGGAACCTACCTCCCTTAGGCGGTAAAAGGCCGTTGAGCCCCTCGTGCTCTATGTCTAGGTGAGTGACCCTAGCTAAGGAGTAGCCCTTAACGTGTATGAAGACCTCAGGCTGGATCTCTCTAAAACCCTCGTTCTCGAGCTCTAAGGCTGCCCTAGCTGGGAGCTTAAGCTTGCCTTCAGCCTCGCCCGTCATCCATTTAACCTCCTACCGCCTTCCTTAAAAGCTTGTAGCGAGAGGCTTAGAGTGGGCTTAAGCTTTGAGCAGGCTGTTCGCCGCTCTAACCGCTGAGGTGAATAGACTTGCCCCCCGCTACGGGATAGTCTACGCGCTGGTCTTCGGCTCAGCTGCCACCGGGCACTTTAAGGAGTATAGCGACGTAGACCTAGCCGTCAAGTTCAGCGAGGGGGGCAGCGCGCGCTTTAAGGCCTTCGAGCTGGCGCTGGACCTAGAGGAGGCTCTCGGCCTCAACGTGGACGTAGTCCCCTTAAACGACGCCGACTACGTGCTTAGGTTCGAGGCTTTCTCCACGGGCGTACTGGTCTACTGCGCTGACCGCGCTAGTTTCCTGGAGGACAAGGTTAATGCCTTCGACCTCTTCCACGACTTTCAACCCTGCTTTGAGAGGTTTTACCGAGTGGCCGTGGAGGGAATTAGAGGTGCCTCCTCCAGGGATTAAGGCTAGAGTTGAGAGGCTTTGGAGGGCTCTCTCTAGGCTAAAGGAGCTAACCTCCAGGGGCCTAGACGAGTTTAAGAGGGATTTAAACGTCGTCGAGGCCGCTGAGAGGAACTTACAGGTAGCTGTCGAGGCCCTCATAGACCTAGGAGAGTTCCTAATAGCCTCCATGAACTGGGAGCCTCCAAGGTCGTATAGGGACGTGGCTAGAATACTGGCTAGACACGGGGTCATCGAGGACCTAGAGGGCTTCATCCACGCAGTGGCTATGAGGAACATCCTCGTCCATAACTACGTATACGTAGGCCCAGAGGAAGTTTATAGCGAGGCTCAGCGCCTATCTAACACCTTACTGGGCGTAGCCAGATCCATACTAGCCTACCTGGATAGGGCGGGTGTAGACCCATAGCCCTCTGCGGCGTAGGGGAAAACCTTAAGATCCGCGTCTCTCCTCGTGGAACTGCATGAGGGTCATAGTCTACACGGGGAAGGGGGGTACAGGTAAATCCACCATATCCTGCGCCACTGGTATCAAGGCCGCTGAGCAGGGTAGAGACGTGCTGGTTATATCCTCAGACCCAGCGCATACCTTAATGGAGCTCTTCGAGGTCAATATAGGGCCCAAGCCAACTAAGATCTCCGACCATCTATGGGCTGTACAGGTGGATCCTATACAGGAGGTTAGGGAGAAGTACGGGGTTATACAGGAGTATGTGGCCGCAGTGTTTAAGGCTAAGGGGCTGGAGGAGACGCTAGCCTACGAGCTGGCTAGCCTCCCAAACATGACTCCGTTCCTATCGCTGCTTAAGGTGGTCGACTACTTTGAGGAGGGGGGCTACGACGCTCTCATACTGGACACCGTGCCTTCAGGAGAGGCTTTAAAGAACCTCTACCTCCCCTCCCTCTTCGGCTCCATCAGCAGGAAGATATTGAGGCTAGCGGGCAGCCTCGTGGGGGCGGCTAAGCTAATGGAGCCCATAGTGAAAATACCGGCCCCTTCAAAGGAGGTGATAAGAGCCGACTTAAAGCTCCTAGAGAAGCTGGAGAAGCTTAAAGCCATACTCACTGACCCTAAGACCTCGAGCTTAAGGCTCGTGGCTAACCCTGACTTCTTTAGCCTAAGCAACCTTAGGCGAGCCTACATGACGGCTAGCCTCTACAACGTCAACGTGGACCTAGCCGTCATAAACAAGGTCATACCCGACGAGGTCGTAGACCCCTACTTTGAGGAGTGGAGGAGGAGCCAGGCAAAGTATCTAGCTGAGGCTGAGGTCGCCTTTTACCCGCTACCTATCAAGAAGGTGAGGCTCTACCGTGGGGAGCTTCGAGGCCTCGACATGCTTAAAACCTGTGGAGGGGAGCTTTTCGGCGACGAGGATCCTTTAAAAGTGTACTACGAGGGTAGACCCTTTAGGCTCGAGGTGACCGAGGAGGGCATGGAGCTCGTGGTCAAGACCCCATTCCTAGATAAGGAGCGCTGCGAGGTGGAGAGGGTAGGCGAGGAGTTAATGATTAAGGTGGACACCGAGGTTGGCGAGGTCAGATCCTTCATACCGCTGCCATCCATAGCCTACTGTATGAGGCTGGACAGGGCCAAGCTTATTGAGGGGGAGCTCCACATATATTTCGCGAGGGAGTTTTCTTGACGCGTGAAGCCCTAGTCGACGAGCTCGTGGAGGCCGCGAGGGCTTTACTTTCAGGCGTGGAAGGGGCCATAGGCTTAGCCTTAAAGGCCTACGTGTCCTCCCTTAAGTTGATAAGGCAGCTCGTGGAGGTGCAGCTAAGCCTACTTGAGGAGCTAGGGGTTAAAGTTGAGGAGGCTAGGAGGGAGAAGGTTAAGGTGGAGTAGCTCTACTTCAAGCCTCTTAACCTCAATCCCCGCCGCAGCTACGTAGGTTCTCCCCCACGGCGTTCTCCAGGTAAGCTCTGGGAGTATTTGACTTTTTTAAAGCCTCAGGCTCTAAGCCCCGTCATAGCCTTAAGGCATAGGCTAGGTGGCTAAATGAGGCCGTATAGGGTGGGGCTGTCGCGTAGGTACTTAAACTTAGCTCTATGCGCTATTCAGAGGTACCTTAAGCTGGACCTGAAGTACCCCTTCGAGCTAGCCACTAATCTAGCTATCTTCGTGGCCCCCATCGTGGCGCTCAGCCTAGTGGGGTACGTCTTCACGGCGTCCAGCCACGCGCCTCTAGAGGGGATGAGCTTCACTCAGTGGGTGCTTTCAGGCTTCCTCTTCTGGTCCATCATCGGCTGGGGCTATGACGACGCGGTGGCTACGGTGCAGGATGAGATAAGCAAGGGCACAGTCACCTTCCTGATCAGTAGTGGACTCTCACCTTCGCTGCTCGTCTTAGCTAGGTCTGTGGCCTCCACCTTTAAGGCCGCCCTCATATCGCTGCTAATCCTAGTCCCCGCTGCTTCGTGCCTGGGCTTCGCCTTCAACCTCTCACATGGCTCCTCCCTGATACTAGCCGCCGCTCTTCTCTCAAGCTGGCTTTTTATGCTGGCCCTCTCGATGATGTTCTCCTCCATAGCCTACCTGACTAAGAAGCTTGGCACCGCGCCCTACATGTTAAAGTATGCTCTCCAAGTGCTCTCTGGTTTCTTCTTCCCTGTGGGTGCTCTAGGCGCTGTCTTCAGCTCGGCCTTTAACCTCGAGCACATCCTACAGTTCTTCACGCTTAAGAGGTCGCTGGACCTCTTCAGGCTCGTGACGGTCAAGGGAGCTGTGCCCTCGCTGGGCCTAATGGACCTGGTCCCGCTAGCCTTAACCCCTGCCTTGCTGCTGTTATTAGCTTTCTTAGCCTCGATGCTCGTCCAGCGCCTAGCCTTGGAGCTAGGCCTCTTTGAGAGGTATTAGGGGTGGCCTAGTTGAAGGCGGTGGAGGTTAGGAACCTGGTGAAGAGGTTTGGTGGAGGGCTGCTGAGAAGGGGGCTCACTGTACTTGACGGTGTGAGCTTTGAGGTAGATGAGGGCTCCCACGTAGCAGTGGTAGGTCCTCCATCCTCGGGGAAGCTGGTGTTGTTGAAGGTGCTTTCAGCCATGTATAGGCCCACCTCTGGGACCGTCAAGGTCTATGGACACGACGTAGCCAAGGAGCCTAGAAGGGTCCAAGAGCTAACCAGCCTGGTATGTAGGTCCCTACGCTTCCACGAGCGCCTCACCCTCAAAGAGACCCTTAGGTTTGTCGCCTCAGCTCAAGGCAAACGCTTCGAGGACGTGTTGGCTCTGCTAAGGGAGCTCGGCTTTAGGGAGCCCATAGGTAAGCCCATAGCGGTGCTCCCCGAGGACCTCAAGGACCTAGTCAGGCTGGCCATAGGCTTAATGAAGAGGCCTAAGCTGCTGCTCCTCCATAAGGCCTTGGAGATGCTGGACGTGGAGACCAAGGAGAGGGTGGTAGAGTACCTAGAACGTGAAGCGGAGGGCTTAACCTACATCATGGTGGAGAACGACCCTAACGTGGCGGCTAGGCTATGCGACTACGTGTTGATACTGGGCCCAGAGGGTAGGATGCTACGCTTCTGCCCCTTAAACGAGCTGATCGCCTCATTCCCCTACAAGTTTACGGTCAAGGTATTCTTTAAGCCTAAAAAAGCAGCCTCCTTGGCTTGGGCTTCAAGCTACCCACACCGCATGATAGGGGAGGCTCTAGTGCTACACTTATCGAGCGAGGACGAGGTGGCTGAGCTATCGTCGCTACTAAGCAGGGCCCCCGACATACTGTACTTTGAGGTCTCGAGGGCTGGGATGGAAGATATCTACCTCTGGGTGCTTGATGAAGGCTGTTCGAGGGAGGCCTTCGATGCCATATACACCGAGCTAAGCTTTACGTCACAGGCCTCCTCTCTTTAAGAAGCCTAGCCTAGGCCTCTTAACGGCCTCGGCAGCCTCCTCGCGCGGCATGAGGCTGGGGGTTATATCGTCTATGCTGAACCCCCATATAATGGTGGTGATCGTGTAGCCCACGTAATCCTTCTTCTCGAGCACGGTAGGTATCATCTCGGCCACGTTGAACCTGGACTTAAGGAACCTAGTTATGTCCTCGACTAGGCTCTGGGGAAACGCCTTAGCTTTACAGGCTAGGAAGGCGTTGCTCCTAGTTAACACCTTGGACTTAAGCGAGAAGCTTCTTGCTAGCCCATCTCTCCAGGTCCTAGTGAAGTCCTTGATGTTGTCGTAGAAGAGCGTGCTAAAGCCCCCGCACTGGGGCAGCATGATCCTGGTGACGTCTATGATGTCTATGGGGGGTACGGCGAAGTCCTCGCAGGCCACGACGTCTATGAGGGTGGATATCAGCCTAGCGAAGCTATGGTTAGCCACCCTGACCCCCTCGTCTACCGTCCTAGCGAACTCCAAGGTCAGCTCGTTATCGTAAACCAGGGGGTTGAAGCCGAACTCTGAGAGCCTCCTCAGCCCCCTGAGGGCGTTGTCCACTATCAGCCTGCCCTCCCTCCTGAAGGGGAGGGTGACCATGGGTATAACCCTTATCTTGAGGGCCTCGGCTATGTCCTTGCTCAGCTGCGAAATAGCTAGGCTAGCGCAGCCTCCACCTAGGCTGCCCACGGTGAAGGCCAGTCTGAAGTTTAGCTTCTCGTGCACCTCCTTCACGTGGTCTATTACCTTGGAGCGGTCGGCTTCATACATCTTGAGGCCGAGCTCAGCGTCCTTACCAGCGCCGAAGCCCTCCCCCACTACTATGGTTTTAACGTTGTCGTACTCCTTAATGTTGGCGGCCTCAAACCTCCTAAACGTCCTCTCATGGTCGCTCGAGGAGGTGTTGATCAACACGAAGTGATTGCCGAGCCTAAGGTTGGAGTAGGCGATGTAGGCCTCGGTTAAAATCCTCTGGCCTCCGCTGCCGATGGAGACGAAGAGTATGGACAAAGCCGTCGCCGAGATAGACGCGGGGCCCCTAGATAAGTGGCTTACGGGGGCTCTTCCTCCCTTTAAAGAGCCCCACTGGAAACATTAATTAACTAGAGCCTCCGAACAGAAAACGGAGCTAGCGCTAAGTCCAGGGGAGTTTTACCCTTGGGCAAGCCCTGCGAGCCAACCTGTCCCTTCTTTAGGTGCAGCAATAGGGCCATGATCTTCAAGGGAGGGAGGTTCGGTAAACCTGGGCTACAGAAAGGTAGAGCTAGCGGGTCGAAGATGGATCCTCCCATAGTGCTGTGCAGCATGCTCAACGACCCCTGTCAAGGAGCAAAATGCAGATACGCTTTCTGCGAGAAGCGAGCTCTACTGCCTGACGGTACCTGTGGGCTTGAAGATCGCTTAGCTCCCAAGCGCGTGGTTGACATAGAGGCTGAGGCTGCTAAGATGGAGAGGTCATTAATGCAGCTTAAAGGCAGGCTTAAGCGTAGAGGGCTGTTAGAGGAGATCTAAGTGCTTAAACCTGTGAGGTAGAACCTCCGCCTTTATTTCCATGCCCACCTCGGCGAGGTCTAAACGCTTATAGTTCCTCTGAGACCTCTATCTCGCGATGCTCCGTCAAGCAGTGATACTCTGCGGCGGTAGAGGGGTTAGGCTTAGGCCCCTAACTGACGAGGTGCCCAAGGTGATGGTTAAGGTCGCCGGTAAGCCTGTGGTCGAATACATAGTGGAGAAGCTTGAGAGGCTAGGGGTTGAGGAAATAGCCTTAGTGGTCTCCTACAAGAAGGAGGCCATAAGGGAGTACTTTGGCCCCAGGGTCAAGTACTGTGAACAATCCTCCCCTAAAGGGACGGCTGACGCCCTCTACGCTGCCAGGAACTTTGTGAACAGTGATAGGTTCGCGGCGATCCATGGGGACCTCTTCTTCACCGACAACCTGTCCTGGATGGTCGATGAGCAGCCCACCATGGTCTCAGTGTACAGGGTGGAGGACGCTAGTCAATACGGGGTGGTGGAGGTTGAGGGGAACCTAGTAGTGGACATCAAGGAGAAGTCCCACGCAGGCCCCGGACTAATAAACGCGGGCATATACCTCTTCGACCCGTCCATCTTCGATGCCATCGAGCACACCCAGCTGAGCGCTAGAGGGGAATATGAGTTGACTGACTCGATCAAGTTGTTGATTCGTAGGGGGGTTAAGGTGAAGGCTAGGCCTTTAAGGGGCTACTGGAGGGACATTGGGAGGCTGAGTGACCTAAGGGAGGTTGAAGCTTACCTAGCCAGTAAACCTAAATAACGTTGAGCGCTATGCCTAGGTAAAAGACGGTGTACTAGGTTGAGGCTCCTCTTAATCCATGCCGACGAGATAAGCTACAGGGTGACGGGGAAGGCCTTAGACCAGGCTGAGCCGCTCAGCCAACCTGAGGCCAGCTTCAAGGAGTGCCTCGTAGCTTTCTCGGCGGTCGAGGAGGTGGACGAGCAAGACGTAGGCCTAGCAGCCAAGGCGGCGGCCGACGTGATCGAGGACGT
>Ga0190367_1002236_pt1 | contig 10081 bp, 11 predicted proteins | sample 4872181011_MG_FD_171838 | JGI IMG/M metagenome (GOLD analysis project Ga0190367, IMG submission 171838) | Hydrothermal vent microbial mat bacterial communities from Southern Trench, Guaymas Basin, Mexico - 4872-18-10-11_MG | ecosystem: Environmental > Aquatic > Marine > Hydrothermal vents >... | reverse complement strand
ATTCAGCACAACGCCTAGTTTATCCATAAGTTCTCCTATCTTCACTCCTTTTTCGTACAAATCTTTAGGAACCACGACTTTAGCCACGGTGGATTCGCGGGGGAACAAATCTCTCACAGTTAGGGGAGGTAGCCCTGTCTTCGATAGCACTATACCGGCTATATCGGCGGCAGCGTCGGAAACTTTATTGGAAGCGGTGGCTAGCCTATGGATGCTCACTATCTTCTCCGCATCGCGTACGCTCCTCGTAGCTAGAGAAGCCTGCATCGTCAATAGGAGCTCTAGGTAATCCATCCTCCTCTCCAATTCGTAGACTTCAGTCGCTAAATCGATGTCATTGTAGAGAACCGACAGATAGGCTAGGTCGACCATGAGAGTAGATAGATTTTTCATTTCCTTCAACAGTTCTTTGACGGGGATGGGTTGATACTCGACTTCGTATTCAATGTGTATTTTTTTACTCAATCCGTTTACCACCGAGTTAATAGAGAATGTTCTCAAGATAAGCTTTACTGCTTAATCGGCTCCAAGCGTTCGGTAAACCACTAAAATCGAAACAGTTTCCACGAAATCCGCTATGCTACTTTCTATGGGATTTACGAAGTTGTCGGGATCTAAACCCTTTCTATTAGTAACGTACACCGTCAGAAATACTATTGGCATCATTATGGTGAATCCTAGGAGGTGGGATAGATAGGATAATGTAAAAAACTCTAAAGGCGTAACCTCCCTCATCAAATAAGAGGCTATAAAAGATAGAGAGCTATGGAAAACAAGGCTTGCCATCTGTAATCCGATTATGTTTTGACCGAACTGTTTGAAAGAATAAGTTGAGAAATCAAATTCGCCTGTAGACAGCCTAGTAGTTAGCATAGAGCCCACAATGGATATAGATCCTCCTAGCGTGCTCAACATGACGGGGTACAGGATAGCTATCTTAGCTACACCTCCGACTTCGAGAAGCCGGCTCAAAATCAAACCCGTGCCCAGCTCTATAGTTAAGCCTATCAACAAGGCGAGTCCACCCTCTCTGAGAGTGGACAGCAAAACCTCTTTTTCTCCTCGAAGGAGTGTGTAAAAACCTAAAGCTATAAAAAACGCTGATAGCAAAGACGCCGTGATTACAAAAAACACTCCATGTCCTAAAATGGCAAGCCTCGCTATCTCTATAAACACCAGGGATATCACAATGTCATTTAATACTGAAGAAGTAGGATAAAGTAGTATATCGGGATCTAATTTTTTCTTGAAGACCTGGAACGCTACAATAGAGATAACTGCTAAAGAAAAAGGTGAAACAGCAGCTATCGTTGTACATATTACCGCGTAGACTTCCACTGAAGTGCTAAACGATGATAAGAAAAAAAGAAAAGATATTATAAAAGCGCTTAGGGAAGCTAGAACAAGCATCGTGGAGACCATGCTATAGAAATACTTCGTATTCCCTCTCAAATTAGTCCCTATGGAACCTAAATGTAGCCCTGTACTGGTTCTAGCCGAGAATATGCCCGTTAATATCCCCCTAGTGCCTAGCACTTGCGGATAAACTCTGAAGACCCGAGGGTGGCCTTTTAGGCTTCTAAAAGCTGAATTAATCGATAACCCGGCTAAAAGATTGCCTAGATTGACGAATAAAGCCAGCGCTGATTGCTTAGCTGTCGAGTATGCATCTTCGAATTCCTCTAGGAAATCTATTAGACTTCTAGATAGTCGTAAAACGTATAACGCTATGTTCTTGAGCGTACTTCCCACAGTTTCACCATGGGCGGCGAGGGTAAACAACACAAAACAATCATTTAATTAAAATATTTCTAGTGGTAATTATCTGGGGGTGAACGCATGGGTGTAGTTAGAGCGCACGTATATATTTCTGGTATAGTGCAGGGAGTTTTCTTCAGGGCAAATACCTTAAAGGTCGCGAAAAAGCTAGGGTTAAAAGGTTTTGTAAGAAACCTACCTGACGGGAGGGTCGAGGCAGTCTTTGAAGGGGAGGAAGAGGCCGTTAAGAAGGCGATAGAATGGTGTAGAAGAGGTCCATCCCTAGCTAGAGTGGATAAAGTGGAAGTCATATGGGAAGAACCCAAGGGAGAATTCGAAGATTTCTATATAACCTGGTAAAAATTTAAAGCATCGCTATCTCTATTTCTTTTATGTACCTAAATCTCTATTTCAAAGACTATGGGGAAATACCAGTATTCATCTATGACGATAGCCCGTTCTCCCAGTACCTAGTTGAAAAACTCCCGATAGAGTCAAAAGCTATACGCTGGAAGGAAGAGTTTTACTTTGAGACGCCTCTGGAATTTAAGAGTACAGGGAAACTATCGGTAAGTCCGGGAGATGTGGCTTTCTGGCCTCCTGGCAAAGCTCTCTGCCTCTTCTACGGCTTAAGCCAACCCTACTCGCCGGTTTCTATTGTAGGAGAGATCATAGGGCCTCTGTACCTGTTAAGGGAAATAGAGGAGGATGAAATACAGGTATCATTGGATAAATCTAAGGGGGAGAATGGGCTAGTGAACTACCTTAGAGATAGAGGTTTCAAAGCCGCTAGGAGAGAGTGGATGGAATACTCGTCGATAGCTGTCGTGGTCGAGTTGGCTGAGAGCACATATAAAGTGTTGCCGAAGAGAGTAGGGTTTGACGTGTATGAGGAAGATTATGGCTTCGCAGTGGAGTCAGATGGGCTTGCCTTCTACGATGCTTCCCTTTCAAGCTATGCTCTTATGCACTTGCTTGAAGCTTTAAAAAAGCGCATAAGCCGGAATTTCGGTATTGATGTATTTAACAAAGTTAGAGTGGATATAAACGAGGACGGCTACATTTGTTTATCCAGTTTTACCAGCGAGAGAGAAGAACTCTTAGACCTACTGAGAGGCGTGGCGTCGCTGTATGTACATTTTCTAGACTATTTAGTGGGGTTTAGCACGTGAGCTCACGAGTTAAGTGGGTGGTGAGAAGAAAACTGGCAATTTCCCCAATTCCAAGATCGATAAGGGATATCGAGCATTGGAAAAGGGAAGGTATAAAAGCAGTAGTGATTTTAGTAGAGGCACACGAGCTTCTACATCTCGGGGGGATTAAAAATTACCTTAAATTACTCAAAGAGAAAGGCTTTGAAGCACTTCATGCCCCGATAAAGGATTTCCACGTGCCATCGATATCCCAGTGTATAGAAATCGTTAAATGGATAAGCGAGAGAATGGAAGAGAAAAAACCCGTTTTAATACACTGCTATGGAGGCTTAGGGAGGACAGGGACTATAGCGGCTTGCCTCCTAATCTATAGATACGGCTTACATCCAGAGGATGCAATAGAGAAAATTAGGAGAATAAAGCCTAGGAGCCTAGAATCTCCTCTTCAGGTAACATTTGTCTATAAGTTCTACGACTATATAAAGGATAAAAGAGGGATATAGATTATTTTTCAAAACGCTCGAGAGCCCGACGGAGCATTTCCATTTTACGATACATATAGTTCCTGTAAACATTATCAGAAGCCAATACAGCTTTCGCTTCTCCTAGGTTCTGGAGCTTAACTAACTTATCCCTATATACCCCCTTAGAGAACATCATGCCCCTTTCTCTAGCTTCTACAGTTACAATACCATCAGATTCTAGCTCTTTCAAGGCGTTCTCCAACATTTTCTCGGTCGGTAGGTAATTCATTACGTATCCATGTATTTTCATTATATCTGGTATCATTTCGCTCATCCATAACACACCGTTAAAAATCGTTAGAACTCTTATAACATCGAGCTGTAGCCTCCCAAGATCGTCTTCTCTCGCTTTTAACTCTTCAATTTTCCGCCTTAAACTCATGAATATTACCGAGGTAATAACGCGTAGCGAAGCTATAAACCTATGGTTTTAAACCCTAGTGCAGCTGAAATAGTTCTTTGAAGACAGTTTACTAGCTTAAAGTTCTTCTCAAGTACTAGGGGTATATTTTTGGCTTCTGGAACTTGAGTTGAGAGTCATACTCTATCTTAAAGCTAGAAATCACCTGGCACGTCTTAATATCGATTTATAGCCATAGCTTAGGCCTTTTAACTAGGTATATATCAGAATCCGTTTTTGTATTATTTTTCAAACTGCTACTCCTACATAACATTTATGTTCGTCTTTTAATAACTCCTACCTCAATAGGTGAAAGCATGGAAAAAACCTCAAGGTTTCCGGGCTTTTACAAACTCAGTATTGAGGAAAGATTGAAGAAAGTAGCGGAATTCGCCAACTTAACAGAAGAAGAGGTAAATCTCCTAAAGAAGGTAGGGAACCTAGACTTAGAGATAGCCGATAGAATGATTGAAAACGTTATAGGTACGATGGCCTATCCTTTCGCTGTCGCTGTGAACTTCTTGATAAACGGCAAAGACTATCTAGTGCCTATGGTTCTGGAGGAACCTTCAGTAGTAGCGGCTGCCAGCAACGCTGCGAGGCTTATGAGAAGAGATGGAGGTATTCATGTCACGACCACTGGACCAATAATGATCGGACAAGTACAAGTTGTAGGTTTAAAAGATCCTTGGAATCAGAGAATGGCTATACTTGAGCATAAAGAGGAAATTCTGGAGATAGCCAACGAACAAGATCCGATTTTGGTAAAGCTAGGCGGCGGAGCCAAGGATCTAGAGGTTAGGGTTATCGACTCGCCGATAGGCCCTATGGTTGTAGTACATTTAGTTGTGGATGTGAGAGATGCCATGGGGGCTAACGCCGTAAACACTATGGCAGAGGCCGTGGCGCCTACGATAGAGAGAATAACTGGAGGAAAAGTGTACCTCAGGATAATCTCTAACTTAGCCGATAAGAGGCTTGTTAGGGCCAGAGTTAAAGTCTATAAAGAGGATATAGGAGGAGAAGAAGTGATCGACGGAATAGTCGCTGCTTGGGCATTTGCTGCGGCGGATCCCTATAGAGCGGCGACTCATAATAAGGGAATAATGAATGGAGTTATAGCAGTTGCTCTAGCTACGGCTCAGGATCACAGAGCTATAGAAGCTGGGGCACACGCTTACGCTGCCCGTAACGGTCGCTATGAACCTCTTTCCAGATGGGAGAAAGACAAAGACGGAAACCTGGTTGGTACTCTTGAAATGCCCATAGCTGTTGGCATAGTCGGCGGAGCTACTAAAGTTCATCCTATAGCTAGAATAGCTCTTAAGATACTCGGTGTTAAATCGGCAAATGAATTAGCCGAGGTCATGGGCGCTATAGGCTTAGCGCAGAATTTCGCCGCATTGAGAGCTCTGGCAACCGAGGGCATACAGAGGGGGCATATGAAACTACACGCCAGGAATATAGCCATATCGGTTGGCGCTAAGGGAGAGCTCGTGGATAAAATCGTTGAAATTATGGTCAGAGAAGGCAAAATAAGATATGACCGGGCTAAAGAACTTCTCGAAGAACTAACTAAGAAGAGTAGCTAGACCACAAATAAGCGCGTTTAAGAGTAGTCAGGTGTTAAACCACTATAATTTTAACTCCTTTATTCCCTCTAGTTCAAAGTAGAGAATCTCAGCCTTATCGAACTTTAAGTACTTTACCCCATTTTCCTCTACGATGTTATAGGAAAGCACTATTTTAGTTGGAGCCTCGGATATACCGGCTTTATTTAAAAAGTCAACTAGTTTAGTCGCTACGTCTTTCCACTCGGCCGTACTTTTCTCTTTGTCTATTCCTTTCTCTTTGCTTAATCTACCCACTACCGCATAGAAAGCTCTCCGCAAATTATACATCGCGCTCCTAGCACTAGGAGAGATTGGAGTTTGTATAGTGTTCTCTCGACCTACGATATCGAGAACTCTAATAGTATCTCGTATCCCCCTAACGAGCCTCTGTAAATACATCCTAGAGCCTTCGGGGACGGTGCCCTGTTCTATCCCGGCTTCAATATTCTTAATTATCTCATTTAGAGACTTAAGAATATCCTCCATGCATAACCCCCTATTAATATTTACTTTTTCTCTAAATAAATTTTTCAATTGATAAATTTATGAACAGATTCTTCTCTTAAGTCGAGGCAATCCTCCTTCAAAACTGTAGGCTTTAAAACCCCTTTCTCTAAGCTCCCTAGCCAGCTCATAGCTAACCCCTCCAGACTCACAGTATAAAACGATGACCTTTTCCTTTGGGAGAGACTCTAAGGTAAAGTCTTCTATATGAAGAGCATTTGCTGGATGCCATGCCTCGTACTCTTCCCTACTTCTCAAGTCAACCAGAATTGCTTCTTCCGGTATAAAATTTATGGCAATATTTTCTTTAGGTAAGAAATCCACAGGGTTTACCTCGTAAACATTATATGTTCTCCTTTCGCCAACGGCTTTTTCGAGCAAATCGAGCGGAATTTTCCTCTCCTCTTTTTTAACATCTTCAAGGCGAGCTCTAGTCGCAGCTCTCCCCCTTACAATTGCGCAGTACTCCTTCACTTTAGAGGATTCTTCATAAGTTCCTATTTTCCTAGCCAAATCCATGATCTCTTGTTTATCAAAACCTAGCAGAGGGCGTAAAACCGGAATATCCAAAATTTCCTCCTCCACAACTAGATTCCACAACGTTTGCGAAGATACTTGTCCTAAGCTTTCTCCCGTGACCAGAGCGCAAGCTTTTATCTCCTTAGCTATTATCTCTGCGGCTTTATACATTAACCTGCGGAGGACAACTTGTCTGAGAAGTGGCTCTACCTCTTTTGTAATTCGAGATACTAAAAGTCTAAAATCCACTATGTGAATTCTAGGGGAATATCCGCTACACCAGTTTTCAACTAACACTTTAAGCACGCGCATGGTCCTGTAAACGGCGTCTAGCCCGCCTAGGTTAAAATAGACAAAATCTAGAGCAACCCCCCTCTTCCAGGCAAACCAAGAAGCCACGGGCGAGTCAAAGCCCCCGGAGAAAAGCGATAGAGCCTTGCCATTAACGCCTATAGGGAGCCCTCCGGGGCCAGCGATTACTTTATCATAGAAATACGCACGGTTATCGCGTATCTCAACGAAAACTTCAACCTCCGGTTTTTTGAGATTAACGCCTTTAGCGTACTTATACAGCCGCGCCCCGATTACACGTGCAGCATCCATCGAAGTAAACGGGTGCTCCCCAGCGCGTTTAACCCTTACAGCGAATATGCGTCCAGATACTATTTTTTTAAAAATCTGCTCAGCCTTTAGAGCTAAATCATCTAAATCTTCAAATTCGACGAGAATTACAGGAGAGAAACTGTATACTCCGAAAACCTTTTTTAAAACTTCCTCTAGCCCGTTCGAACCTTCCACGAATATTCTAGCTTGACCACGGACTACCTTAGGCTCGTCAAGCCCCTTTTTCACGGCCATATCGACGATATTTTTAACTAGCTGCCTTTCAAAACGCGCTCTAGTGCGCTCGGATTTCAAGACTATTTCGCCGCTAATCCTTATTAGGTAAAGATGCTTCGCCATACGTTTCCTCTAGGTAATACAATAACCAAACCCTATAAAATAACCGCTTTAAGCCACACTGTACAGGAATGATATATTGTCCACGAGCACTTTAGCGGCGGCGTCCTCCGACAAAAATCCATCGTTAATCAACCTATTGAAAGTCCTGCCGATGGACCAGGGGGCGACAACCGCGCCGGGTCTCTTAGGATCATCCAGGTAATCGCTCTCAACGACAAAGAGAGGGCCATGTTTTAATGCTTCTATTAAATCCCTATTTCTAGCCGGAACTGAAGCATACAGACCTTTCTCAACGGCTAATCCCACATATTCGCCTTTAATATGGTGTACGACTACTCTCCTAGCGCCGCTCCTCTTAACTCGCACATATACATCTTCTATAGTCTCCTGTCTAGTTTCCTCTAAGTGTAAGTGGACGACACAGTCGAGATCCGAAGCTATCTCTAAGATTTTGTCTAAAACCTGGTTACATAAATTTAAAACATTGCGCTGTACCGGCCAGTGAGGCCTGCCCGCCTCCCCTAACCCGCTGGCTTTTCCCTCGGCTACGTAGGACGCCGCTATTTCATAAGCTTTTAGCACAATAGCGTAGGCTTTATCCGGCTTAACTCCTTTCTCGATAAGCGACACTAGTTCGGCGGGGTGAGGGCCTAAGATAACGGCTACGTTTAGCCCCTCTTTTCTCATAATATCGGCGGATTTAAGAGTGATTTCATAGACTTTTCTATAATCGTCGGCATTTACGATTTTCACATCGTAACTCCACGATAACAAGTTAACTAACCCGGTAAACCATCCACCAGTTTTTTTAAATCTCTTAGCTACCTCTCTGGGTCCTAATCCCTTGATGGGATTTACGTGGCAGTGAGCGTCTCCAACTTTCATATTAACGCATTTTTATTAGTCCCAGTAATATCATTTTCTCCAGGTAATTGGTGATTAAATGAGCAGAAAATATCAAGTTGTACTCTCCCTCATGATAATATCTGTAGCTCTAGTATTGCATATTTGCAACTTTACGGGCGAAAACGAGGGATCCGCGGAGAAAAAGATTGTAGTGAAAGTTCTTAATGATAGAGAATACTATGAAGAATTGATAAAGTGGATCGATAGAGCTAACAAATCCATCCATGTCATAATGTACATTTACAAAACTGACACCGATACAATAGAGTTTATCACGGAGAAGATAATAGTAGCCGCTAGAAGAGGGGTAGAGGTAAAAATAGTTTTGGAAGGTAGTCAAGATGTAAATGATCTAGCCTATAACAGGTTAATGAGGAATAAAGTACAGGTAAAGTATGACTCGAGAGCGCACACAACTCATAGCAAATTGATCATAATAGACGGCTATATTGTGATGGTGGGAAGCCACAATTGGACTAAAAGCGCTATGACAGTAAACCATGAATCCTCAGTGCTGATAATATCGGAGAGTATAGGGGAGCAGGAAGAGAAATATTTTAACGAAGTCTGGAAATATGGATAGTAGATGATGAAGGTTTCTGGTGCTTGAGTTGTGAAGAAAGCTTGATTGACTGATAATAGTTCTACCTAAAATCAAGAGAGTTGAAACTTCGGGATTTTCCAGCTAGTTAAAGTATATACGAATATATACTTCGACGTAATCTAAAATCCCGTGGAAACCCGTAAAATCATTAAACTAGGCAAATCCAGTTATGTGGTTTCTCTACCGAAAAACTGGGTTCAAAAGCTCAACCTCAAAGAAGGAGATGTAATCGTCTTAAAAATTGAAGGAGAAGAACTTAGAATTTTCCCCCGTAAAATCGAGGTTAAGACCCCTTTTAAAAAGCGGAGAATAAATATTGACACTATCAAAAACTCTAAACTATTACCAAGCATGATTCGGGCACTTTACAAAGCAGGTTACGAGGAAATTATTCTTTACTCTAATAGGATACTTCCTCCCTGGGTAGCCAGCGCCGTGAGGAACTCTGTTAACAACCTCTATGGATTAGAGGTCGTATACCAGAAGCCAAGGGAAATTCTCTTAAGGGCTTCTATAGGTAGAGCTAGAATCGAGGAATTAGTAGATAAAATGTTCTCGTTAGCGCTTGGAGTTGTAGAGTACGATTTAGCTCTAACTAAGGAGGCCGGTGCAGAGTATCTTGAAAACTTTAGGTTTATCGAAGAAGATGTCCGCAAAACTTATGCGTTGCTAATTAGAGTTCTAAATCGGGAAGATTACAAACAGGTATTTATAGTATCCGATGCTCTCAAAATGCTTGCGAATGCAGCTATTCGAGCGGCATTTATGTTAACTTTGAGTCAGAAAGAGAACTTGGATTGGGAAGGAGTTATGAGAAGCTTAAACAAAATTCTCTCGATAGCCCAGGAGACTAGAGAAGCTTACCTAGGCAATAACGTAGAGTTAGCTGAAAGAATCGCGAGTGATATTCAGGAGATGATGGCATCTCTGAAAATAGATGAGGTTGTGAGTCTAAGTGCATCTTTTCTTAATCTCTGCTTTAGGGATATGCTATATTCCTGTTCTCAAATAGTGGAGACAGTAATCGCAGAAGGACCAGCTAAATCTTCGTAAACTCAGAGAAATTCTCGATAACCAGCAGTTTTCTTCCATAAATCTCCTTTAATTTTCTAATAAGGCAGAAGTGGCGCTGAATG
>Ga0190367_1002232_pt1 | contig 10100 bp, 10 predicted proteins | sample 4872181011_MG_FD_171838 | JGI IMG/M metagenome (GOLD analysis project Ga0190367, IMG submission 171838) | Hydrothermal vent microbial mat bacterial communities from Southern Trench, Guaymas Basin, Mexico - 4872-18-10-11_MG | ecosystem: Environmental > Aquatic > Marine > Hydrothermal vents >... | reverse complement strand
TTTGAAAGGATAATTAACGATGTCAGTAAATGCTATGGCCGCCCTATAGTTGAGGATGTTTTAATGAGACTTGAGGTGCTGGGCATCATAAGATATGAAGAGCAGCATGTGGTAGTAAAAATAGCATGTGGTAATAGGTAAATTACAGTGCTTTACATCCTCATCACGTCTCTCACCTACAGCCCTAACCACATCAAGTACGTAGCGATCAGCATAAGCCTTTACGTATATTGATTCGTAGCATTTCTCAGTAGCTTCATGAACCCCTCACCACCATACATGGCAGCACCGGGAATGACCCTCTAAGAACAAACAGTTTGTTGTGTAGAAAGCTTTATACCTTATCTAAGCACTATATTTTAATGAAGTAAGGGCTGGAGGGGGGACTATAAGACCGCCGCGGATGTGGGCTTCACGGTGAGCGAAGATGATCCGTGGAGTTGTCCCGTGACGCGGCGACTCCTCTACTTCTTGAGTCTTTCAAGTTCCTCTCTAAATTTCTTAGGGTCGTTCTTTAGTAAGAGTCTAAAGTAGTTCGCTAGGTTGTCTGCAATCTTCTTTAAATGCTCTTCGTACTTCCTTTTGGCTTCGCCTTCCCTACGCTTCTGGTTTTCTGGGTAGTTGATCTTGTTGTAGAGTTTGTCGTCCACTATAATTAGTGCTGGTTTTAGTTTCTGTAGAAGCGTGTTTATCTCCTCTATAGCTTTAACACCATAGACATATACTTTAGCCGTCTCTATGTAGTTTAGAAGCTTTAAGTATCTCCGGGGAAATGCTTTGATGTAGCTACGCTTCTCCTTAGAGCGAACCTCTCTATAGTGTTTAAGCCTAGCCGCTATAGTGGAGAACTCCTGGCTTTTCAATACATGCTCTCTAGCACCAACTACAGCTATTACTTTAGGACCATCCTCACTTAAGTCTATGGCTACCACTAGATCGCTTAAAATACATCACCTAAGGAAAAGCTAAATCCTTAGACTCTTAAGCCTATAGCCCTCCTACGACCCCACCCCCATAACATAGTATACGTCATGAGAGGAAAACCGTACTCAATATTTTAAACCATGTAAATATATGAAGAAGTACTTAGGTGGGTTAGGAGTAAATAGTTAGTTATGAGTAGTGCGTGAGGTAGTCGCTATAGGTATGTGTATATCTCTCCACATACCTCCTCTATAGGCCATAGTACTTCATTATATCTTCCTTACTCTTCCCTATGGTTAGCGACATCCGGTCTTACCTCTATCTTTACTAACCCTTCTGTATTGAGTGGTATGTCTGTTTTTCTCTCTACGTATATGACTGGTGCCGTAGCCCTTACTTCGTTATCGCCGTACCAGATGGTGTATTTAATGCCTCTCTTCTCTAACTCCCTACATACCTTACGTGCTATGGCTAGACGCAGTATCTTAAGGTACTCAGCACCTAACCCGGTTAGGTGGTAGTGCCTTACACCACCATAAGTCGTTACCCTCACGAAGCCATACTCCACAAGCTCACGCAGCACCCTATAGAGCGTTGTCGGGTTCCAACCCAACTTAATTAAGTCATAGATAGACTTACCAATAACTAAATCATTAAGCAACCTAGCAACCCTCACTAAATCCCTAAACACCATCACCCACACCTACATACATGTACTTACCTAACTTATAAACCTTTACAACATAATGTAAAGAACAAAACATCCCCCATAACTTACTACAGCACTTACCTCTATTTCCAAGACCCACCTTTCATACCTAATGGGGTAACTCAATCGAACCCAATGGAGCTACCCTTTCGTTGGTTCTGTAGTAGGTAAAACCATGAAAGAGAAGCAGAGTACTTGGAGTAAGGTCCCCTCAAGAGTTCTTGCAGTAGCTGAAATGATTATTGGTATTGGCTATACTCTCATCGTTCCTCTCCCTCACTATGTAATGAGTAGGGAAACAAACATATCGAACACTTTCTTAACTGGTTAAGCTATTAACTCATAAGGTTCTTAGTTATTTTTAGTGTGGGTGTGTTATGAGGAGTGAGAAGGAGATTAAAGAGTTTCTTAAGAGACTTGAGAAGGCTTATGAGGAATGGCGTAGTCAGGAAATACCTTACCCCTACGATTATAGGGACCCAGTATACGGTATTGAGATACATACATGTATAGATCATGACGGACTCTACGAATGGATAAGAGCACTGAAGTGGGTTCTGGGCGAGGAGGTTAAGTAGGGCTATGGAGATAACGCAATCACGAACTCAAGTATTAGGGTAGGTACTGAGGTGGTACTGCCTAATTCCGAGCGTGAGGTGCTGAAGGTAATATCCTTAACTTAATTTACGTAGTTAAGGCCCTAAATGCTTTCGGAGTGGATTATTTTTGTGTCGTTCCAGATTTCTAGTTTCATGTTGTTTGTGTAGAGGATTGCGTAGTGCCTATTCTGTTGGCTACTATCTATATAGATGTACTTAGCCCCCCAAGGAAGGATATGAATTTTATAGCCCCCGTAGTGCATATGCCCGTTAAACACTACCTTAGGCTTAATCACCTCAATAGTCTTTAGCGCTGTCTTTGAGGCTACGGTATCCCTCATAGAGGGAAACAGCTCCGGTAGGTATGGGGTTTCATGGATGAGTAATATATCAACACCCCTACCTTCAAGTTCCCTAGCAATCTTCAGAAACTCCTCAGGCTTCTTCCTAGGGACGCCCTTTCTTGACCTCCTCTTCTCAGATATAATACCGTTAATACCAGCAATACTCAAACCATATACCTCATAAACCCTACCATCCTCTATAAGTACTGGGAGGTACTTACTAGGTAAGACGTTATAGAGCTTACTCAAGACATCCATATTCTCGTGATTACCATAGATAGAAAGCACGACCGTCCTCTTCAATAACCCATAAAACTCCTCAACATTAATAGCGGTTCCCCAGTCACCACAACTAAGGAGTAGGTCAGGCTTATGATACTCCACAATTGACACCAACCACTTCCATGCCTTACCCTCATCAACACCCCTAAAGATCCTCATATCGTAATGTAAATCACTAATAACCATAACCTTCACTCTCATCATCACCCAAACATAACTTACCTAGTTAGTTATGAATCTCTAGGAGTAACTTAAGTCTTATGAATTAATATATAAATTTTACATATTCTAACCACCAGACGGTCGCTTACTATTTACTTTATTAGGATTTCAGGTCTTCCTAAGTCTCTTTACTTGTCCTGATCTAGCAGTAGCGAAATCTGAGGTAATGCTTATATAGATCCCGCTTTAAACAGGATAAAGGTTTAGTCCCTTGAGGCTTTGTTGTTTAGGTGACATACATTACTACGGGTCGAAGAAAGAGTTGAGTTTCTTGGCTGAAGGCATTAGGGATGAATGTGGTAATGCGGATGTACTTGTCTTGACTGGGGATTTAACTGCTGATGGTGATTTAGGACGGCTAAATGAGGTTCTTGAAGTCATTAAGGGGGTTTATGAGAGACCCGTGCTTATTGTTCCTGGAAATCACGACCTATACCTAATCCATAGTGAGCTATGGTCACATAGATTAAACTCCTTACTAAAGCTATCCCTATTTAATAATCTAGTTGAGAGGTACGGCTTTATTCCACTAATGAAGAGGCCGTACGTGGTTTCTGATGTGGGTTTCGTAGGTAGTATTGGTTGGTACGACTATAGCTTCGCCCCCGAGTGGCTAAATCTCCCCATAGATGCTTACCGTGAGAAGGCTTTTGGGTTAAGCATATGGGCTGATAGGGAGTTCGTGAAGTTACCAATGGGTGATGAGGAGTTCACCCTAATGCTCCTAGAAAAGTTTGAAGATAATATCAGGAAGATATACAATAAGGTAAGTAAGGTCGTGGTAGTACTCCACCACCTCCCATTTAAGGAGTTAGTAGTGTATAAGCTAAGGCCTGAGTGGGACTACTTCAGTACATTCATGGGCTCAGAAGCGTTCGGGCAGGTGATTAGGAAATACAGCAAGATCAAATTAGTACTTCATGGACATCAACATGACGGTGTAGAGACCATGAGGTGTAAAGATGTTGATGGAGTAAAGTGCTGTAACTGTGCATCACCAATACCAATGACTGTAAAGGTATAGAAAAGACACAAACACTATTAGGAGGAAGGTAAGGTATGTAATTAAGTGATTACTGGTTAGATCCTTATCCTTGCGTGTAGCCCTTACTAAGCCTTCTTCAGGATCCCTCAATCTAACCATTAACTCTGAGAATATGGTGTCTAAATCACCATTACTGCGGGAGGCGTGCCTAGGGTTTGGTCATTATTAAGAAATGAGCTTGAGTATTGGGTTGAGCCAGTCGCTTACTGATGTTGGTATGCCTATGACGACCTCGCCAGCTTTGATGTTGATCTTGCGTGGTGGTATTATTAGGGCTACGTCGCCCTTGATTAGGGGTGTGTAGAGGGGGCTTTCCTTAATGTAAGGCACTACCTTTAAGCAACCGCCATCAATACCTACGACCTCAGCAAATACAATCCTCGGGAACCCGGCGAATTCCTTTACGTAAAAGTCGTGTTGGGGTACTGCTTTAACAACGTAGCTAAACTCCCTCCACGGGTTGCCATATAACCTACTGATTAGCGGTGCTAGAACTACGTGCATACCTACGTAGGTTGACTGTATGAGCCCTGGTAACATAACTATGGGTGTCTTACCTACTAAGGCTAAACCACTCTGCCTGCCTGGCTTTACCCTAACACCATGGAATAGCACGCCTGGCTCGCCAAGACCGTTAATAACCTCATGAACAACGTCCTTCTTACCTACTGAAGCACTACCTATAGTTACAACAACGTCAGATAGGCTTAAGGCATACTTAATTAACTCACCTATTTCCTTAGGGTCGTCACTAACCACGCCTAAGTCAGCAACCTCAACACCTAACCCCCTTAAGAATCCCTTAACGAGTAGTGACCTGGTTGATAACTTCTTACCCTCCCTTAAATCAGCCCTACTAAGAACTAACTCATCACCTATAGAGATTACCGATACCTTAAGTCTCCCAATAACCTTAACCCTATCGATACCTAAGAACTTAAGTAGCTCGATATCTATAGGCCTTAAAACCCTACCTTTGGTAAGTATTAAGTCACCTACCTTAAAGTCATCACCACCGGGAATGACATGCCAACCCCTTCTTGGTGGTGCTTGCCTTATCTCTATGAATCCCTCAACATGCTTAACAGACTCTACAGGTATTACGGTATCTGCATTAGGTGGGAGAAAAGCACCTGTAGCTACATGTACGGCCTCACCAACACCTACCTTAATTTCCTTAAACTCATTAGCGAATACCTCACCAACGACCTTCAACTTAAGCGACTTTGATGGTGTTGCTCCCTTAACCTCATCATACCTAACTGCATACCCATCGAAATGAGCCATATCCCTCAATGGGTGCTGAATAGGTGCCCGTATATTCTCAGCTAGCACCCTACCATAAGCCTCCTCAACATCAACAACCTCAAAATCCGTAATTGGTTTTAACCCGTCAATAACCTCCTTAACACGCCTTAACTCAACGTGCTTAATACCCTTAATACCCACTACCTCACACCCCTCTTACTTAAGTAATTCATTAAGTCATCTAAAGTATCTATATCTATAAGAACCTCCTCAACACCCGTCTCAACGACCTTAATCTCATTCCTATACTTCTTAGTAACCATCTTAAGCCCCATAGTCTCTTCAGAAATCATCATTATATCATCAAATAGCTCACGACTGAAAAGTATTGGGTGTCCCTTAAACCCCTTAAATCCAGCAACAACTATTTTAGCCTTAGTCTCCTTATAGTGGTCTATAACCATATCAAAGACCTTAGGAGGCACGAAAAATACATCAGCTGGATGGAATAAGACTGCCTCAGCCCTATCCTTAACGTAAGATAGACCCTTCTTAACGGATGAGGACATACCCTCCATATACCTCTCATTAAACACAAAACGTACCGGTAACCCCCTTAATACCTCCCCAATCTTACCTGCTTCGTAGCCAGTAACAACAACTACCTCATCGGTCTTTGACTTAAGTATGTTCTCAATAAGTAGCCTAATTAAGGGCTTACCACCTACCTTGTAAAGGAGCTTATTTCCAGGGAATCTAGTGCTCATACCAGCAGCTAAGACCACGGTAGGTATCATACGTTAAGCACCAATAACTAAAACCCTAATCGAGTTATTATCGTTACCTTAAGTAATCACATACTAAGATTAAGTAACCCTCATAAACGTGTGCCTCAATAACCTTAAACCCCTTCTTACGTAGCTCATCAAATACGTGGTTAAGCCTCATAGGTACGTAGCCCTCAATATACACCCATAAATCCCTACTTAACTCACCCTCACGAACCAAGCCTACTAAGTAAGTAAGTACATTAGGGTCAATACCTAATGATGAAGCCCCCTTAAGGATCTCAGCAACTTTAACTAAAGGCATACCTACCTATACTTAATATTTCAGGATTAGGTAAAAAGAATTGTTTTGATGTAATTACCTACCTAACTCCTTAAGTTTCTTAGCAGCGAGTAGTACTGCATCTATGATCTTTACGTAGCCGGTACACCTACAGATATTGCCGCTTAATGCTTTCTTAACCTCCTCCCTTGTAGGTTCGGGGTTCTTCATGAGTAGGGCGTAGGCAGTCAATATGAAGCCAGGGGTGCAGAAACCGCATTGGACAGCTCCGGCTTCTATGAAAGCCTCTTGAATAGGGTGTAACTTACCGTTCTTATGTAGGTACTCAAGAGTTATTACCTCAGCATCTTCCACTTGAGGTATGAGTATTAGGCACGAAGTTACTGGCTTACCGTTAAGGAGTACCGTACATGCACCACACTCACCACGCTCACAACCACGCTTAACGCTCTTAATGCCTAAGTCCCTCCTAAGGACATCAAGTAAGGTCCTATTCGGGGGTACATCCACCTCGACTAGTTCACCATTAAGTTTAAACTTAACCTTCATACTTACCACCTCATGAGGGGGTTATACCTATTGAGTTTAGTGCCCCTATAATGGCGTCCTTAGTTAGTACTATAGACATCTCCCTACGGTACTCAGCACTAGCTCTCACATCACTTATGGGCTTAATATCGTTAAGAACGTACTTAGAGGCTTCGTAGATATTACTTAAACTCACCTCCTTACCTACTAACCTAGACTCAACACTCCTAGCCCTAACTGGTGTTGGGGCTACTGAGTTAAGGGCTATCCTAACATCCTTAAACACCCTGTCCTCAACGTTAACTAACGCAGCAACAGCTACGACCGAGAGGGTAAATGAGGTTCTCCTACCTAACTTAATGAACTTCATACCAGCCTTACCTTGCGGGTAAGGTATTATGATCTCGGTAAGTATTTCGTTAGGTTTAAGGGCTGTCTTTCTAGGGCCTAGAAAGAATTCTTCAACATTAACTACTCTAGCGCCATTAACACTCTCAAGAACTAACTTTGCGTTAAGTACGTATAGTGGCGGTGCTGTATCTGCTGCTGGCGATGCGTTACATAGGTTACCACCTATGGTGGCTAAATTCCTTATTTGCCATGAAGCCATACTATCTATAGCCTCATAAAGCACTGGTAACTTCTCCTTAACCACCTTAGACTCTAGGAGTTCCTGAAGGGTTACGCATGCGCCAATCCTTAACTGTCTCTCCTCATTCTTAATGAACCTTAACTCAGGTAGCCTAGATATATCAACGAGGTTCTTAACTCTAAACCTACCTATCTTTAAATCAACAACTAAGTCGGTACCTCCAGCTAGTACCTTAAAGTCTCTTAACTCATTAATAAGTTTCAGACACTCCTCCTTAGTCTTAGGTCTTAAGTAATTTACCTTAGGTATTAAGTAATAGATAACCATGCCCCATCACCCCTTCTTAATCATGAAGTAAACTCTCTCTGGTGTTAAGGGGAGTTCAGTAACCCTTTTACCTAATGCGTGTGAGACCGCGTTAGCTACAGCTGCAGGCATGGGTATTAAGGCCATCTCACCAACGCCCTTAGCACCGAATGGTCCGTACCTAAAGAAGTCTTCAACATATATGGGCTTCTCAACTTCAGGCATATCTGTAGTTGTTGGTACTACATAATCCGTTAAGTTCGGGTTAAGCACCTCACCTCTAGGACCTATCTCTACTTTCTCCATGATGGCTAAGCCAAGTCCTTGAGCTATAGCTCCCTCGACCTGGCCCTCAACGGCTAATGGGTTAATTATCTTACCGGCGGCTAAGGCCGGCCATACCTTAAGCACGCGCACCATACCTGTCTCTGTATCTACCTCAACCTCAGCAATCATCACTATGTAGCTAAAAGCCGGGTAAGCGAAGCCCTGCCCTCTCTCATGATCGAAAGCGCCTTTAGGTAGGAAGAAGTACCCTGTAGCACTCATCTCTACGCCTCTCTCATAGGCTAACTTAATGAGCTCCTTCCACTCAACGAACTTTTCGGGGTTGTCTTTAGGAAACGCCTTACCCTCCTTAATCACTACATCATTAGGCTTACATCCTAGAACCTCTGAGGCTAGCTTATTGAGCCTCTCACGCAACTTAGCCGCAGCTACTAAGACACCTATAGCGCCTATGCTAGTACCCCTAGATGCGTGAGTAGCTCCAGTGTCTGGCGCGTCTGAGGAACCGTGATACATGTTTATGAGGTCTGTAGGTATACCTAAAACCTCAGACACTATCTGGATATGTGATGTTGTTGGGCTCCCCTGCCCCATCTCAACAATACCTGTAAATACATGTACACTACCGTCCTTCTCTATCTTAACTATGGCATTAGACCAGTCAGGAACCCCCCTACTGGTGCTTATGCCGTGCCATGCACAAGCAACGCCTATACCCCTCCTAAACCTACCGACGCCCTTACCGTACTCTCCATACTTCCTTGACCAATCAGCCTTAAGAGCTACAAGTCTTAAGGCCTCACCAACACCTACTGAATGGTTAAGTTTCTGGTTTGTTATTGTGTACGATCCCGGCTTAAGGACGTTCTTTAACCTAAACTCTACGGGGTCCATACCTAACTTCCTAGCTAACTCATCCATCTGCGCTTCGGCGGCGAACTGTATATCAGGGTTCCCAAATCCTCTAAATGAGCCTTGATAAACTTTATTCGTATATACGCAGTAACCATCAACCTTAGCGTGAGGTACCTCATAGGGCCCTGAAGCATGCATTGTTGCTCTCCATAGAATGAATGGTCCTCTATTAGCGTAGGCCCCAGTATCCATAATGATCTCTACTTCAATAGCCATTAACTTCCCATCCCTACTAGCACCTGACTTATACTTGATTATCGAGGCCTCCCTCTTCGGGTGTGATCTGATGGAATCCTCTCTTGAATATATCAGCATTACTGGCCTACCTACCTTATATGCAGCAACAGCTGCCTGAGCAGCCACTATGGGTCCTATATCGTCCTTACCCCCAAAGGCGCCACCGATGAATGGTTGCACAATCCTTACCTTAGTCCTCGGTACACCAAGTACTTTAGCTACTATGGCTTGAGCCAGGTGTGGGTACTGTGCGCATGATATGATGGTCATTCTGCCCTGTTCTTCAGGTATAGCTAAGGCTCCCTCAGTCTCTAGGTAAACATGTTCCTGGTGTTGCGTTCTGTAGGTGTTTTCGACAATTACGTCAGACTTAGAGAAACCTACTTCAACATCACCTTTCCTTACCTTAGTTCTAAAAGCTATGTTATTACCTAACTCGTCATGAACTAAGACATCAGTCCTTCTCATAGCGTCTAGAGGGTCAAGAAGTGCCGGTAATTCTTCGTAAACGACCTTGACATGCTTAACGGCCTCTAAAGCCTTCTCAGGTTCCTCAGCAAGTATAAGGCCTAGTGGCTCCCCATGGAACCTTATCTTCTTTTCAGGGAATAGTGGCTGATCTGGTAAGGCGTAACCTACTTGATTTTCACCAGGTATGTCCTTTGCGGTAACTACGTCAATGACCTTAGGTATCTTTAGTGCTTCATCAGTAACTACACCCTTAAGCAACGCGTGTGGTACGTCACTAAGTATTGGTTTAGCGTAGAGCATGTTAGGTACCACGTAATCC
>Ga0190367_1002231_pt1 | contig 10103 bp, 6 predicted proteins | sample 4872181011_MG_FD_171838 | JGI IMG/M metagenome (GOLD analysis project Ga0190367, IMG submission 171838) | Hydrothermal vent microbial mat bacterial communities from Southern Trench, Guaymas Basin, Mexico - 4872-18-10-11_MG | ecosystem: Environmental > Aquatic > Marine > Hydrothermal vents >... | reverse complement strand
TCCTCTTATCTCAAAATACAAACGATAAGAATGCTATTAGAGCTTATGATAACCTAAGAAGAGCAGTGAAAGACATATCTATTGATAACATTCTAAAGGCTCCATTAAATACGATAATGGAGGCAATAAAAATAGCTGGTATGTATAGAAGACGGGCCGAAACAATAAAGGAAATAGCTCAATACATTAAGAAGAACTTAAACGGTAACTTGGAACAAGTTCTTAACCTACCGCTAGAGGAGGCCCGGAGGGAATTGTTAAAGATACCAGGTGTTGGCACTAAGACAGCTGATGTAATATTGTTAATGTATGCTAATAAACCAACATTTCCTATAGATACACATATTAAACGTATTAGTAAGAGGCTAGGACTTGTCCGCAAGAAAGCAGATTACGAAGAGATAAGAAGGAAACTGATGGAGATATTTAACCCTGAAGACTATCTTGAAGCCCATCTTAGGTTAATTATGCTCGGTAGAATGTACTGTAAGGCTAGAAAGCCGGAATGTAGGTCATGCCCTCTAGGCGATATATGTAAATATAGAAGGCAAGTTCAACAGTACTCAAAGTACTCCTAAAAGGAGAAGTAATGTAACTTGCACTAAGCTTATCACTGTAGATAATACTGTAGATTTAGCAACAGCCTCTACATTAAATCCGTACACAAATGCTACAACAGTGTTTCCCGTCGCAGGCGGCATTATTGCCTCCAGCATTACTTGTTTGAACCATATACTCCTTGATATGATTAATGAAGCTAATATAATGTGTATGAGTACCGACAGTATATGTCTCCAGCCTAAAATGAAGAAAATGTAGTCCTCTATCTTTCTACTCACATCCTTAGGATGTGGTAGGCCTGTACCTACAACTATCGCACTTAAGTAGACACCAAACACACTTATGAAGCCAATAACCTCCATTATGTTCTGAGGAAAATACTTGGTAGCTCCTATCATATTACAGGCTATACCTATAAAACCTGCAGGTATAACGGGCATTGTAATAAGCTTCTTTACAGCATTGTATAATACATTACCTTTTCTATCAACTATTGCTGCTAAGACCCCTATAGTCGGATAATGTATCGTTGTAAGGGTGAAAGAGTAAACTGCGCATGGTGTTATATTACCATAAAGAGCTAATGCTATAGGGAAAGGCATGAATGCTGTATTCTGAAATACCGAGGAGATGACAACTGAAGCTGTTGTTGGAGGGTCTAGTTTCCTAAAACGAGCATAGATTAATGATACAAGCAACCCTACAGCTATGTAAAATATGACCAATGCAACAATCGCGTAAAACTCGTAACCTAGCTTGGCCTTGGCAAATGCATTGAACATTATGATTGGGAGAAAGTAATAGAAAACTACTTTAGACAGTATGGGACCTACGATTCTCTTTAATCCTAAAATCGCAAGTATATATCCAAGCATTATTAGTGCTATCATATACATCATACTTGGCGGGATCATCGTCCTGCACCATTCTAGCTGTGGTAATTGTCGTAACTGTAATACTCGAAGTACTCATGATAATAGTCTATGCTATGTGATGTAAAGTAGTATTGCTTTGTTTATGCTAAATTGAGGAATAAATTAATTTTTCCTATTTAGGGATATAATCTTTCTCTAAATCTCGGGAACGGAATAGCATCTCTAATGTGGTCTAAACCTGCAATCCACATTACAGTTCTTTCAATGCCTAAGCCGAAACCTGAGTGAGGGACGGTGCCATATTTCCTTAAGTCAAGATACCATTTATACTCCTCAGGGTTCAATCCTACCTCTAATATCCTCTTTAATAACACAGCGTAGGAATCTTCTCTTACACTACCACCTACTATTTCACCGTAACCCTCGGGGGCTAGTAGATCAAATCCTAGTACGACTTGAGGATTGTTCGGGTCTAACTTCATGTAGAATGCTTTAATCTCTTTAGGGAAGTGCGTTATGAAGAATGGTGATTCAAATTCCTCTGTTAACACTCTCTCTTCGTCAGCTCCTAGGTCGTCACCCCATTTTATGTTTACACCTTTATTCTGAAGTATCTCTATAGCCTCATCATATGTTATCCTAGGATATGGTGGTTTAGCATTTTCTAGTATTCGAGTATCTCTTTTAAGAAACTTTAATTCATCCATTCTATTACATAACACCTTATCTACCATGTAGTATACCAATTCTTCGACAACTCTCATCATATCCTCCATACCGTACCATGCTGCCTCAGCCTCTAAATGCCAATACTCTGCTAAATGCCTCCTTGTTCGTGATTTTTCAGCCCTAAATGATGGTGTAAGACTCCAAACCTTATCCAGAGTATAAATTAATACTTCGAGGTATAATTGTGCGCTTTGACTAAGGTACGCTTTTTGTCCAAAGTAATTCACTTCAAATTGTGTTGCTCCACTCTCACAAGCTGAGCCTGTTAGTATTGGTGGTGTAACCTCCCACCAACCATTCTTATTAAAGTATTCTCTACCAGCCTCCAGTATAGTATGTTTAATCTTCATTATCGCTTGTAGCTTTCTAGATCTAATCCATAGATGTCTATGGTCGAGTAAAAAGTCAACACCTTCATTACCTCTAATAGGGAACCAATCTGATAATCCAACGATATTAAGTTGCGTAACCTGTAGTTCATAGCCTCCTGGAGCTCTTGGGTCAGCTTTAATTATACCTCTAATAATACAGCTACTTTCTCTTGTTACCTTCTTGGCTTTGCTCCATGTATCATGATCGACCTTTGACTCGTCAATTACACATTGTATTATATCACTAGAATCCCTTAATACAATGAATATTTTGCCTCCCACAGTCATTTTCCTATATACCCATCCTTTAAGTTCAACCTCTAAGCCAATATGCTCTTTACTTTTTACCTCTTTAATTAATGGCATTCCAGCACCATCTCCATCAAGAGATATAAAGTTAAACTATTAATAAAGTTTCAGCTAAGAACTAATAGTAAAAATGGAGACTACAATTATACAAGGTATGATGAATTATGGTGACATTCAGGGTAAAGATAGTTCCTAAGGGAATAGTTAAGGAAGTGAGTGTACCTGATAAACGGAATATTAAAGTTCATGAGCTTATAAGAATACTAGGATACACCGTTGAAGATGTTGTTGTAACGAAAGATAATAAAGTATTATCTGAGTACGATACTATTAATGAAGGTGACAAGATAACAGTATTTACAGTTTTTTCAGGTGGATAGTATAAATGATGATTTGCAAGTTTTGTCAGAAAAAAGCCATTATTAGACTTCCTTATGCAAGACTATCCTTATGTCAGGTACACTTTAATGAATTCATGGTAAAAAAGGTACTAAAGAGTATCAAAAGATATAAAATGATAAGCAAGGGAGATAGAATTTTAGTTGCCGTATCCGGTGGTAAAGATAGTACGACATTGCTTCATATTTTATCATTACTATCTTCTACACTAAATATAGAACTTTACGGAATATACATAGATTTAGGTTTAGGTGAATATTCTGAGAAGAGTAAGCAAAAAGTAAAAGAGTTATTTAAACTATTAAATATAGAACATGTTATTGTGGATTTAAAAGAAAGTTTAGGCTTTAAAGTGCCAGAATTAAGTAAGCTTAGTAAAAGACCTACATGCTCAGTATGCGGCTTGATCAAAAGATATGTTTTAAACGTTATCGCATTAAACCTCAAGGCAAACAGTATAGCCACAGGACATACAATGGATGATATGATAGCATACATACTAAAGGAATTTATTCTAGGTAACTATGGTCAACTTGTAAAGCTCAAACCTAAACTTGAAGCAATAGCAGGCTTAATGCCTGCAAGAATTAAACCTCTAGTTGAAGTATCTGAAAGAGAAAGTTTGGTCTATGCTTTAGTAAATAATCTTCCCATATATCATGGTGAATGCCCTTATAGACCTCAAGAGAGTATAGAAGTGGAAATTAAGAGCTTTTTCAACATGCTTGAAACAAGACATCCAGGTATAAAAATACAGTTTTTAAGGAAATTCTTCAAGGGTGAAGCCGTTAATTTAAAAGACGTTACTTTAGGAGAAATCAAAAAGTGTAGTATCTGTGGTATGCCGTCTTCAACAGATGTATGTGCCTTATGTAAACTAATATATAGAATTGAAGGTAGTTATAATAGAATACTAGAATTCTTAGATAAAATTAATAGTATTGAACTATTGAGGTAGTGGATGTATTTTATATTTCTTCCTATACCAGTATGCGAGTACTAATGATATTGAGGAGAAGCCGAGAACACTACTAGCATAGAATATTACGAGTGGGTAATTGGGATACAGGAAGTAGAGAAAGCTGGCAAGTGCACCACCAAGAACCGTTGCTATAGCTCTTACAATCATTCTTAAGGCCTGTATTCTTGCTCTAAGTTCTAAAGGTGTAGTCTCCATCAGATACGAGTTATAGAGGGATGCCCATGTAGTACCAAAAACTGCTGATAGGACGAACGCAGTGAGTATAGACCATAACTCGCCATATGTGTAAATTAAGTAAAGTATACTGTAAATAAACATGATAGCAACCATCGCTTTTACCTTTGGTACTCGATCAAGTATACGGTATTTAACTATAACTAAAGTCCATATAGCCAACACCATTAATGCGCATGAGAGGATAGATCCAATAACACTCTTAGTATACCCCATAAATTTTACAGCTACTATTACCCTATATGTGGCATACATGTAGGATGACATATTAAATATAATTGCAGACACAAATATTACCATTAACTGTTTAGGTAACTCTCTCAAGGTGTAAGCTATTTCTCTCCAACTTTCTTTAAATACCCTACGCCATGGAATATCACTCCATTTCTTAGCTTCAACTTTATGTGTTTCTTTAAGGTATCTTATTCTTACTGCTGCAATAGTAAAAGCTACAATAGCGGCCATTAAGAATCCATATCTATACCCCATTATGTGGTACAAGTCTGCAAGTCTACCACCAATATAAGGTGAGGGTATAGCTGCCAATCTAGGCATAACGTTAGCTAAAAGGAAACCACTAGCTAGTCTATGTTGAGGTAAACTATCAGCATACAGTGCCCACAAAGCAGGTCTATATACGCCGGCAACTCCCTCTAATATTAAGAATAGTAATAGAAAATGCCATGAAGGACTTAGAGCATAACCTAAGCAGACAATAGCTATAAGGAATGATATTCGTGTAACAAGCCACCTCCTGCCATAATTATCAGCTATATAACTACCCATAATGTAGAAAACTGATGCAGTAAGTGGAGTTAATGAGAAAACTATACCTATAAGTGTAGGAGAGCCTCCTAGCTCAGTGAAATATAGTTGAATGTATGGATCTACTATAGAATAGGTAAAAGAGAATATAATCCATGAGGCTAATAAGACGTAGACGTTTTTTAGATATTTCCTCATTGCTTGTGGTTTATAAGTGAACTAGTTATAAAGAGTTTTCTTTCATAACTCTAAGAGGGTCACGGAAAATATTACATAAACTTATATTCAGGAAGGTAAAATAGCTATACGCCATTCTCTAATGGAGCTGGTGTAAATTTAGATTTGTACTTAAGGTATTCTATAACACGCTCATGAAGTTTCTGTAGTAATCGTCTTCTATCTTCCATTAACACTATGTCACTATATCCTTGAACAACCATGATATGGGCAAAAGGACTAGGCACGTTATTAGGTCCTATAATTATTACGTTTATTTCATTCTTCTCTATTTTAGAGAGAACCTCCTTGGCATGCTCTAAATCCATAAAGTCCTCTAGGATTTCTCTATATGCCTCCTTGAGTATGGGAAATCCATCTAAATCCATAACCACTCTAAGTAAGTTTTCAGCACTTAATTGGAGTTTATGAACGCTTTTCTCTCTATCCATGTATCTCCGTAAAAGCATGAATGACCTTACTGCACAATGTCTAAATCTACGCTTTAATAGCTCTGTATACTTGAGTGCTTCTTTTAGTATTCCTTCAATATTATTGGATTTCACCTTCTCTAGAAGGCTTTTAATTTCATTTGAACACAATGGGATCTTAGGTATTGATAACATAAAACCATTGTCAGTAACAGTAATGCGTACATTAACCCCTTTCAGTCTTGATAATATGTAAGCGTAAGCTCTGCTTAATGCATCATTTGTTCTCCTACCAAATAGTGTATGGAATATTAGATTAAGTCTATCATGTTCTTCAAATAGCTCAATAATAATCGTTTTATCCGATGGCACTATCCCATCCATGAACATGAGTTGTTCATAAAAGTATTGGTAAATATTCTCAGCAGCATGAGGTTCAAGCTTGTACTCTTGAATAAGCCATTTTATAACACTTTCCTTACTCTCATTTAGTACTTTTTTAGCAGTATCCCTTCTAAACTTGCCTACGAGTAAAGCTGAGTCGTAGGCTAATGGTAGCATTTCACTAAACCATGAGGGTACAGTGGGTCTTACACCTTTAACTGGTTTTACAATGGCGTAAGAGCCATAGCCGTAAAGGAATTCATAGGTTCTTCCACCTAAGACAAAAATGTCACCCGGTGTTAAGATTTGGTAAAATTGTTCATCTAGTTCACCAATATACCTTCCATCCTCAGTGAAAACCTTTATTTTAGCCTCATCAGGTATTGTCCCAGAATTCATATAGTATATCATCCTAACTTTGCCTCTACGTTTTCTGCCAAAAACACCCTCCTCCTCATCAAGCCATATCTTGGCATAGACCTTTAGAGGCTCAAGTTCACCATACCTTCCAGCAAGGTATCTTAAAACACTAATGAAATCATCATATTCTAATTCATGGTAACAATAGCTTCTCCTAACAAGCTTATAAGCCTCATCTATCCTCCATTTCCTTTCAAGAGCCATAGCAACAATGTGCTGTGCTAAAACGTCAAGCGCATTCTTTGGTATTTTTACACGATCTATCTTCCTTTCCATAGCTGCCTTAGCTAAAACCGTACATTCAACAAGGTCGTCTCTATCAACCACAACAAGTCTTCCAAGACTAACTCTATGGAGTCTATGTCCGCTTCTACCAACTCTTTGAAGTAAACGGCTAACACTTTTAGGACTACTAAGTAAAGCAACCAAGTCAATATATCCTATATCAATTCCAAGCTCAAGGCTGGTTGAACTATTTTTACATATGAATCCATTTATAACATAATTCTCTTCTGTCACATTAACTAAGCTACATATTCTATCTAATCTTATGACTTTTTTACAGGTTATGGTGTCAAAGAATATATCACCTAGAGCTAATGCTTTAAGGAACAGTATTTCATTTAATATGTCTCTTCTATTCTTTATTTTTGCTTGTTTTTCATAAAACTCTAATAATTTTATAAGATTCCTACGACTAATATTTTTTAGACCTTGCTCAACTTTATATGGATTATAGGATGCGGCATTATATACCTGTCCTATGGTTAGATCAAGATGTTCTCTTATTTCCTTTAGTAACATGGAAATACCTGGTATTACATCTCTATTTGAGTAACCTTGTCCTTTTAACTCTTTTATCATCTTTAAGTTCTCTCTCCATGGATCTATTATTTCTCTGAATTTCCTCAAATATTCTCCGCCAAGAATAGTAACAGTATAACATGTACCTTGCTTCCTTAATATTCTCCCCCGGAAACTTATTCTCTCATCGTATTCTCTTTTCCTTAATGAAGAAACTATACCAAGCTGTAAAAGAAGTTTTTGTAATACTCGAGCATACTTTTCATTAAAAGTGACGAAACCAGCACTATATACCCTGCCATTCTTAACCTCTATGTACCCATCTCCATCAAAATATCCTGATAGAAATTGTGAAATAGACTCCTTACTAAGTTTATAGATGAAATCAGGCAGTTCTCCTTCTTTTGACTTTCTTCTAGAGATCTTTATGATGTTCTTGAACGTTTTGAGCAAAAGTTTTGATAGGATGCTATAGCCGTAAATGCCCGAGGATATTCTCATAAGCTTAGGCTCTATTCCCCAGATTTTAAGTGCTAGATCTTTATATTTGTTTAGTAATTTAAGGTCTGAAGAAAATACCCTAATTCCATTGTTGTACCATGAGCCCTCAGCAATCCAAAAACCAAGAAACCTCGCTAGATATTTATCAAATACGAACGGCTTGATCTTGTGTTTTCGCTTATTTGTTCTTATGAACTTTATGTCATGTACACTTAGTTTAATATTACTTAAAGCTTTTAATACTTTCTTTAAACAATCATACCTAAATGGGTACCGCCCTACAAGATAACTCACAAGTGTACTTGGATTTACCTTTATTCTATTAGCTAACTCTTTTATACTTCCATATTTCTCGTATATGCTCTTTTTAAGTCTTTTTAGGGCTTCCTCCTGTAACTCTATGTATGAATCTTCAGGCAAAAAGTTAAGCATATCAATATTCTGAGATTGATTGATATCCGCTTTCCTTATGACAGCTATCATATCTCCCTCCTTTAGCCCTTCCGCGGTCTCCCAGAGCAATTTAGAATTCCTTAACACCAAGAACTTATGGTCGGGCGTACACTTTATATTGAATCCTAGCTTGGTTTCTATGAGGTAACCTTTACCGTAATAATTATTTATGAATATAGATTGAAAACTTCCAGGTTTAAGTTTAAAATCATTAAAGTCTAAATATAGTATATTGTCATTTAATGTCATATCACTTATCTTCTTCCATCCATTTAATGTTAATACTTCACTCTCAGGTGAAACACAAACAACACATTTCAATCGACCTTTTTTCAACTTCTCTTCAACATTTAACCTTATATCTCTACTCAAACTGCTATGGTGTGCTTCTATTTGGTCAGCATCGATTACCCCATTTGATTCAAAAATCTTTCTCAGTTTATAGACCACTCTTTCTGTAGCACTTCTCGTATTGGTAAATACTAGTGTTGTCCTATACTTTCTAATAAGGTCTGTAAGTGTAGAGTATATTGCTTCATTTATTTCTTCAGCACTAGCATGTACTAAGTCGACTACTGGACAGACAACCCTAATGTCGAAAGGTTTAGCAAAACGTGCATCAACTATTTTACAATTTCTTGGTTCACCATTATCGTTAAATCCTACTAAATACTTAGCCACTTCCTCTAAGGGAGCTATTGTAGCACTTAGGCCTATTCTTACCAAGGGTTTGCCTGTAAGGTTCTCTAATCTCTCGATACTGAGACTTAGGTCTACTCCTCTCTTACTACCGCATAGTTCATGAATTTCATCAACAACTATCCATTGTGCAGTTTTTAACCTCTCCCTAAACTTAGGAGCAACCAGAGATATTGCTAAACTTTCAGGAGTAGTTATAAGTATATGGGGTGGATTCTTTGTCATTTTCTGTTTTTCATAGGGCGTTGTATCGCTAGTTCTAACTGCCACCTTTAATGCGGGAATATCATAACCTAATTCTTGTGCTACTCTAGCTATACCCTCTATTGGTTGGACCAAATTTCTACGCATATCATTGTTTAGTGCGCGAAGAGGACTAACATAAACTATGTATATCTGATCCTCTAGTTCACCTTTCTCATAGAGATAGTAGAGTTCATCAAGTAATGCAAGAAAGACAGCAAGTGTCTTACCTGTCCCTGTAGGTGAGGATATTAAAACGTTTTGTTTCTCCTTTACCACTGGTATAGCCATTCTCTGTGGAGGAGTAAACGTACTATACTCTCTCTTAAACCATTCAGCAACATATGGTCTTAACATTGCTAGTATTTTACTGTCATCGTATACTTTACTGGCATACGTTATTGGCATACTAGTTACCCTGAGGGCTACATAGACATCTTTAATTTAGCTGTTAAGTTACTCTACCTATCTCACTGTTAAATGTACTACTAGTTATCTAAGTTGTGGTAAATTGGTATCTGAATTTTGCCTCTCAAGTAATGCTCATGACAATACCAGCTTTAAAGTCTCCATAAAGAGCAAAAGTTAATTCTCTATTAGTAAAATGAAGATATAGTTTAGTAAAAGAATGGTTTGATGAATAGTATAGTTTAAGTAGATATAAGCTTACTTTACTAAGGGTAGGTGTTTTTCGTGGAGAAAATCGTTGCATACATACTACTATTAG
>Ga0190367_1002228_pt1 | contig 10109 bp, 6 predicted proteins | sample 4872181011_MG_FD_171838 | JGI IMG/M metagenome (GOLD analysis project Ga0190367, IMG submission 171838) | Hydrothermal vent microbial mat bacterial communities from Southern Trench, Guaymas Basin, Mexico - 4872-18-10-11_MG | ecosystem: Environmental > Aquatic > Marine > Hydrothermal vents >... | reverse complement strand
ATCTTATATAGCCTATATCTTTACCAACTTTGCCATAGTATGGCACTGCTTTCAATTTTATCATTTCTCTTATTAGTGTAACATCAAAGGGTTCTAAATCTCCCCTCTTTATTGTAATAGTTATTTTTGTCCCTGGTTCTCCTCTCATCTTTGAAACAGCTTCATCAAGTGATATTCCTTTTGCAGATTCTCCGTTGATTTTTATTATTTTATCACCAGACCTTATTCCTGCTCTGTATGCAGGTGTGCCTTCTATTGGCGCTACCACTGTAACCCAATCACCGATTTTTGTGATTATTATACCAAGTCCGCCATACTTTCCTTTTGTCTTTATTTCAAGCTCTTTTAACGCTTTTTCATCAAGGTATGCAGAATGAGGGTCAAGTGAAGAAAGCATACCCTTTATCGCTTCTTTTATTAACTTATCTGAATCAACATCCTCAACATAGTAAAGCTTTACATATCTAAAAACTCTCTCAAAAAGTCTCAGTGACTGATAAACATTTGTGGAAGCCCATATGATGAAACTAAAAGAAAAAATCAAAAATAAACTTAAAATTATTTTTTTAAACTTTGTAGCCATGGTTTTTCAAAAACTCTTCCACAATGGAAATAACTTCTTTTTTCAATTCGTCGAGTGATTTTGATGCATCGAGTATCTTAATTCTACCAGGTGACTCTTTTGCGAGTCTCAGATATTCTACTCTAACTGCTCTGTGGAATTCTATATTTTCGCTTTCGATTCTATCCTTCTGGCGTATGCGTTTTAGAGCTTTATCAGGTGGCACATCCAGCAGTATCGTGAGGTCAGGCGTAATACCCGAAGTTGCAATTTTATTTAATTCTTTCAATGTGCCTTTCGGAAGATGCCTTCCACCGCCCTGATAAGCTATTGTAGCATCGGAGTATCTATCGGATATCACCACTTTATTTTCTTTCAACGCAGGTTTTATTATTTCTTCAACATGTTGAGCCCTGTCCGCAAGATAAAGAAAGAGCTCGGTCAAGGGATTCATCTGATTATGCACATCAAGTATCAGTTCCCTGATTTTCTGAGTAAGTCGAGTCCCCCCGGGTTCCTTTGTCAAAACACAATTTATCCCTTTAGATTTCAAGTAGTCGTATAGGAATTTTGCCAATGTGCTTTTACCGCTTCCTTCTATTCCTTCAAAAGTAATGAGCAGTCCTGGCATCAAGAGGAAACCTTCTCCTCTGCGAGTTTGCCGTATTTCTCTATAAATTCTTCAACCTTGCGCTTCGCTATCTCATCCGGGAATTGTACCGGCGGTGATTTCATGAAGTAAGAGGATGGATCTATTAATGGTCCGCCTATTCCATTATCCAGAGCGATTTTGCATGCTCTTATGGCATCTATTACAACACCAGCAGAGTTCGGAGAATCCCATACTTCGAGTTTCAGCTCAATATTTAAAGGAACACCACCAAAAGATTTTCCTTCTAATCTTATGAATGCGAATTTCCTATCTTTGAGCCATGCAACGAAATCCGAAGGTCCGATATAAATATTTTCTCCTTCCATACCATCCGGTAAGAGTGATGTAACCGCCTGGGTCTTGGATTTCCTCTTTGACGCTAATCTTTCTCTTTCAAGCATATTTAAGAAATCCGTATTTCCTCCCACATTCAATTGATATGTCCTTTCGAGTTTCACGCCTCTATCGTTGAATAAACTTACCAGCGTTCTGTGTACGATTGTAGCTCCTACCTGTGATTTTATATCATCACCAACAACAGGTACCCCTGCTTCTTCAAATCTCTTTGCCCACTCTTCGTTGCTCGCGATAAATACAGGAATGCAGTTTACAAAACCAACACCTGCTTCCAGAGCTTTCTGGGCATACCACTTTGTAGCCTCTTCGCTACCGACAGGCAAAAAGTTAACCAGTACATCTGTCTCTGTTTCTTTTAGCACCTTTACGATGTCAACAGGCTCATCATCGGATGGTATCACAACATCCTTCAAATATTTTCCGATACTATCCTTCACTTCTCCTCTCATCACTTTCACACCTGTTTTCGGCACATCGCAGAACTTGTAAGTATTGTTGGGAGGAGTAAATATCGCATCCGCAAGGTCTAACCCAACCTTGTTCCTGTCTATATCGAACGCACACGAGAACTCAATATCTCCAATGTGATAGGGCCCAAAAAGAACATGCATTATCCCTGGTATTTTTTCATCCGGACGAGCATCCCTGTAATAATGAACTCCCTGAACCAAACTTGAAGCACAATTCCCAACCCCTACGATTCCAACGCGTATTTTCGGCATATCCCCTCCTTCTTACACTAACCCTTATAAATCGTAAATTATAATCAAAATTACAGATTTGTCAAGCAAAAATTATGACTTTTTCAAAGAATGATAAATCGTAAAAAACGCAAGCAAAAGCAAAATTAAACTTATTGAAAATAAGTAATAAACCCCTGTTTTGTAAAAATCAATTGCTTCCAGTATCAATGCCGTAATTGTAACTGCGAACATAAAAATCGAGGGTAAAAGCGTGTAAATTGCTCTTTTCCTTTGATTCATCAAATAAACACTCACCACAAGTAAAGCTATCGCAGCTACAAGCTGATTCGAAGCACCAAAAACAGGCCATATTTTCTTATAAGCACCGGTAGCAAGTAAACCGGCAAGGAATACTATTATCCCTGTGCTTAAAAATCTATTCCTTATTTTAAATAATTCCTCGCCTATGTATCGCGTTATCCTTGTTGCGGTATCCAGAGTAGTAAGGACAAAGGCATTTAACATCGTCATTCCAACAAAACTTCCAAGACCTAAAAGAACAGGTTTTGTCACCCTGCCGAAACCTTCGCCAAATGTATAAATCCAGCCTTTTTCGCTCATTAACGAAAGATAAGTAGCCCAGGAAAGACCAGCCGACACACTCAAAAGAGCAAGAATAGATAGTGCACTTTCTGCAAGCATAGCACCATAGCCTATCTTTTGAGCATCAGATTCTGAAGGTAATTGCTTTGATGTAGTACCACTCGAAACAAGCGAATGAAAACCAGAAATTGCACCACAGGCAATTATAACCATGAGCATAGGAAAGAGAGGACCTTTCGCACTCATAAACCCTGTAAAAGCAGGTGCTTTTATCACAGGATGAGTTATAAGTAAACCCACAAAACCTACAAGTATCCCAAAGAAAAGAATAGAAGTGGATAAATAATCACGGGGTTGCAGCAAAATATTAACGGGTATTATTGCAGCAAAATAGGCATATATCAGAAGAATAAAAGTCCAGATTTTTGCATTCCATATTTTTACAGGAAATTTAACACCCGTAATGATTAAAAGAAACAAAATAGCAAATCCAAGGATGGAAGCAAATCCAAGGTTCATTTTATATCTGTAAATCAAAATGCCTATAAAAATAGCAAGGGGTATTAACCCGAAAGTCGGTATAACAATTTGGGGTGCTTCCTGTAAGGTTTTCCCGGCTACTGCAGCAAACACTGCCATAACAAGGATTAAAGAAAGCCAGATAAACCCTGCAAACGCCACTCTAACTGCTCTGCCCATAACACTTTCTGATACATCTGCTATTGATTTGCCCTGATGACGCAAAGAAATCATCAAAGATGAGAAATCATGCACAGCTCCAATTACAATGGCGCCTATTATGAGCCAGATAGCACAGGGTAACCAGCCCCATATTGCACACGCAATAACAGGACCAAGTATAGGACCTGCACCTGCAATCGAAGCAAAATGATGACCAAAAAGCATCAACCAGTGACGGGCAGGAACATAATCAATACCATCGTAAAACTTCTTAGATGGCACTTCTTTATCAGCCGATAATTCAAAAACCTTTGCCAATTTTTTACCGTAAAATCTATATCCCAGGATATAAAAGACAACCGCAATTAATACGATTGTAAGTGAATTCATTATTTTATTATCACGACCTTGCGAATGAGTTTATGCTGAGGAGTCGTCATTTTCACAAAGTACACACCCGATGGCAAGTCTTCAATATTCAATTTTATCACATAACTTGACTTTTCTGACTTACCTCCAAACACTTCTTTCACTTTTCTACCGTTTACATCATACATATTAATCTTGACTTCTTCTCCTGTTTTTGCACTAAATTTAACAACGAGCTCTTTTCCAGCGGGATTTGTAACCTGCAATTTGACACCAGATGGAAGATTTTCTCCCAAACCCACAACTTTAATGGTTTCAGAAAGCGTATCATTTGCATGATTTATGTCTTCCGGTAAATTCGTTATAAGATAAGCAATGTAATTCCCGGTATCTGATGGTGATGTGAAAACGAATTTTACCTCACCGGTATCATTTGCATCAAGCAAAATATTTTGCGAATCCCTAACAATTTCGTGTAGTTGTAAATCTTTGAGGATAAATTCCACAGGTATAGTTGCTTCTATTTCACCATTTTGGGCAACAGATGTTTTTACCGTGCAACTAACATTAGGAGGAATTTCTGTTACTTTTATGAATACAGGAAATGCATCAACTCTCGGTTCTCTAACATAAAATGTTGAAGTTAAAGAATCGTTTGTGATGTTTGTATCCAGATTATCACCCATATTCACTTTAACTTTTATAGTGTAAGTTCCAACATTTTGGGGTATCCATTCTTTAAATTTGATTTCTCTTTCTTCTCCCGGCAATAAACCGACGACTAGTGTGCTATCTGTATAAATCTTTGTAGCTCCTTCAAATATAAAGCATTCCGCAAGAGCAGATACAGCAATATTTCCGTTGTTCCTGGCAACGAAAACAGGATAACATTCGACTGACCTCGGTATGGAATCGATAGGATAATTAATATTTATAACAGCAACATCACTCTTCGAAGAAGTACTAACAACGCTCTTTTGACTTATATCATTTTCTAAAGTATCATCCATTTCTGGATTTGCTATTAAATAAAATCTCAAAGTATAAAGAACATTTGGAGTCGATGGAACCTGCCAGCTTTTAAATGTCACATGTAAAGTATCAAGGGGAGATAAATTTTCAACACTTTGCGTATCAACATACACCAAAAAGCTATCATACTTATAAATCTCACAACCTACTTTAAAACTTTGAGGAAAGTCTACGGATTGATTTTTTACTACTACTTCAGGGTAATACACGCTATCTGCTTTTACTAATAAAGGAGGCTTTTCTATCCTTACTAATTTGGGATCAAATTTAGAATACATTATTTTTAAACATTTAAATACTGGTGTAACCTGCTTATTAGAAGTTTGCAATTTAATCTTATACTGCAAATACCTTAACTTTACTCCCAGTTTAATTGTATCTTTTATTAAACTTTCCGCACTCCAGGTAGTCCAAGTGAGGGAATCCTTGGCATATCTGTATGAGAATAAAATCGATGTTGTATCCTTATTAACTGAGTACTCCGGTATCAAATACACAACACAATACCCTTCTGGAATATCTATTATTGGTGAAACATAAACTCCTTCTTTCACAAAAGTGCTGGTAGTTTCAACTTTTGTAAAATAAGGAACTTCAATCACATTATAAGTATTTAAATTCCATCCACCTGCTACATAGATTCTCCCTCTATAAGCGGCACTTGAAACCTCTCCTACCGGCAACGATGGGTATTTAGTCCAATTCACTAAATCTCCATTGACATCTATTTTTGCAACTAAACAAGACCATCCTTTCCCTGTATTCCAATCCACTCCTCCGTATATTAACAAATGCGAACCAACAACCGCCGAACCATGACTTGTGCGTCCACTATCCGGAAAACTTAAAGTATCCCATTGTGTAATTAGCCCGTTTGAAACTATTTTTGCTCTAAAAATAGTAGGTTCAGGAATATAATTCGTATCTTTAGCGCCACCTATAACATAAATATAATCATTACTGAGACAGGCTGTATGAAGCCATCGCGGTTCAGGCAAAGGAGTCAATGTATCCCATTCACTTAATTGCCCATCCGGCAAGATTTTTGCCCTGTAAACCGATTTATAAAATACACTGCTCATATCCCATGTCCCTCCAAGCACATATATATACTCTCCATTGCTTACAGCTGCGGTATAAAAAACTCCTTTCGGAAGGGAAGTCGTTAATTTCCATTCTCCTATGGAATCACCAATTAATTTAGCATAATAAACTGTTTGCACCCCTAGACCAGTCTCATCCTGACCCCCTATAACATATATGTAACCACCACAGATTACACAAGCAGCATAACATAGCTTCGCAGGAAATGTTCCAAAATAATACCAATCTTTCACTGTGTCATTTACTGTTGCAGATATTATACTATTTACAAATGTGAATCCATTCTCTAAACCGCTTATCACAAATAATTTGCCATTATAAGCAAATGTAGAAGGACCAGCTCTTTTACTGATGATAGTATCACCTGTGCGCCAGTTCGAAAGACCCGCTGTATCATAATCTAACTGCAAGAAAAATGTATCTTCTCGCGACTTTATTCTAATATTACTTACATTCCCTGAGGTAAAATGTTCTCCTCCTTTGCAAATATATTCTATACCATACACTGTCTTCAATGCTAAAACTAAACTAATGATTACACTTAAATATCTCATACTACCCCCTTTCTAACTCTAAAGTTTGTTCCTCTAATTTAGAAATTTCTTTGCTTATCTCTTTTTGCAACATAGCGAATTCTTCCAATTTATCCTCCGGAATGTATTTCATCCTTGCAATTTTTTCCATAACTTCCATCTCCCTTAAATCTTCCACCTTTACTCCTTTTTTAACTGCTTCCTTTGCCCTTTCATAAAAATGCATTATAACTTTTAACATAAAATATTGTTTTTTAATCGATGTATAGGTATCTGTTTCGTGAAAAGCATTCTGGTGCAGGAAATCTTCTCTTATTGAACGAGCAGTTTCAAGGATCAATTTTTCCTCTTCCGATAAAGCTTCTATCCCGACCAGTCGCACTATCTCCTCTAACTCTGCCTCCTTCTCGAGCAACGCCATTGCTTCCTTTCTCAATTCAGGAAAATCTTCCGCAACATTATTTTTTACCCACTCCTCAAGTGAATCGAGATAAAGCGAATAACTCGTGAGCCAGTGGATCGCAGGAAAATGTCGCCTGTAAGCCAATCTGTCTTCTAAACTCCAGAATACCTTTACTATTCTGAGTGTCGCCTGAACAACAGGGTCAGCAAGGTCACCTCCTGGTGGCGATACAGCACCAACAACAGTAAGCGAACCTTCCCTGTTATCGGAGCAGAGACATTTAACTCTGCCAGCCCTCTCGTAAAATTCAGCTATCCTGGTCTGCAAATAAGCAGGATAACCTTCTTCTCCCGGCATCTCCTCAAGTCTTCCTGATATCTCTCTCATCGCTTCAGCCCAGCGCGAAGTAGAATCAGCCATTAAAGCAACAGAATATCCCATATCTCTAAAATATTCGCCTATCGTTATCCCGGTATAAACAGAAGCCTCCCTTGCTGCAACAGGCATATTTGAAGTATTGGCAATTAATACCGTGCGCTCCATTAAAGGTCTGCCGGATTTCGGGTCTTTCAGCTGCGGAAACTCTATTAAAACATCCGTCATCTCATTTCCTCTTTCACCGCATCCAACATAAATTACGATGTGGGCATCCGACCACTTCGCAAGCTGATGCTGTAAAACGGTTTTACCTGAACCAAAAGGACCCGGACAACATCCAGTACCGCCTTTCGCAATTGTAAAGAAAGTATCTATCACTCTTTGACCTGTATACATGGGAGTTGATGGAGGCAGTTTCTCTTTATAGGGACGAGGAAGGCGAACAGGCCATCTCTGATACATCTTTAAACCTTTTCCAGACACAACGCATATAACATCTTCTACCGTAAATTCTCCTTCTTTTATTTCATCAATAACGCCTTCGATACCCGGTGGCACCATTATTTTATGAGAAACGAGTGGCGTCTCCTGAACCTCACCAATGATGTCTCCGCTTTTTACTTTTTCTCCTTTTTTCCTTAAAGGTTTAAAATACCATTTCTTATCTCTTGGTAAAGCATTTATATGTATGCCCCTCGCAATGTTTGGTCCAACTTTATCCTTTATTATTTCAAGGGGTCTCTGTATTCCATCGAAAATTGCACCTATTAGACCTGGTCCCAGTTCAACGGATAGTGGCTCAAATGTAGGATAAACAGGGTCACCGGGTTTCAAGCCGGTGGTATCTTCATAAACCTGAATAGATGCCCTATCACCATCAAGCCCTATTATCTCGCCAATCAGCCTGAACTCACCAACATGAACAACATCATACATCTTTGAACCTTCCATTTTCTCAGCTACCACAAGAGGTCCTGATATTTTAACTATGCGACCTATTTTTTCCATCTTATTAATTAAAATCAAAATCCCATTTTGTCAAGAAAAAATTCTTGACATTTTAAAATTTTGATTTTAATATTATGATGAGGCGAAGTGCTTTACTTGATTTATTTATAGTTGCGGTATTGATAGGTCTTATAATTCCTATCATTTTGCCGAAAATAACACAAAGTAAGAGGAGGAAAGAAGAGGTCATTGAAGTGGCTGATAAATTGCACAAAGCCATTAGATTTTATAAGCTGGACAGAGGACATTATCCCATGATGGAGTATGATAATTATAAAAAGTTCGCTGAATCTCTCACAGATACGCAGGGCATACCTTATATCAGGTTACCTGAGGAGATTGAGTTAGACAAATTTTTATATCGACCACTGGATGATACGAATTACTTCGTGCTAATGAAAACTGATAAATTTGAGATAAAAATAGACAAGAGGGGAATAAGATAATGCCTCTTGGAGTTGAAATAACAGAGAGTGAAATCAAAGTTGTGAACATCGATAAAGTAGGTGGGGATTATATTTTCAAGGGTCATATTGTGACTCCCATTTCAAGGTCTGCACTGCATGAAGGAGAAATCGTTGATACAGATGCATTCCTGAGGGATATTGCGAGTGTAATAGAAAGCATATCTCCGGGTGAGAGGTCTATTGCCATTGCATTGCCCGAGAACCCCAGATATTCTGAACTGCTTATGAATACACTCACTGAAGGAGGTTTTTCAATAATTTTCAGCGATACAAAAACTTCGGCTCTGAGATTCGCATACCCAGCTGAAAAGAAAGTGGCAATAATCAGTATAAATGAATCCAAAACTTATGTAAGCATTGTAAAAGAAGATGGCTCATTTGAAGGTAAAGAATTCCCTTTCGGAATTGTAAATTTCATCCATGCTATAAGGGAACTTGCAGAAGATTTAACCGAAAGTGAAGCCAAAAAAATATTATTTGGAGAAAAATGGCCCGATGCAACAAGATATAAACCAAAGGATATGTCCCACAAAATAAAAGGCACAATCGATGTACTCGGAGGAATGTTACTCGATGAATTCCCTGAATACTTTCAGGGAGAGGAGAAGCTCAAAATTATAATAAGCGGAGAAGGTGCTTTATTACCAGGGATAACAGAAGCATTCAGAGAGCGCTTTAGCACACAGGTTGAAACAATTGACCCCTTACAGGGATTTAAAATAGAAGAAGGAATCGCTGCACCACCAGGATACTCAATTGATATAGCTCTCGGTATCGCTATCGAAGCAATAGAATCGGAAGGTCTCGAAAAGAAAGTAAAAGTTAAAGAAAAAGAAAAGGTTAAAAAAGAAACAAAAAAAATAGCTGCACCTGCAAAGAAAAAAAGGGCATCAGGAGTGTTAACTTTTCTGATAATTTGGGGAATATTACTCGGCGGAAGTTTCTTCGGCATGGACTATTATCTCAAAAGTCTCGATAAAAAGACAAAAAATTTAATGCTCATTACACCAAAATCTTATGCAATACCTGATTTCAAAAATTATCACATTATAAGAGCACTGGAAATAAATCTAATGAACGCAATAAATAAAGTCCTGCCTGAATCAACATGGTTCACAGCACTAAATGAAATAAGCAGATCGGAAAACGGCATATTATTCCAAATAGATGGAATGACAGCACTGGGAAATCCGTTGAAAATTGAAAAAATGTTCAATTCAAATAAAAATTTCGATAAAGTAAGGATATGGAATATCAAAAAGGTAAAAGAAACAAAA
>Ga0190367_1002226_pt1 | contig 10110 bp, 8 predicted proteins | sample 4872181011_MG_FD_171838 | JGI IMG/M metagenome (GOLD analysis project Ga0190367, IMG submission 171838) | Hydrothermal vent microbial mat bacterial communities from Southern Trench, Guaymas Basin, Mexico - 4872-18-10-11_MG | ecosystem: Environmental > Aquatic > Marine > Hydrothermal vents >... | reverse complement strand
TTATGAGATTCTGAAAGACATCATCTTCAAGCAGACTAGAGCGATCATACCCATATTTCCTAGTTTCCGTTCTCTTTATGAGATTCAAAAAAGCTGAAAAACACTGGATAGGTGTTACAAACTACACATTTAGTTTCCGTTCTCTTTATGAGATTCTGAAAATGATAAGAGAGTTATCATCAATCTATTTAGGCAAGGTAATTTTAGTTGTTTCCGTTCTCTTTATGCTTACGTGCAAAGGCTGTTAAGAAGTAGCCAGTTTCCGTTCTCTTTATGAGATTCAGAGCATGTCTCCTTTTTGGAAACAATCAGTAAGAACGTTAAGCTATGTTTCCGTTCTCTTTATGAGATTCCTAATAATCCAATACTGCCAAGTGGTGGCTCAACATACGATAAGAGTTTCCGTTCTCTTTATGAGATTCCGGTAACAAGAAAGTCAAGTTGAGGACGAGAAGAAAAATTCCTTACTCGTTTCCGTTCTCTTTATGAGATTCAATACATTAACAACCTCTGCCATGATTTGGCTTTATACAATTGGTTTCCGTTCTCTTTATGAGATTCTATTTTTATGGGGGTGAAGGCGATGAGTGGGAAGAATGTTTTAAATGTTTCCGTTCTCTTTATGAGATTCATCTTGAAGATCTCGATGAATTGCCTTTGAAATATGTAAATAAGTTTCCGTTCTCTTTATGAGATTCAAATGTTATATGTTGTTTATGTATTTAATCACCACCAAACCAAAGTTTCCGTTCTCTTTATGAGATTCTACCTGCTTTACCGCGAGATGTGATGTCGCGCGAGCAAGAACTGTTTCCGTTCTCTTTATGAGATTCGAAGTGGGTTTATTTAGCGGATCCTAAGCTTTTCTTTGACTATGTTTCCGTTCTCTTTATGAGATTCCATATTATGAGGTTGATCCAGAGACCAATCTACCGAAAAAAATGTTTCCGTTCTCTTTATGAGATTCAGATTACATGGGTGTCCGTTTGGAATACTTGAAATTCAAGTTTCCGTTCTCTTTATGAGATTCATAATGAGATATTAGAGATGTTGGAAAGGAGTATTTGGGATATCAGGTTTCCGTTCTCTTTATGAGATTCTGGACTTCTCAGACTGAGATTAATTATGGTGGTAGAATATGGTAGTTTCCGTTCTCTTTATGAGATTCAGAGAATTCGGCATTGAGCCAGAGGTAGTAGACGTGAATGTAGCTAGTTTCCGTTCTCTTTATGAGATTCAAAGATATAGGTAAACCGCTTATTCTTGCAAGGACATACCTCATAGTTTCCGTTCTCTTTATGAGATTCAAACAACTCACGGATGAACAAATAATTACATTCGAAGCTTGGGATAAGTTTCCGTTCTCTTTATGAGATTCCTTAAAAGATATAGGTTTAGATGATGAATTAATAGAGTCTATTGTTTCCGTTCTCTTTATGAGATTCTACTTTGAATTCAACGATGAAACGTTTTTTGCATCATTTAGTTTCCGTTCTCTTTATGAGATTCTACAAGTGTGGTCATTGTAAAATGGTTGAAATCGACGAAAAGGAGTTTCCGTTCTCTTTATGAGATTCAGAGTGCTCTGTTCAAACAAGGATTGCTATGATCTTGAAAAATTTGAGTTTCCGTTCTCTTTATGAGATTCGAAGCTCAGTTATCTTAATCCCTGCACATGCAACGTATATAGATCCTGCGTTTCCGTTCTCTTTATGAGATTCAGCAGTTATGTCAGTGTTCAAAGCCAAAACACAAATACAAGGTTTCCGTTTCCGTTCTCTTTATGAGATTCCAGAAAAATGGATATTTTGTGGGTATGAACCAGAAGAAATTAAACTAAGTTTCCGTTCTCTTTATGAGATTCCAACGGTAAACTGAGAGCTAAAGTAACGGTTACTGATTTCGGTTAGTTTCCGTTCTCTTTATGAGATTCAGCGAAACGACAGATCGCAAGACCCATACATTCATTTCCAAAACTTAGTTTCCGTTCTCTTTATGAGATTCGCGAAGAAATTTACGGGAAGATCGTAAAGGCTTCATGGGAAATTAGGGTTTCCGTTCTCTTTATGAGATTCGGATACAAGATAAAATCAATTATCGTAGATTACTACTACAAGGACGAACTGAGCAGTTTCCGTTCTCTTTATGAGATTCTATTCAATGTTTTCATCAATCTCAACTGTCAAAATGGCTATGTTTCCGTTCTCTTTATGAGATTCTAGATGAGTGAGGTGATACAATGCCTTACTGCTATTGTGGAGTTTCCGTTCTCTTTATGAGATTCATATGCTGAGTTTTGAACCCTCAACGGTCGAAGAGGCTCTGAAGTTTCCGTTCTCTTTATGAGATTCATACCTCAGTTACCCGGAAATGTGGAAAAACGTTAGACCTATCTCTATTTTTGTTTCCGTTCTCTTTATGAGATTCTAAATGGTGGTAATATGCTGAGTTTTGAACCCACGAGTATAGAGTTTCCGTTCTCTTTATGAGATTCCTCCTTCGTTGGTTTATAGCCAAATCCTAACGCTAACAGTTCATACGTTTCCGTTCTCTTTATGAGATTCACGTGAGGTCATGGAGGTGAGAAGAATGGTAAAGAGAGAGATTGAGGTTTCCGTTCTCTTTATGAGATTCCCTGATGGGTCAGCTTTGTCATATGAGGTTCTACGACACGTCGGGTTTCCGTTCTCTTTATGAGATTCTTTATATAATGAATATTTGGCATTCTGTAATGCTTACGATTTGAAGTTTCCGTTCTCTTTATGAGATTCTACGACATGAAAAAGGGTAAAGTGTTACGCAAAGCTTTTATGGTTTCCGTTCTCTTTATGAGATTCGATGGAAAAAGAGAATGCGATGATTACAGATGAATGGTGTTTCCGTTCTCTTTATGAGATTCTCATAGTGCACGTAGTAACTTCAGCAGCCAAATTTGATGGATTTGCAGTTTCCGTTCTCTTTATGAGATTCTGAGTTTCAAATTGGATATTTTCACCTCAATCTAAGTTTGGATAACTCCCTCTATAAAACGTTATTGGTTGCCACCTCGATCCAACTTCAGTATTTAAAGAGAAACCAATTCAAAGAAAAATCTTCATTTTTTCAATGGATAAAGATTTGAACTTAAACATTTTTATAAACTTGTGTTCCCAACTTGAAAATGAGTTCAAGCAAAATTTAATGTCCATCAAACATTTTAATAGCAAAACCTACTCATATAATTACACACAGAAATATAAGTTGTTAAATTGGAAAATGATCCTCCAACAGCAAGTAGTGTCATTAAAAAATTAATAAAATAAAATTTAAAGCACATAATGAAACAGCAATATACATTCATAGCATATCCAATCTCATAAAGGATTGATGGAAGTTCTTGATGATAAATTTGTCAACACTGATTACAGAATGAAACCAACCGTATCTTTGAATCAAAGTTTGTTTAAATGGTCATCAAACTTCTGAAAAATCTTCAGAAGATGAAACACAAACGATATATAGTATGGTAACAATCTTTCATTGTGAAGGTGCTTGTTGCAACCGTCGGAGGCACCGCTGAACCAATTCTCGTATCAGCTAGGAAGATTGGCTTTGATAGGGTTATTCTGATAGCTGGAAAGTCTGCAAAGGAAGTCTTTGGAGACAAAGCCATAGATGGAAAACCAAATCCATTGAAAGTTGCTGAAGATATTAGAAATAAATTGAAGGAGTTTGGTGCTGATGTTGAGATTACAGTTGTCGATCCCTTCAACTTTGAAGATTGCTGTATCCAAGCTTTGAAGATACTTGAGAGGGAGAAGTCTCTTGGAGATGTTTACGTTAGCGTCACAGGTGGGACGAAGGTTCAATCTATAGCAACCTCATGTGCAGCCTTCATATCTGGATGTAGAGTTATATACGTTCAGGAGCTTAAGGATGGTGCTGAGCTAACTGAGATCCCATACAACCTGTCTCACTTCGATCAACTATCAAACGTTAAGAAAGAGGTGATAAGGGTTTTGGAGGATGGTGACAGTTCATCTGAAATCTCAAAAAAGCTTGGTATAAGTAAGAAGACTGCATCACAGTATCTGAGGGAATTGAAAGAATACGGTTTATTGGAGGTTTTGGAAGGTAAGATTAAAAGGTATAGGCTCACATTCCCTGGGAAGTTGTGCAAGGCAAAGTGGTCGTAGCATGGATGAGGCAACTTTAGTTGCATTTGGTGGACTTTTGCACGATATAGGGAAGTTCGTTCAAAGGGCAAATTGGGATGAGAAGAGGAATCACGAGGAGTGGGGTTACGAATTTCTTTATGCTTTCAAGGATAAGAATCCATTATTTGAGAAGTTGGCAACGTTTGCGAGATTCCATCATAGGGAAAGTTTGGAGAAAGTATCTATTGAGGATGTTAGGATGTTAAATCTTCTTTGGATTGTTTATGAGGCTGATAACCTTTCATCGAAAGAAAGGACTGGTGAAAAGCCACAATTTGGAAATCCTCTGCTTTCCATCTTTTCTTCCATTCATCTTGGTAAGGGGGATCCCAAAAGATACTACTACGGTTTGAGGGAATACGATCCAAATACGTTCTTCTATCCAGTTGAATTTGCAAATGTTAATAAAAGGGACTATGCAAAACTGTTAGATGGGTTCAGAGATGAATTCATGAAGATTGTTGAAAGATTGGACTTCAATCGAATGTTATCTTTACTTGAAAAATACACGACGTTCATACCATCTGTGATGTCTGGAGAGGATGAGGTTTCACTATACGACCACCTAAAAACAACATCGGCAATAGCCCTCTGCCTCTACCACTACCACAGAGAAGAGTTGGATAGGGATGTGAAAGAGAGGATTTTAGACAGAAAGGAATTCAAGTATCTACTCATAGGTGGAGATTTTTCGGGAATTCAAGACTTCATATACACAATCTCAAGTAAAGGAGCCTTGAAGTATCTGAGGGCAAGATCTGCATTCCTTGAGTTGTTGTCTGAAGATGTGGTTGAGGAGATTGTTAGAAGGTTGAACCTTACGAGAGCAAACGTTATCTACTGTGGTGGAGGACACTTTTACATCCTCGCTCCGAATACTGAGAAAGTCAAAGAAGAATTAGAGAAGATAGCTGAAGCTGTAAATCGATGGTTGTTCGATAAATATCACGGCAAGTTATACTTAGCTTTGGATTACATCGAACTAAACGGAGAATGTTTTGAAAACCTTGAAATAAACGGTAAATCTATCTGGAAGGAAATTTGGAGGAAGTTGAAGATTAGGAAGAACAGGAAGTTCTTGGAAATTCTCAGAGATTGTAAGGTTGAAAAGGATTACTGGAAAAACGTTTGCGATGTTTGCGGAAGTCCAACAGATAAGCCCTATTCTGAGGATGACCTTTCGGTGTGTAAGAGTTGTCAAGAGTTGCTGAACTTGGGGAGATACCTTCCAAGGATGGTGGTATTTGTTAGGTGGAAACATGATAAAGTTCTCGTAGATCAGTATCCAGCTGTTACATTGCCATTCTCCACATTTTACGGTCTATACGAGCATGAGACGATTTCAATTGAAAAGATGCTTGAACAATTCCCCAAGGATGCTGTAGTTTACGTTAAGAACTCTTTTGGTTTGGAGGATGTGTATAGAGGATACGTGACAATCCCTTACTTTTTATCTGATTACGCTGTAAGAAATGAGAATGGTGAAATCAAGAACTTTGATGAACTTGGTAAATCCGCTAAGGGTGTTGAAAAGATTGCCGTTTTAAAGATGGATGTAGATGACTTGGGGAGGATATTCTCCGAAGGATTACCAAAAGGTAGAAGGACACTCTCAAGGTATGCAACACTCTCCAGATTTATGAATCACTTCTTCAAGAATTGCATAAGGCTGATAGCGAAGAGAGATGGGATATTTCTCGATAGGAAATTGCCAAAGATCTTTGAAGGTGATAACGAAAGGAACGTTGTAGTAGTTTACTCTGGAGGTGACGATCTGTTCATAGTTGGCTCGTGGAACGATGTGTTTGAAATTGCCTTTGAAATCAGGGAAGCCTTTGGAGAATACGTTGGTTGGAATCCAAATTTAACGATCTCCGCCGGATTTGCAATATTCGATCCCAAGTATCCCCTGTATAGAATGGTTAAGATTACCAGTGACAGGCTTGAGAATGCAAAAGACGAAGGAAAGGAGATTTCAGAAGATATTAAGATTAAAGATAGGATTATGTTGTTTGAGAGGTCGAAGCCCAAAGAGTTTAAAGAAACTCACAAACAATCCTACACCTGGGAAGAATTCAAAAATATCTGGAATAAGTATATTTCAAATATCTATGAAATCATTTCTGAAAACGGTGAATCCGTAGGAGAGCTGAAAATAAGTAGAGTAATTCTGAGGAAGATTTTGGAGACTAGGGAGAAATACATAATGAATCCTAAGGGTTTAAGTTGGCACATATCTCTAATCTACTATCTATCAAGAGCAAATCTAATCGATATCCTTGGAGATTTGGCTAAGAGAGATGTTGTTAAGGTTAGAAGTGGTGAACCTCAGGATATTTACTTTATTGATGCTCCTTTAAGAATAATCGATTTAGCTGTTAGGGGGTGATTTTGTGAGTTTGGATGAGTTGTGGAATGATGGAAAGCTCGTTGAACTTGGTCAGATGATAGAGAGAATTCGTAGCAAGAGATATAGGGATGTCGCCGAATTTATTAATAGAAAGTTTGAGGAGTTTAAGGGAAAGGCAGAGCAATTTTTAAATTTGTCACCAGACGAAAGGCTGAGGATGGCATTTATTCTTGCCGCAAAGACAACTGTTGTTGAAGGCATGAAGACAACTCAGATAAGGAAAATTTTGAGTATGTCAAATGGAATCTCCAGAAGAATTAAAACTAAGAAAATAGAGGATATAAGTCCAGAGATTGCAAAGATGAGATACATTCTTGCTTATACGGCTTCAAGGCATAGAAATCAGATAATGCCCATTCTCGAACTCTCGGATAAAATTCTTCCAAAACTAACTGTCGAGAATTATGAGACTTTTCACGAATTTCTTCAAGCTATTGTAGCCTATCACAAGTTTTTAGGAGGGAGGGATTGATATGGGGGATGTGATACTTGGCAAGGTTATAGTTAAGGGCAAAATCAGATTAAAGACGGGATTGCACATAGGTGCTCAGAGAGAAACGATGGAGATAGGTGGAATAGACAATCCAGTTATAAAAGACCCCGTAACTGGACAACCCTACATACCTGGATCGTCATTGAAGGGAAAGCTTAGATCTTTACTTGAAAAGGTTAAGGGATTTAAGGCTGAAAGGAACATCGGAACAAGGACGAACCCTATTTACATTCACGCTTGTGATAAAAGCTACGATGAAATTAAGAATTGCGAAATTTGTAGGTTGTTTGGAACGAGCGGTAAAGACGGGGACAACTTCCCAGCAAGGGTTTTAGTTAGAGATGCATTCCTTACAGAAGAGTTCAAAGATAAATGGGAAGAAATTGTTGAGATAAAGTATGAAACAGCAATAGACAGAATTACGTCAGCTGCAAATCCAAGACCAATGGAGAGAGTTCCGCCGGGTGTGGAATTCGAATTTGAGGTTGTTTACAACGTTGAAGATGAAGAAACAAGGGAGCAGGATTTAAAGAACCTATTTAGTGCCATGAAACTTCTTGAGGATGATTATTTGGGTGGTTCTGGTTCAAGAGGGTACGGAAAAGTTGAGATTATCATTACGGGCATAGTCGAGAGACCGAGAGATTACTACTTCGGTAACAAGGATGAAAGGGTTTTACTGCCAACTGATAAGATCAAGCCATCTGAAGATGGAGGAGTTAGAGTTTTAGAAATATTAGAAAAGTTTAATGAGATATTCAAGCATGAAAGCAGTTAAGCTCAAGTTTAAAACGCCGATAAGGATTGGAGAACTTGGAATAGGGCTTGAAAGCACATCGGAAATACTGCACTCTGATACACTGTTCAATGCGATAGCAAACGCTTTGGTTGATATAAATGGAGACTTGGAAGAATTCATCGAGAGAATTCGTATTGGGGAGCTGAGGATTTCTTCCGCATTTCCGTTTAGTGGAAATACTTATTATCTACCACTACCAATTCTACCATACGATAAGAAGATAAAGGCTAAGTTCGTTTCAAAGGACGATTTTGAGATGTTGATTGCGGGAGAAGCGATAGATGTTAAGTCGGAGGATTTGCCTTATAGGGTGTTCGACTTGCCCAAGGTTTCGATTGATAGGGTAACGGCAAACACAAGTATATACTACGTAAGTTTTGTTAGATTTAAGCGAAATTGTGGACTTTACTTCATGGTAGATGGAAATGGAAGGGGGTTAATCAAACCAGCTTTGAATTATCTTGAAGATGAGGGGGTTGGAGGAAAGAGAACTTGGGGATTGGGTAGATTTGAACATGAATGGAATGATTTCAGTATAAAGACTCCATCAAATTCGAACGCTTTTGTAACATTGTCTTTGGTAATTCCAAACGATTTGAGCTCCATTCAACACTGGAAACCAATAATCAGGGGTGGTTGGACTTTAAAGGGTAAACAGGTTAGAAAGCCCAGGATGATAATGGCATCTGAAGGTTCAATTTTTAGATATATGGATGGTGGAAAACTCTTAGATTTAGATGAAGTTGTAAGAGGATTCTCTGAGGAGGTTGGTCATAAAGTCTTCTTAAACGGTAAGTCTTTTTTGATTCCAACGGTGGTAAATTATGGAGATTAGAACTTTAACCCCTGTTCACGTTAGTTCTGGAAATAAACTTACGAGGATCGATTTCATTGTTAGGGATGGTAAGGTTTTCGTGCTTGACACTCCAAGGTTGTTCGAGGCTTTGGAATGGAAAGATGTAATGAAGTTGGTGGATGAACTGAGTTATCGCAGTTTGGATGACATAGCAAAGGAATTTGGTATCGATGTAGTGGATTTCAGACTGTATGATGTGAAACTGACTGGATCTGTTGGTGATGAGATTTTAGAACAAATAAAAACTGAGGGGAGGTCTTACATACCTGGATCCTCGATTAAAGGTGCGATAAGAACAGCAATCCTTTGGCACATCGTGAAAAATGACAGATCACTTCTAAATTTTGCCATAAGATGCTTGGAGGAACTTACGAGAGGTAAGATAACTCATAAAACTCTCAAAATGGCTGATGACAAACTTGAAAGGAGGGTGTTTGGAAAAGATCCAAGGAGTGATTTCATGAGAGCTTTGAGGGTTACAGACTCAACACCCTTTGACAAGCTCAGGGTGTATGAAGTTAAGATCTTGGGTTCAGGTGTTAGGGGTGTTTGTGTTGAGTGTATAGATGAGAACGATACCGCTGAGATTGATATTAAGATTGATGAATTTACCAACATAGAGAAGTTTAAGGAACATGGGATAAACGACGTGAAAGATATAGTGGAAATAACGAGGGATTTCAGCTTAACACTGATCGAGAAGGAGCTTGGTTATGATTACAGCGATAAAACGAAGTCAATACTCAAAGGTATCAAGAACAGTAGAGGGATGCTACTCAGGGTAGGATGGGGGACAGGATGGTATTCCAAAACAATTGGCTTACTCCTTGAGAGCCATCCAAACTTTGAGTATTTGAGAAGGAGATTGGGATTGGGGAGGAGTCTGAGAACAAAAAGATTTTACGATGTATTTCCAAAAACGAGAAGAGTGACTGTTGATGGAAAACCACTTGGCTGGATATGTATTGATAGCCGAGTCTGATTTAAAAGTCAGTGGGTTCCCACAACCTGCTATGATCGATTTAATAATTTGTGGATTTAGCTGATCTATGCTTGTTTGCAAGCTCTATTACTTAGGCTTGTTTTCACAGCAAATATTTTCTCGTTTTAGGATTTTTCAATCAGTGTTAACAATTATCTGTTGCAATCTCTCAGTTGATAACTCTCTTCTTTAAATGTAAAATTTTTGTAATTCTTCTGGTTAAAGTTTGAATGTAAGTTGTCAAGTATTTCATTGGCTTTGCTCAGTTGAAAATTAAGCGTGTGATTGGAGATATATAAGTAACAAATGACGAAATATTATCTATTTAAATTTAGATTCAACTACCATCATTTTTTCAACAGAGCACATTGGCT
>Ga0190367_1002223_pt1 | contig 10119 bp, 9 predicted proteins | sample 4872181011_MG_FD_171838 | JGI IMG/M metagenome (GOLD analysis project Ga0190367, IMG submission 171838) | Hydrothermal vent microbial mat bacterial communities from Southern Trench, Guaymas Basin, Mexico - 4872-18-10-11_MG | ecosystem: Environmental > Aquatic > Marine > Hydrothermal vents >... | reverse complement strand
GTAATGGACGATCCCGCGGAATGGGCTAAAAGATGCGTCGAAAAGTATGGAGCCGATATGATTAACCTCCACTTGGTGAGCACCGACCCCTACATAAAGGATACCCCGCCCTCAGAGGCCGCTAGGGTTGTAGAAGAAGTCCTTCAAACAGTAAAGGTGCCCCTCTGCGTAGGCGGCTCAGGAGACCCTGTTAAAGATGTAAAAGTCTTCAAGAAAGTCGTAGACGTTGCTGAAGGCGAGAGAATAGTCATAAACTCCCTAAACCTGGATATGAAGCTCGAAGATATCGCCGAGTACTTAAAGAATAAGGACGCAGTGGTGATAGCCTTCACGCCGATGGATTTGGATAAAGCTAGAGAACTTAACAGGAAGCTATACGACTACATCCCCAAAGAGAGAATCATGATGGATACTAACATGGCCGGAATAGGCTACGGCTTAGAATACGGCTTCACGGTAATGGAGAGAGCTAGGCTAGCCGCGTTGAAAGGCGACACTGATCTCCAACACCCGATAGTCGCCGGCGTCACGAACGCTTGGGCGGCTAGAGAAGCTTGGATAAAAATGGATCCCTTCTGGGGGCCGAAGGAGATTAGAGGCCCGGCTTGGGAGACGATTACCGGCTTAACCGCCTTACTGGCTGGTGCCGACTACTTCATGATGATGCACCCATACTCTATAAAGACTATGAAAGAGATAATTAAAAGCCTACTGGAGGGCAGCCCCGGCGAAAGCCGGGACATACACGACTGGGTGAGCGCGAAGTTGGGGTGAGAGAATGCCCTGGAAGGCTGTAAGCCCAATAGATATCTATAAACTGCTGCCGAAGACAAACTGCAAGAAATGCGGAGAAGAAAACTGCATGGCCTTCGCCGTAAAACTGGTTAACATGGAGACTAGGCTGGAGCTCTGCACCCCGCTACTAGAGGAGCCTAAATACAGGAAGAACTACGAGAAGCTTAAGGAGATTCTCACTCCGCCTGTTAGAGAGATAGAGCTTAGAAGCGATAAGAAGGTAGTGAAAATAGGCGGGGAGTACGTCCTCCACAGACACGAATTAACTTACATCAACCCGCCGCCCATAGCCATAGACGTAGACGATACAATGTCTAAGGATGAGCTGATAAAGAGGATAAACTTCGCCGAGAACTTCAAATACACCTATATAGGCAGAGAGCTAACCCTAGACCTGATAGCCGTCAGGTCGGTGTCTAACGACCCTGAAACTTTCAAGAAAACCGTGAACTTCGTAGCTACGAACACCAGCTTGCCTTTAATTCTCTGCACCCTAAACCCGAAAGTTATGGAAGCCGGAGTCTCGGCGCTGCCCAACGGCAAGCCCCTCTTATACGCGGCGACTAGGGATAACTGGTCTGAAATGGCAGATATAGCTTTAAAGCATAAACTCCCTCTGGCGATATTCAGCCCCAACGACCTCGACACTTTAGTCTCGCTGGCTAAGACACTCCTTAATATAGGAGTTTCAGAGATAGCCTTAGACCCCGGCACTTTCGTCGGTTTTAAAGGTTTAAGGTCTACGATAGACGCCTTCACCATGTTAAGGTGGAAAGCCTGTAACGATGACTATCAACTGGCAGGCTACCCGTTAATAGGCACGCCTATAACGGCCTGGAAGATGGTGGACGGAGACGCCCAGACTAAAGCTTGGTGGGAGATGATAACGGCCTCTATGCTAATCTTGAGATATGCCGACTTACTTATCATGCATTCGCTGGAAGGATGGGTTTACCTACCCTTAGTGATGTTAAGGTTTAACATTTACACGGATCCGAGGAAACCCGTGGCAGTAGATCCAGGGTTGAGAATTATAGGTAATCCGAACGAGATGTCCCCGGTGATGCTTACTGGGAACTTCGCCTTAACCTATTACATAGTTTCGGGCGATATAGAAGCGGGTAAGATAGACTGCTACCTATTGTTGGCAGATACCGAGGGTATAGCCGTTGAATGCGCCGTGCCGGGTAGGAAGCTTTTACCGGATAATATAGCGGAGATAATCAAATCCTCGGGAGTCGAGAAAATGGTTAAGCATAGAATATTAATAATACCGGGTAAAGCAGCCAGGCTAGCCGGCGATATAGAAGACGCTACGGGTTGGCGCGTCCTGGTAGGACCGTTAGACTCGAAGGATATATCTAAATTCATAGAGGAGAAGTGGAAGCCCGAAACTATTAAACAGCTGATGGAAAGTTAATTAAAAAATTTAGGATTTTTATTTAGCCTCCGAAGTTATTTTCTTGGTAAGCCCGTAAACTATAGGCACTAACATTATACCCATGGCTATGGCTAAGCCCCAAGCTAGATTTGCTATAACCTGCTCTGTACCGGGGAAGTTGCTGAAGATGCCAGCTACACCGACTAGGAGGAATATGCTGTAGAGTATGAACTTGGCGTAGCCAGCTACGGGTTTGAATTCTTCGTGATCTTCGACTATGCTGGTTACTAGGGTGTCGCCTAGGGATATCCCGACGCCGATAATAACGAAGCCTATTATTAGTGAGAATATGAACTCTCCGGTGAATAGCATCATCTGTAGAGCTATGCTTAACACAACGGCGACTAAACCTATTAGCAGCAAGTTGCGGAGCATATCTACTAGCTCTCTATGCTTCTCGGGGAATACTGGGAGCAGTATGTGCCTCACGTAGGATGCCAAGAACTCGACTAGCACGATGCCTAGGCTTAGCAGTATTATACCTCCTACGAGTTTGGGCAGATAGTCGGCTATGGCTATGATGTAGCTCCTAGTGGGCTCGCCTACTTGTAGAAGCTGTAGGGCTATGGAAACTGAGATTACTATCACGAAGGCTTTAACTAGGGAACCTACGAAGGCAGATAGGTCTATCCCGGCTTTCCTAAACGCTTTGCCCGCGTCGGTCTGATCGAAGGCTTTCTCTATACCTGTGATTTCGATGAGCTTGTTTACGGCTTTGCCTACTATACCTCCAACGGCGTAGCCTATTCCGATGATTACTAAGGCGGCGAATATCGAGGGTATGGCTTCGATTATCTGGGTTATTATCTCCGTTATAGAGCTCATTATCTGTGCCGCTACGTCGACCATTCTATCTCACCCCAATAATTATATTTATATAGAAGCGATTTTAAGCTTTATGCCTCTTTAAGTGTTTAGTATATAAAATGTAGCCGTAAATAAAATACGGTTAAAGTTCAGTTTACCAACTCCATTGTTAGAACATTAGACTTTCAGAATTCAATTAAACTTATTTAGAGCTACTGGTTTAAACACTAAAACCATATAAGAGAAAACGCTTTTCCACACGGTGGTTCGGTGGAAAGCGTGATCTTGGATGCAGGGGGCTTACTCTATTACAGGCGTAAAGACTCGCTGAGCGTTTTGAGAGACGTAATCCGGAGAATTACTGGAGTGGGATTCGAGCTTGATAAGGAACATCTACTTTTTATTCATGAGTTACGCGAGCTCTCTTTTAGAGGTTTTATCTCTAGGAGAGATGAAGTGCATCTTTTCCTAAAATATCTAGGAGTTGAAGGAGATGACATCGCAGACAAGGTTTACAGCGTCTACAATAAGGAGATGGCTAATAATATAGTCTTTTATCGAGATGTCCCAGAAACTCTTAAAGCTTTAAAGAAGGCAGGGTATAAATTGGCCGTTCTCTCTAACTCTTCTTACACTTCGCGGGAGAAACTGGAGTGGTTTGCCAGAGCAGGGCTTAAAGGCGTATTCGAGGCAGTAGTTTGTTCCTGCGATATAGGCTACTGTAAACCTGAGATAAGAGCCTATCTAACGGTATTAGATAGGCTCGGCTCAAGTCCCGGCGAATCATTTTTCGTTGGGCACTCTGTAAAAGACCTAGTAGGAGCCAAGAAAACAGGTTTGAAAACTATAGGCGTAAAATGTCCAGTTAGAGATAAAGAAATAGCCGATGTTTTTGTACCTAAACTCGCCGACCTACTTAAGGTGCTTAACTATAATCAAGCTAGTTTTTAAGTGAAACTTTCTAAAGATTTCATCGCTGCCCCCGAAGCACTCCTCAGTTTTTATCAGCGCTAAGCGCTCTTATCGAAATCCAGCTGTTCCCGTTTATGCTTGAGTAGTACCAGAAATAAGCCCTGTATGTTGCCTCTGTATCTGTCTCAAATACCAGCTCATCTGGGCCGCTTGTCATAGTAAACTTAGCTAAAGGAGCGGATTCGCCTTGACCGCCGATTGAGTAGATTGAGTCTATTACGGCGCTAGCAGTTCTAGAATTTTTAACTTTTATTTTTCTCCAATTTCTATCTCTCCGCTATTATAGATTTCTTCTCCGTCGCGATAGACCACTAGTTTAGCCTTCTTCGGAAACTGCACAAACTTGTACTCAAACCTTACTTTATCTCCATAAATTGGATTATTCTCCGCCGGAACGAAATACTAGACTGTAAAATACTTCCACAAAAACCGATGAGGCCAAGTCGAAATATTTAAATCCGCCGTAAACCCCGCCTCAAAATACCCGTCACTCTTAACAGTAACACCAGTATCATAATCACTACTATAAAGAGCATAACTATACCAACCGGGCCATGCAATCTTTCTATCTTTACATCTTTTCCGCCGCTAGGATCTATCTGGCTCCAACCAAGCGGCACCGAAATCGTGCCGATCTCTGCTTTTTACTTTAGGTAGCGGCACTAAGAGCAGCAACAGCGATAGAATCATAACAGTATCATGAACTTCTTCACGGTTCCACCCCAATAACCATTACATAAACCTCGTAGCCCGGATCTACGACCGGCATGCTCCAGCTAAGATTTACCGCGAAGTGTCCTGTGTTGGGTAGCATTGTGACATTCCAAAGGGTTCCAAGTCTTTTAGCTTGCCGTTATATCCAACACTACCTCTACCTTCAACATCTATCTGCAACACTATCAAAGAAGGTTTAGGCGTGGGTCTAGGCCAGAGGAAGTAAGCAGCTACAACAGCGGCTATGAGGATTGTCAATAGGAGCTTTTTCCAAAACTCCATCACTTTTAATTCTACATATACGTCGTAAAGTTTTTCGCTCGAGCCCACTCTTTCATCTCTGAAATAGCTACGCTTTGTAAAAATGTAATAACTTCAGGTTTGAAATTCTCGAGTTCGAGGAGAAGTCTCTTAAGACTAGGGTTAGGATATACTCTTCTATAACCGAGGAGTAGGGGGATATGAGAAAGACTTATGTCATGTTTAACTGGAATTATTCAATACGTCGCCAACTCTAGTGGTATGGGAAATACCAGGGTAATCAGCAAGGAAGTTAAGCGTATGGCTAAGGGAGATCCCTGCTGCGAGCTAGTAGTCGAGCACTATGGAATATGCGAATAACTTTGCTTTACTGCGCAAGTCTTATTCTTCTACTAGCCTTCCACCAAGTTGGAAATAGCTCTTTCTTACCGGGCAGGACAAAGCCGGCTAGATATTCGTCCATGAAATCGGCGTCTTTTAAGAGATCGAAGTAGGCCATTAGCTTAGCTATCTCATCGGCCTTACTCCTATACTTTTCTGAAACTAAAGTTAGGTAGGCGCCCGCCACCGAGCCGTTGCCCAAGTATATTATCTTGGCGTGGGGGAATTCGGGTAATAGCCCTATAGCTGTAGCGCTGTTAGGATCCATATAGCTGCCGAAAGCACCGCATATGTAGACTTTAGTTATATCTTCTACGGAAAGCCTCATTTTCTTTAAGAGCACCGCTATGGCGGCACAGGCGGCCGATTTAGAATCTATTAAGTTGGCTATATCCTTCTCCGTTATCACTATATCCCTGCCTATCTCTGTCTCCTCCTTGGGCACTACCACGTATTCGTAGCCGTCGTAGCCCTTCCTTATATAAGGAGATTGAATCTTCCTGTTTATTTTCCCGAGGCTATCTATAATCCCGTGCCTGAAGAGCTCGCTTAGTAGGTCTATCAGTCCGGAGCCACATATGCCTTTCGGCTTTACCCCTCCGATAACCGTATACTTCGCCTTTAAAGTCTTAGGATCTATCCTTACTCTATCTATAGCTCCCTCTACGGATCTTATGCCGAACCTTATACCCCAACCTTCGAAGGCGGGGCCAGCTGCCGCCGTGGTCGAGAGGAACCAACCCTGACTACCCAGTACTACCTCGACGTTAGTGCCTATATCGACTAGAAGCGAGATTTCAGGGGAATCGTACATCCCAGATAGTAGAACGTCTCCTATCGCGTCTCCTCCCAGGAATCTGCTGACACAGGGGAGGCAGTATACCTGTGCGTAGGGGTTAACGTCAAGCTCTAATTTTCTCGCTTCTAAAACAAACGGATCCCTCGGTACTTCAGCATCAGTCTTGAGTAGAGGCGAGGGATCTTTGCCGACAAATAAGTAGGTCATTACGGTATTCCCGGCTACGCAGACATCGTATATCTCGCTAGGCTTTACCTTGTACTTGGAGCTCAGCCCCTTAATCAAATTGTTTATAGTGCCTACAGCTGCCTTCTGTAGCATAGCTAAGCCGCCTTCTCTCTCCATAGCGTAGGAAATCCTAGAGACTACATCCTCTCCGTAGACTAACTGGCCGTTATATTCTGATTCTGATCCGAGAATTCTCCCGGTGTTCAGATCTACCAAGTAGGCTACTATCTTAGTAGTTCCTATATCGACTGCTAACCCGAACATTCTATCTCTAGTATCTCCATCCTCTACGTCTAGAACCTTTAACTGCCTCTTGTATTTAGAGACAATGAGCGTTCCCCCGTTTTCACAACAGTCCGGATAGGAAGATATCTTAGTGTAGATGTGCTCCAGCGCCGGGACGCTAGCTGACCCTAGACTCCTCCTAAAGACCTCATCTACGCCGAGCTCGAAAATTCGCGGCGACACGTAGATCTTCTCTATTATAGGTTGTGGCTCTACTTTAGGTATGCGAGCATCTGTCTGTATTCTCTGCCCTTCAATTCTAGTTTCAGGCGGTATGAAAACTTCACAATCGGAGAGGAGGAAGCTTTGACAAGCTAGGACGTAGCCCTCGTCTAGTTCTTCTTTGGTTAGCAAAGCTTCCTCGGGGTTATACTTGAAGTCTACATTTCCCTTCTTAATTACCACTTTACATTTACCGCAGTTTCCCTTACCTCCACATATACTCCTTATGTTAATCCCGGCTATTCTCGCGGCTTCGAGAATACTTGTGCCAGCGGGGACTTTAACCCTTCTGCCATATGGTTGGAATATTACCGTCACTTCTTGCATCTCTACTCTCTCTCCTCGGTTCCTAAAACGGTATAGAACAATTTTTTATTTAAGGATTTTCTGACACTCTTTGCTTAAAAGACAAGTTTTTAGATATAAAATTGAGTAAGTAAGTATGGTGAGAGTATGAGTGAAAAAGAGAGGCTTAGAGCTCTTCTTAAACACTGGTCTGAACATAGCCTAGAGCATAGAGAGCATTTCTTAGAGTGGGCTAAAAAAGCGGAAGAAATTAATTTGAAAGATGTCAGCCTCTGCTTGTTACAGGCCGCTAAAGCTATGGAGGAAGCCGCTAAAAACTTGGAAAAAGCCCTCGGCTACCTATAGGCTTAAGTTGAAGTAAAAGAAAAGTCAACCTATTTCTATACAAGTTTGTGTACGTTCTACACCTTCTACCCTATGTATAGCCGAAATAATTTCCCCTAATTCATCTAGACTCTCGATTTCGAGGTATGCTATCACATCTACAGGACCCGTAACAGCGTGGGCCATCTTCACTTTGGAAATATTTCTAACTTTTTTAGCTACTTCAAGAGTAAAGCCGGCTCTAACCTGTATCAATACATAAACCGAAGTCATCATCGGAAAATATTACAGAACACACACTAATAATTATTTCACTTTTACACTTGGAAGGTTTTATTTCCAGCCGAGGGCAATCCGCACCGCACTGAGCTAAGCTTTAGATAATAAAGCTTACGTGGAACTAAAACATCGGTAATAAATATAACTTTGGAGTAAGTATCTGGCTGAGAAAAGCGTGAACGCCGTGGGGATAGACGCTCCGAGCATCGACTACGAGCCATTCCCGGCTCATAATATTCTCCTGCCCAAAGGTATAGTTATCTACGAGAACTTAACTAATTTAAAAGAGCTATTAGGCAAAGTTGGGTTCCAGTTCATAGGCTTATCTTTAAAAATAGAAAACGGCTCGGCTAGCCCTGTTAGAGCTGTGGCCGTACTCGAGGAGTAGAGCAGAAAACCTAGATTTTGCGGCTATCATTCACTTATTAAGATGCATCGGAGCCTGAATGGGTAAATCTGAATAAGACGCCGTGTCATTAGCCTCAATAGCCATCTATGACTCTGTACTCTTACCTAAAAGTCATAGGTGAGCCCCTACCGCGGATACGAAATATAGCTTTAAATAGAATAAAGCGGTAAAGAGAAATGGGATCACTATGGCATCCATCCCGCCAACTTTAATTCATTCTACCTTAGCTAAGCAACTTGAGCCGGAAGGTGCGTTTGTTTATCTGGACTTAGCCGCGGAAGCTAGGAAAAAGGGAATAGACGTTATAAGCTTCGGTATTGGACAACCAGATTTTAAACCGCCCGAGGAGGTTTTAACCGCGATAAAGGAGGCTATTGACCGTGGATGCATAGGCTATATCTCCTCCCTGGGTTTGCCCGAGCTGAGGGCTAAAGTAGCTGAGTACTTAAACGAGAAGTACGACTCTGATGTAAAGCCGGAGGAGGTAGCGATAACTGTAGGGGCTAAATCGGCAATCTTTATGGCTATAAGCATGCTAACTAGGCCGGGGGACGAGGTTATAGTGCCCGACCCCGGTTTTCCAGCTTATGAGTGCATCGTAAGGTATGCAGGGGGGAGACCTGTTTTCCTCGTGCTTAAGGAGGAGGATAGCTTTAGGATGACCCCTGAAAGAATAGAGCAATGTCTGACCAAGAACACTAAGTGTATAGTAGTTAACACGCCTCATAACCCGACCGGTTCTATGCTCAAGAAAGAAGACGTTGAGGGTATAATGGAGATAGCTAGGAGAAAGAACCTAGCCATAATTTCGGATGAGATATACGAAGATTTCGTCTACGAAGGAGAGCACTATAGCTTCCTCAAAGAGCCAGATTGGAGAGACTATATAGTGTATATAAGCGGCTTTTCTAAAACTTGGGCTCTTACAGGACTTAGAATAGGCATAATGGTCGCTAGGAAGGAGGTTATCGAGAGAACCGCGCTTTTCGCGACCAACGTTTACAGCTGCCCGCCCGCCCCCTTCCAATATGGAGCTCTGAAAGCCTTAGAGATGGGGCTCGACTGGTTTAAGGATATAAGAGAAGAGTTTAGGAGGAGAAGGGACGCCGCGTACGAGGAATTAAACAAGATACCCGGAGTTAAAGCTTTAAGAATGCCGGGGACCTTCTATCTATTCCCTAACGTAAAGGGGCTTGTGTCTAAGCTTAATTATAAGAACACGGAAGAACTCGCCAAGGCTATCCTGTTCGAAGCCGGAGTTGTGCTCCTCCCGGGCACTGCGTTCCCCCTCTACGGCGGAGAGGGATTCATGAGACTCTCCTACGTATTACCTGTTGAAGTTATCCGCGAAGGCCTACGCAGAGTTAGGGAGTGGGCGGAGAGTAAGTAGATAAACGAATAAGTACTGACCTCTTCATTTTGAAATGCTAATCTTTTTTACGTCGAGGAGGGGGAGGGGGTGTCTCAGCCAAAGTTTTATGGTGTTATAGTCCCCTTCATAACACCCTTTAAAGAGGACTACACCATAGACTTTGAGGCAGCTAGGTGGTTAGCTAAGTATCAAGTGGAGAGAGGCATTCACGGGATATTCCCCTATTCAACTACAGGTGAATTCGTCCACTTGAAGCCGGAGGAGGGCATTGAACTAGTAAAAGTTGTAATGGAGGAGGTATCTAGTAAAGTTAAGATAATACCGGGGACGAGCGCCAACTGTACTGAACACGCGATAGAAATGGGGCTAAAGCTTAAGGACCTAGGGGTAGATGGAGCTATAATAACTCCGCCGTTTTTCTTTAAAGTAAAAGAAGAAAGGCTTAAACTACACTTCGCCAAGGTGGCGGAGAAGGTAGACCTCCCTATAATTGTTTATAACATACCGGCTACCACGGGTATAGT
>Ga0190367_1002222_pt1 | contig 10122 bp, 9 predicted proteins | sample 4872181011_MG_FD_171838 | JGI IMG/M metagenome (GOLD analysis project Ga0190367, IMG submission 171838) | Hydrothermal vent microbial mat bacterial communities from Southern Trench, Guaymas Basin, Mexico - 4872-18-10-11_MG | ecosystem: Environmental > Aquatic > Marine > Hydrothermal vents >... | reverse complement strand
ATATAATCCAAAAATTGCTTACTTTTCCATGGAAATTTGCGTGAGATCAGATATCCCAACCTACAGCGGAGGACTGGGAATACTTGCTGGAGACACGATAAGATCATGCGCAGATCTAAATATACCCATCGTCGCTATAACCCTGCTATCTGAGAAAGGTTACTTTGATCAGGACATTATCGAAGAGGGAGAGCAGGTTGAAAAACCTTCTAATTTTGACCCGGCGTCGAGCATGTACTTGGTAGCCAGAGAAACATCTGTTCGAATAGGAAACTCTCAAGTCAAGATAAGACCATGGTTCTATCCTGTAACTGGTTCTTCTGGCTATCAAGTTCCAGTCATCTTTCTCGATACAAACGTTGAAGGAAATGGAGAATGGGAAAGAACCTTGACCAGCTATCTATACGGAGGAGATGAAAAGTACAGATTGGCACAGGAAATTGTCTTGGGTATAGGTGGTGTAAGGATATTGAAAGCCCTAGGTTTCACTGGGATATACAGGTATCACATGAACGAAGGGCATGCCAGCCTCCTTACGCTAGAGCTATACAACAAAACGAGAAACGTTGATTATGTCAGGAGCCAGTGCGTTTTCACAACACACACTCCAGTTCCAGCGGGGCATGACAAGTTTGATATCGAATTGGTTAGGGAGCTGATGGGCGAAGAATTTCCAAGAGAAATTCTACCTCATGTCGTTTTTGATGGAAAGTTAAACATGACTAAGTTGGGTATGTTTTTCAGTCACTACATCAATGGAGTTGCAAAGAGGCACAGAGAAGTCTCCCAAGAGCTCTTTCCAGGGTATTCCATAGATTCTATAACAAATGGTGTTCACTCTCCAACATGGGTATCAAAACCTTTCAGGAGATTGTTCAATATCTATATCCCCGGATGGAAGAGCGATCCTTATATGCTTAGATACGCATCGAGCATACCGAAGAACGAGATATGGAAAGCGCACATGGAGGCCAAAAAGAAACTACTGGAATATGTAAAAAGGAGCACTGGAATCGAGTTGGATTTAGAAGTATTCACCATAGGTTTTGCAAGGAGAATGACCGAATACAAGAGACCAGACATGTTGATATCCGATCTCTCAGAATTGCTAAGAATCAAGGAAGAAGCTGGGGATTTCCAGATAATTTACTCCGGTAAAGCCCATCCTAAGGATATACAGGGCAAGATGATGATCAAAAAGATCTTTAGGGCACAGAAGGAGCTCGAAGGAAAGATAAAGATAGTCTTTATTAAAAACTACAACATGGAGATTGCAAAGCTGATGGTGAGCGGGGTGGATTTATGGTTAAACAATCCCAAAATTCCAATGGAGGCATCCGGAACATCTGGGATGAAAGCGGCTCATAATGGCGTACCCCAACTCAGCACGTTGGATGGATGGTGGAAAGAGGGATGTATCGAGGGGGTTACGGGTTGGTCCATAGGAAATGGAGAGCCGTCCAATGATGAAGAAGAGAGAAAGGACATGTACAGGAAATTGAGAGAAGTCATTATACCGATGTTTTATAGAGAAAGAGAGAAGTGGATAGAGATAATGAGGAACTGCATAGCCCTAAATGCCTCTTTTTTCAACACCCAAAGAATGGTTGAGCAGTACGTGCTCAATGCCTATTTCTTGTAGGTGGGTAGATGGAGGAAGTGGTTAGATCGCTAGTTGAAAAATTGGAACGATTGGATTCATCTAAGTTCAGGGTCGTTTCTCTACCAGATTTCTTTCTTGATATAATTATAAAATTTGACAAGATGAATTTTTTTCTTGAAAATGTAGACAAGATTTACAGGCAAGGTGGAGGAAATATATCTATTGAAAGACCCATTATCACAAGTGGTGGAAACGCAGCGAATACTGCGCTTGCACTTGCCAGGCTTGGCGTAAAAAGCCATCTGATCTGCAAGACCAGCGAGCTTGGAAAAGTCATTGCAAGCCACTTCCTGCAAGGCGTAAACGGTAAATTCAAAACTAGCAAGGAAATAAGCATTACCGCATCCTTTGAAATAGAAGGAAGAAACATCATGTTTTCATATCCCGGTCCAGCGGGAGATTTCTCATTTGAAGAACTGGGAGAAGATGACCTAGAAATCATTTCCTCCTCCGACTTGCTCTATGTTGGAAACTGGAATTTAAACAGTAAGGGCACAGAGCTAATTGAAAAGGTTTTCAACTTCGCAAAGAGCAAAGGAACAAAGACATATCTTGACATTGGAGATCCTTCCACAAAGCTCGATGAAATTGATTCCCTGATAGATGTTCTCTCTTCTGGATGCGCGGATATAATGAGCCTAAATGAAAATGAACTGAAATATCTATCTACAAAGCTTGGTATAGATGAGAAGAATCCATTTGATGCCATTCCTTGCATAGAGCAGGTACTCAAAACTAGGATAGATCTTCATACCAAAAGTTATTCCTTTAGTAGAGGGAAAATGGTGAAGACATTCGAGATAAAACCAAGAGCAGTGACTGGGGCTGGGGATGCCTGGAATGCTGGAAACATACTTGGAGAACTCATCGGTCTTAACGATACCGAAAGGCTCTTACTAGCTAATGCGGTTGCAGCGGTATATCTTACAAGTTTTCCAAATAGAGGTTCTCTGGAAGATGTGAAGAATTTTCTGGCGAGCTACAATTTTTTTACCAAATAATCGACAACTGACTCAAAAATGTCTCTACCATCTCCAAATTCTCTGTATCCGTGTCTCGTCCAGTCCGGGTGCTGATATCCATAAAAAACTCTTTCTGGATGGGGCATTATACCAAAGACGTTGCCTATGTGGTTGCATATTCCAGCTATGTTATCGACAGATCCATTTGGATTCCACGGATAACCTGCATAATTTCCATCTGGATCGACATACCTAAAAACAATCTGGTCGTTTTCCTCCATCTTCTTGAGTATTTCCTTTTCTTTACCAAATGGAAGAACGAGCTTTCCTTCAGCGTGTGCGCTCGGAAATAACCTTATTTCTCCCTTTTTAATTTTCCTCGTAAATACACATTTTCCCCTATTTTCGCATTTCAGATAGGTTGGCCTGCATTCAAACCTGTTGGAATCGTTTGTCATTAGGCATGCTTTTGGGTAATCGCTAATAACTTCATCTATCCCAGGTAACAAGCCAAGCTCGATGAGGACCTGGAAACCATTGCATATCCCCATTATCGGATATTCTTGGATTACAAACTCTTTCAATTCCTTTGATAGCTTACTTTTAATCCTAGCTGCAAATATGGTTCCCGCTCTGACATAATCTCCGGCTGAAAATCCTCCAGGGATTACCAAGCAATGAAAATCGAAAATCTCTCTTCTTTCGTTTTCCCTACAGTCTACTCCAAGCAGTTGTTTGAGATGAACATACTCTGGATTTACACCGAGTCTAGCAAAGGCTCTAAACGTTTCTTCTTCGCAATTCGTACCCTCTATCCTCAGTATAGCAACCCTAATGTCTTCTCTCTTCATTTTTCTCCTCCGGTTTATATACAGCTTTAAGTAAGAAGGGTGTGATAAAAGAAGAAACTATTACTAGCATAATGGTTGCAGCGAGTATCTGGTGAGCAAGGGTTTTACTCCATATCCCCATGGATATCTCGGTAGTGGCAACTATAAGAGCTACTTCCATTCTCGGCATCATTCCTATGCCTACCGCTATAGCATCCCTTGCTCTAAACCTGTTTACCTTTGCGCCCAGGCTACAGCCTATGATTTTACCTGCTAATGCGAATGGTAAGAAGTAGAGAATCAACGTACCCACTCCTTTAAGTGCGGAGAAGTCAAAACTCGCGCCAACCCAGACGAAGAAAAGGGGAATGAAAAAGAGTTCACCTATTCTCCTCACGAAATCATTGATGGCTTTCCTTTGCGGGAGAGTGCTTAGAACTAAACCTGCGAAGAACGAACCAGTTATTGCTGCGAGCCCAAGCGATAGAGCAAGGGCGGAAAAGATGAAGCAGAAGGCAATTGACAAGGAAAAAATGAACCTAGAAAGATGGAGCTTAGAGCCTATACCGTGAAATTTACGGATGGAAAAGAGGATGAGGGCAAATATCAGAAAAAAGATGACCACTTTTATCAGAAGAATTTCTGGGGAAGATCTTCCCAGTGTTATGGACAATACAATTATTCCCAGTATATCGTCCAGTACCGCTACCGTTAATATCAATTCTCCCACATCTGTGTGTAGAGCATTCATATCCATGAGGGTCTTGACGGTTACCCCAACACTCGTCGCTGTGAATATATTTCCTATAGCAATGCAGTGAAGGACATCATATCCAAGGATAGAACCAACTATATAACCAAAAATGAAAGCTATGCTCACATCAAACATAGACGTTATTATTCCGCTTTTACCGGCCCTCCTTATTTCTCCTATCCCAGTTTCGATACCAGATAGAAGTAAAAGGAGAATAATACCTATCTTTGCTATGGCTTCCGTTTCCTCACATATCGCTGGAGAGACGAAGTTCACTTCTTCGATGAATTTACCAACGGCAAATGGTCCCAAGATTATTCCAGCTATTATTTCTCCAATAACTGCAGGCTGTTTGATCCTTTCCATAGCGTATCCTAAAATTTTTGCAAGTGGAAGGGCTACGCCCAGAGCGAATAATAGGCTTTCCAAATCAACCATGTTTACCTCTTTCCAAGCAGGATTTGGATTATATAGCGAATGGTGATCTCACCAATTAGCTTTCCTTCTTCAACGACCGGCAACCTTCTCAGACCATAGTTTATCATCCTTTGCATCACATTCCTTACCGTATCATCTGGAGATGCAGTAACCAAATGCCTGTGCATTATATCTTCCGCCTTTTTGGCGGTGCCGTAATAGATGGATATGCCATGTCCTCTACCAAAAGCATATTTTGGAGGATGCCTTGGGGTTAAGTATTTTAGGACATCGCTCTCAGTTATAACCCCACAAATCTTTTTGTTCTTTTTACTTTCAACAACCCATATGTGATTTCTTGCGGTAAGGACGGAAAGAACCTCTTCAATGGTTGCATTTTTTTCTACAATCGGCAGATTTAAAACGTGCCTTCTATCAAGGATTTCCCTCACCTTTTTCTCATAGATCTCTTCCGGCTTCACAAGGCTGAAAGATGTTTTAAAGATAAAATTTTTGGCAATTTTATCCACAAATCCCTTAAAGTAGCTACCAATTAAGGAAATGATAGCATGCAAGAACCCCATGGTGGAGCGCTCGTCAACAGATTTTATCCAAAGGAGATAGACTTGGAAGACGCTAATGTAATAAATGTGAATCAAGAAATCGCAGACGACATAGAAAACATAGCTCATGGTGTTTTCTCTCCACTGGAGGGATTCATGTGTTATAATGATCTAGAGAGCGTAATGGATAGGATGCGCTTGGAAAACGATATACCATGGACGATTCCCATAATACTGGATGTTAACCAAAAAACCATAGAAGGATTAAGAGAGGGGGATACCACTTTCCTCGTGCACGGCAAAAGCTCCCTTCTGGCTTCTATCGAAATAGAAGAGATTTTTAGTGTAGATAGGAAAAGGTTGGCTGAGAAAATATTTGGAACGAAAGACCCTTCACATCCAGGAGTAAAAATGGTTTTGGGTTTAAATGATAGATTTGTAGGAGGGAAGATTACCCTATTCAGGGAAGCAAAGAGAGAGTTTGGGAAGCTACTCCTCTGGCCAAAAGAAACCAGATCACTTTTCAAAGAGAGAGGTTGGAAAGAGATAGTTGCCTTTCAGACTAGAAATCCTCCTCACATGGGACACGAGTACGTTCAAAAGGTTGCACTCACACTCATGGATGGTCTTTTTATCAATCCCATCATAGGAAGGAAGAGAAAGGGAGATTTCAGAAACGAAGTGGTGCTGGCATCGTATGAGGCTCTCATAAAAAATTACTATCCAAAGGAAAGGGTGATCCTCTCGATACTTTGTACATCCATGAAATATGCAGGCCCTAGGGAAGCTGTACATCACGCCATAATGAGGAAAAACTTTGGATGCACACACTTCATAGTTGGTAGAGATCATGCGGGCGTCGGTAATTTTTATAAACCCTATGATGCCCACGAGATTTTCGCAAATTTTCCCGATCTTGGAATAACTCCCATTTTCTTCAAATCTTTCTTCTACTGCAGGAAATGTGGAGGTGTAGTCAATGAAAAAGTATGCCCACATGGAGAGGAAGACCGCATAAATTTTAGCGGAACGGAAATAAGGAGCATGTTGAAACAAGGTAAAATTCCTCCTCCAGAAGTGATGAGACCGGAGGTTGCACAGGCTATACTGAAATTTAGCAATCCATTCATAGAGTAATGTCAATGCTCCTCATACATCACTGGGATACAGATGGCATATGCTCAGCTTCTATGCTCATTGAGGAAATTGGAGAAGAGATAGACAACATGGTTCCATTCATAGGTAATTACTTTCTGACCGAAGAAGAGAAGGAGATGTGTTCTGGATATGATAAAATATACATAGTTGATCTCGCTCTACCAGAGGAGGATATCACTTCCCTGTTGAAACATGCTGGAGTTACCATATTTGATCATCACTTATATAAGCCCATTGAAGGCGTGAAGCTCATTAACCCTTTGGTGAGAGGAGAAGAGCAGTATAGATATCCATCGACAACTTGGGTTCTAAAGGAGCATTTTGGCAGGAAGGTTGATCTCCTTGCGGTGCTGGGTGTGGTTGGCGATAATGAAGAGCGGATAATGGAAAATAGAATTTTCCGGAAAGTAATAGAGAGATTCTGCAAGAGAGAGAAAATACGGTTTGAAGACCTGTTGAGAGCGGTACACCTTATAGATTCAAATTACAAGTTAAACATGAAAAAGGAAGTCGAAGAGGTACCTTGGTTACTGAGAGATATGGATATAAAGGACATTTTGGAGCATCCGGTGTGGAACAGAAACAATGAAATTTTGGAAGAGGAGATACAAGAAATAGTAAGTAATGAAGATGCATGGATCAAGAAGGGAAAAACGTTAATCATCGAAATAAATACAACCCATAATATCATTTCCTCCATAGCAAGGAAGATCGCTTGGAGCACAGGTATGGATACAGTGGTAATGAACAAGGGGCTTGACAGGTATGTTCAGATATACGTGAGAAGTAAGAATAACCTGACAGGGCTTATAGATTTACTGAAGGAGAAAAACCTAAAGGCTGGAGGTAAAAGAGATGTTGTTGGGATTCTGGCAGAAAGGGAAAAGGCTGAAGAAATATTGGAATTTGTTGTGAATTTTCTTGAGAAAAATGACGAGAGGTAATCCGATGGAAGGAAAGGTAGTGTGGTTCACTGGTCTGCCATGCTCTGGAAAAACAACGATAGCGAGAGAGATCATGAAAAGGCTGAAAGAAGAAGGATACGATGTGGAACTCCTAGATGGAGATGTTTTAAGGAGCTATGTTAGAAATACCGATTTTTCGAGGGAGGGAAGGAGCAAGCATCTAAGGTACGTTGCTTTGATGGCAAGGCTTTTGGAAAAAAGGGGAGTTATAGTTCTATGTTCCTTTGTAAGTCCGTATCGCGAAAACAGGGAATTCGCTCGATTCATATGCAAGAACTTTATTGAAGTTTACGTGAAAGCACCCATTGAGGTATGCATAAAGAGAGATACAAAAGGGTTGTACAAGGCTGCTTTATCTGGGAAGATAAAAGGTTTTACCGGTGTAGACGATCCTTATGAAGAACCAGAAAATCCAGAGGTCGTGATAGAGACGGACAAGGAAAGTGTGGAGGATGGTGTACAGAAGGTTCTGCGCAAGATTTTTTCATGAAACTCTGCGCAACTTTCCGATAATAAAAGTTTTATATCGATTTTCCGATACCTGCTGAGGAGAGGTGGTAAGAACGTTTGATTTAAATTTAAAGTTTGGATCGAGCGCGGGAAAGGTTTGGAAAACTCTCGATGAGCTGAAGCTCTGTTCCGAAAATGAACTTAAAAAGCTCACGGGCTTGGATAAAGAAGAATTTTACGGTGCAATTGGGTGGCTGGCGAGGGAGAATAAGATAAGAAAAGAGGAGGGAAGATACTACTCTCTTGGAGATACAAACTTGGTTGGAGATATAGGAAAAAAGGCTGGAAAGGTGTGGAGGGCTTTGAATATATGGGACGAGCTCCCCACTTCAAAACTCATAAAACTTACTGATTTAAAAGAAGAGGAACTGTTCTCTGCCTTGGGATGGTTGGCAAGGGAAGGAAAAGTTGAGCTAACGAGCAAGGGATGGAAATTGAAATAGGCGAACTGGAAAAGGATGGGACATGAAAGTGGCTATGATTGGCTGGGAGTATCCGCCTTTCAAGGTAGGTGGTTTGGGAACGCACTGCTACTGGCTAACTCAACATCTTGCCAATCTTGGGGTAAAAGTAGATTTTTATGTACCAAAAAGGAGCAGAGCAATCAATGTAAAGGAAAAAAACTTAAAGGTTATCGAGATCGGAGCCACAAAGGTTTATCCGTATGATAGGGTAGAAGAGGGCGCATTAGAAGGAGACTTTTTTGAGTCGGTCAATACTTACAATGAGCTATGCGCCGAAAAGATCCATGGTGATTACGATTTAATACATGTGCATGACTGGCTTACTGTGAAGGCTGGTATCAACCTAAAGCACAAGTTAGGTAAACCTTTGATAGTTACGATACACTCAACCGAATTCGATAGGAGTGGATGGCTAAATCCAAACGAATATTTCATAAACGTAGAAAAGGAGGGGATGGAAAAGGCAGACAGAGTTATAGCCGTTAGCCACTATACTAAGAAGGTGATAGTTGACAACTACGGTATACCGGAGGATAAGATAAGGGTTGTACACAACGCAGTTAACCATGTTGGAGAAGGAAAGAAAAAGAGAAAGATAGTTCTCTTTCTTGGAAGATTGACAATCCAGAAAGGTGCAGAATTTTTCCTGAGGGCGGCAAAGAGAGTACTTGAGAAGGAAGACTGTCTGTTCGTCGTTGCTGGTGGTGGAGACATGTTGCCAAGGTTAGTGGATCTCTCTGTGGAGCTAGGTATAGCGAATAGGGTAATGTTTACCGGTCCTTTAACCGATGAGGAAGTAAAGCATCTTTACAGGATAGCATCTGTCTATGTTATGCCCTCGGTGAGCGAGCCTTTTGGCATAACAGCTCTTGAGGCTGCCTCAGCGGGAGCGGCAACTATCGTCTCAAAGAATTCTGGTGTAAAAGAGATCTTGAAACATTGTTTGACCGTTGATTTCTGGGACACGGATGAAATGGCAAATAAGATAATAGCCTTGCTGAGATACGACCCACTGCGCAGGGCAATAACAAGAAATGCAAGGAGGGATCTGAATTTCATAACTTGGGAAAGAACAGCGCAGAAAACGTTAGAAGTATACAGGGAAGTGGTGTAAATGCCGGCGATCTGCATGTATTTTGAAGTTCACCAGCCTTTCAGATTAAACAGATTTTCTGTTTTTAACATCGGAGAGAACTTCAATCCATTTGAAGTATACTTCAATCATAAGCTAAACAAAGATCTGTTTGAGAGAGCTGTCAGAAAGTGTTACCTTCCAACAAACAAGTTAATCCTAGAATTAATAGAGGATACCGATAGGAACTTCAAAGTCTCTTTCAGCCTCACCGGAACATTCATGGAATACTGCGATGCTCTGGCGCAAGAAGTCATGAGATCTTTCCAGGATCTCGTTGAAACTGGTTGCGTCAGTCTGATCTGCGAAACTTACTATCATTCTTTGTCTAGCCTGTTTGAAGATCTATCAGAGTTTAAAGAACAGGTAGAAATGCACAGGAATGCCATAAGGAGCAGATTTGGTTACGAACCAAAGGTTTTTAGAAATACCGAAGCAATCTATGATAACAGGATAGCAAAGGAAATAGAGAGAATGGGTTTCAGGGGAATCATAACCGAAGGAACCGAAAAAATTCTGGGATGGAGATCCCCGAATTACATTTATAGACCAGTTAACGCTCCAAATTTAAAAGTTCTCCTTAGAAACCACAGGCTAAGCGATGACATTGCTTTCAGGTTCTCTGCGGTTGGATGGAAAGAATATCCATTGACCGCGGACAAGTATGCAAGATGGCTTTCTTCTTGTGAGGGAGAGATCGTAAA